>ENA-OQKS01000094-OQKS01000094.1-human-gut-metagenome-genome-assembly--contig:-NODE-94-length-26633-cov-3.406097_pt1 | contig 26633 bp, 23 predicted proteins | sample MGYA00242804_ERZ504808 | MGnify/ENA primary metagenome ERZ504808 (study PRJEB26092, sample SAMD00036375) | human gut metagenome | host: Homo sapiens | study: EMG produced TPA metagenomics assembly of...
GGGCAACAACGTCAAGGCGGGCCTCGACAAACTCGGCGTGACCGTCAACGTCAAGCAGACCGTGCGCAACCTGCTGGACGCGAAATCCGGCAACATGTTCACCCGCATCAACCCGTTCGCCAAGCAGACGTCCGGCTGTCCGCCACGGGCTTCCGCATCAGCGCTTGCTGCTTCAAACGCTGCGATGTTTTGTTCCAGAAATGTTTTCTGCTCCTGCATCGTGAAAAGCTGCTGTGCTAACTCTGTCTGCTTTGCTTCCAGCGCAGTTTTTCTGTTCCAACAGGGATACATATGCTTCATCTTCCTCCGTCAGTCCGTCAAGCTGAGCCTCAATCACCTCGATCTGACCAGTCACTTCTGTCTGCGCAGCCTCCACCATCGGAAGCTGCCTGGAAATCTGGGCTAACTGATCCTTGGCTGTCTCATACTGACTCTTCTGTTCTTCATACGCTGCCTTCTGCGCTTCATACTGTGTGCGTCCTGCAGCGGTTTCTGCTTTCTTGTTGTCCAGTTCCTCGCGTGCAGCGGAAAGCTGCTCCTTTGCAATATTCAATTCCGTTTCTTTTTCGGAAAGCTGCTCTTTTGCAGTATTCAGCTCCGTCTGCTTCCGAGTCAGTTCGGTTTTTGCCGCCGAAAGCTGCGTCATTTTTTCCTCTAACTCTTTTTTTGCCGGATGCCAGTTCTGTTTCTTTCTCTGCAAGCTGTGCTTTTCCGTCGGAAAGTTCTTTCGCTTTTGCCTCAAGTGTGGTTTTTCCACTTGCAAGTTCATCGGCTTTCTGATTCAGCTCCGCTTTTCCGCTTTCCAGCTCTGCCGCCTTTGCTTCCAGCGTCGCTTTTCCGCTCGCAAGTTCCGCCTCTTTATCTTTCAGCGTTGCCTTGCCGGATGCCAGTTCCTGCTCTTTATCGGCGATGGTTGCTTTCGCACTGAGAAGTTCCTGCTCTTTGTCTGCAATGGTCTGTTTTCCGTCAAGGAGTTCCTGTTCTTTCTCAGCAATCGTCTGCTTTCCGTCAAGAAGCTCCTGTTCTTTGTCCTTTAACGTCTGTTCGCCGTCGAGAAGTTCCTGCTCTTTGTCCGCAATCGTCACTTTCGCGTCGGCAAGCTGCTGTGCACCGTCATCCAGCTCTGTTTTTGCGTCCGCTAATTTCTGCTCTGCATCAGCGACCTGCTGTTTTGCATCATCAATCTTTTCCTGTCCTTCGGTTTTGACTGCCGTATACCGCCGGTCGCACGCCGCATCCTCGAGCGCTTCAATCTTCGTCTGTACAGCCTTCACCGTCTCATCATACGCATCGCTGTAGCTCGCCTCTTCCTGTGCGCCGTCCGCCTGGACGTAAATCTCTGTATAGAGATCCGAGGTAAATGTCTCCGGAAGCAGCAGTGCAAAACTGTTGATGCTTCCGTTTCCAATCGAGCCCGTTCCCCGGTTCAGATCCATATAATAAGGGAGTGTCGCCGAACCAACAATCGTAAACGTGTCCCCGGTCAGCGAATCTGAGAGCGGATCCTCCGTTCCGGAAGTGAACGTTACCTGATCTCCGATCTCACAGCCGGAACTTTTTAGAAACTGCGTATCAACAAGAATTTCATCCTCTTTCTCCGGCATCCGTCCCTCGACCACGCGCGGCTCATTCACACCGTCCGTCAGCGCAATCAGCTTCACAACCTGCTCGCTCTCGCCGATGTCATGCAGCACTTCCACCGTTTTTCCGCCGTAGACCGCTTTCACGCCATCCGTCTTCGCGATATCCGCCAGATCATCGTCTGTCAGCCCCAGCGTTCCAAGGACTTTCAAATCCATATAATTTACTTCATCATAATACCGGTCCGCCGAAACCTTCATATCTCCTTCCGCCGACCGGATGCCCGAGAAAAACGCCGCGCCAAGAAGCACGATGAAAAAGACTGACAGAAACCGCCCCTTGTTCTTTGTGATTTCCCGGATAAAGTCTTTTCGAAATGCTCTCATCGTCCACCTACCATTCTATCTCTTCCACCGGCGTCGGGTTCTCATTTGTTTTCATGCCCGCCACTTTTCCGTTTCGGATTTTAATCACGCGGTCCGCCATCGGTGTCAGCGCCGAGTTGTGAGTGATGACAATGACCGTCATTCCCTTCGCCCGGCAGGTATCCTGCAGCAGCTTTAAGATCGCTTTTCCCGTCACATAATCGAGCGCGCCGGTCGGCTCATCGCAGAGCAGCAGTTTCGGATTCTTCGCCAGCGCACGCGCAATCGCCACACGCTGCTGCTCTCCGCCCGAAAGCTGCGCCGGGAAGTTATTCATTCTCTCTTCCAGCCCAACCTCCGCAAGCACCTCCGACGCATCCAGCGGATGCTTACAAATCTGCATCGCCAGCTCCACATTCTCGAGCGCCGTCAGGTTCTGCATCAGATTATAAAACTGAAAAACAAATCCAATATCCTCCCGCCGGTACTGGATCAGCTTCTTGCCGCGGTATTTGCTGATTTCCGCGCCGTCCACCAGCACCTTTCCGGAAGTCGCCGTGTCCATGCCTCCTAAGATATTCAGAACGGTCGTCTTTCCCGCGCCGCTCGGGCCGACAACGATCACAAACTCACCTTTTTCCACATCAAAACTGATTCCATCCGCGGCCTTGATGGTGACTTCACCCATTTTGTATGTCTTGGTTACATCCTGAAGACTCACATATCCTGCCATGCTCTTGTGTTCCTCCTATGTAAAATTCAATATCCCTCATTTCTTTTATTGTACCAAGCCGTTGCCGCGGCGGCTAGTCCTAAGAAGGCGAATTTACTGTTTTTTTATAAATATTCCTGGGCAGACCGCATTCTCAGCTTTTGCATTTCTCCATACATTTGCAGAATAAAACAGCCGCTACCGTGCTTGCTGCCGTCGCTGCCAGTGCCGGTCCGACAATGGCCGTTGGATGCACGCTGCCATACTGGCTGCGGTATGCAATCACGTTGACCGGTATCAGCTGCAGGGAAGAAATATTTAAAATCAGAAAGGTGCACATTTCCCGGTTTGCAGTTCCTTTCGGAACAGCGGCCGGATTTTTGTTTTTCCGCCGTTCCTCTTCCAGCTCTTCGAACTGTTCCATGGCAAGAAGGCCCGGCGGCGTTGCCGCTGCGCCAAGACCGAATACATTACAGATCATATTTGTGGCAGCCGATTGGATGGCCGGGTGATCCGATGGTACCTTTGGAAACAAAAAGCGCATGACCGGTCCCATCTTTTTTACCAGGCTGTCGATCATTCCCGCTTTCCTTGCAATCTCCATCAGCCCGCTCCAAAGGCCCGTCACACCCAGAAGAGAAATTGCCAGCACAACTGCCTCTTTTGAAGCGCGCAGCGCACCGTCTGTCACCTCCGGCAGTTTTCCGCAAAAAGCACCGTAGGCAATGCCAAGAAGAAGCATACCGCTCCAGAGTCTGTTCATGGATTCACCTGCGTTCATCCGTTATCTTTATACGATATGCTTCTTTTCTGTTTTTCATGATATTTTGTTTCAACCCACAGATAAGACGCCGTTGTCACGCCCGCCAGCTTTGTGAACAGCTTTGCCACCGCGGTATCTGTTTTCTGTCATTTCTTTCTTTTGTTCTGTCGTTCACAGCCTCCTGCGCTTCTCTCCATTCCAAAATAAGTTTTGTTTTCCCATAAAATCAATTTTCTTTTAAAAAAATCGGATCATAGGAATCATTAAAAGTTTAATTTATGTTTTCATCTGATTTTTTGTCTAATTTTTATGCCTATTTCATATAGTTTTTCAAATAATAGTATAATAAACACAAATTTTAGCCGGAATCGGATCATTCTATTCCATACCAAAACAACAATCCGATACCCAAAATACAAAAGCGCATCACTTGAAACGCTTGACTTCAGGAGGGAAAATATGAGTGCAAGATTAGTATTAACAGTAAAAGATTCCAATCGAATGGCAAAAGATCTTTCCATGAGCGTCATGGACAAAATGTTTCATCCACTCAAGTACAATAAAATGATGAATTCCAAAGCAAAAATAGGCATCTTTATTGATGACGAAAAAGAAGGAACTTTATATGAGGCATCTAAGACTCCATATGAAATCAGCTTAACTCCTGGCGTTCATCGTATTTCTATGATAGATCCGGCAAAAGACAGCAAAAAAGGGAATGTCAATCTGATGGGGTCCATCATTGGATTTTCTGCAGGCAGCGGCCTCGCAGAACAAATATCCGTCGGCGAAATAGGAAAATCCTTAGCCGGTGCCATGTTTAAAACTGGTGATGGTTACCTGGATCTGGATTTAAAAGACGGAGATATCTTAAAAGTTCAGTGTCAGGCCGGAATTGGCGGAAAAGTATCTATCAAAGTATTAAAATAAGAATTGCCAAAGCATATCATGCAAAGCAATCGGATGACAAGGGAGGCAAAATATTTTTTGCCTCCAACATCATTTTATCAGCAGACACCTGGAGGAAATAAAATATGGACTTTCCTGTTTCGATTCCATGGGAAACTCTTGATCCCGAAATATTACAAAAAGCGATAAATTCAGGTAGTAATTACAGAACCTATTGTGATGAAAAATCATGGGATATTTCTTTTGAAATAGAATTTCTGGAAAAAGAAGAAATCATCTTTCTTCTCCTGGTTGAGCACGGACGCCGCAAAGGCGGAACTTCTGTGCAAAAGACAAATGAACGAACGGAAATTTCCAAATATACAAAAGAAGAACAGGCAAAAATGGTAAATGCTTTTAATCAAAAACTTGATACTTACGAAGCGTGGAACTCTCTGTTTGTCGGACCAACGACAAGTATGTTTGGAAATCATGTGTATGAATCCTATATGGACTATATGTATTCCTGGGATCACTTGGGCGACAGAATTTTTCTGTCCAATTATTATGAACGTCAATTATATTCTGTGCAATCCGATACCCATGTTACAGTAAAAAGCAATCAGAAAGGATATGATTCTATCTATGAGCTGGCGCAGGCAAAGGTAACAGACCATACCTTAGAAGGTATCTGCTGGAATTTTTTCCCGAAGCTCCTGTTTTCCAAGGGAGATCTCGCGGATGCGCCGTACCATGATGTCTATCATCGTCTGGAAATTCTGACAGATACAGAATATCTGCTTGTTCCGGCGCTGCTTTCACTCAAAGAAAAATATGAAATTACAGCAGTCGCCGGAAATCTGGATTGCCCGCAGATGCATTCTCATGCAATGACACTGAAAGCAGCAGTACAACAAGCTATTTTTAAAAATATCTTTGGAAATCTCTTTCCGGAAAATGGATTTTTGCTACAGAAAGCCCCAAAGAAAATGCTGCTTTCTGCTCAAAAACAGGCAGAGGAATTTTCTGTTGCGTCTATGAATGCCCGAAAATATCCCGAGCTCCTGATGCAGGCAGCTGCAAAAGAAAATTTTCATTGTACAGCCTTTCAGATTCTGCAATTTTCCAACAATCCATATCTGTCGGCCTTTGATAAAACAGATCTTTTCAGAAGATGCATGGCCATCAGTAATCAATCAGAAGAACCGGGAATCTGGAAAGAAACCTATCAGAATCTGCTCCGGGTAATGATCTGCAAAATAACTTTGGAGGAATCTCAGTTCAGCGATCCGGAGAGCACCAAAGAATTACAGGATTTTACAGAACACCAGCAAGAAAAGCTGGAACAGGAAATGCAGTTAAAAATCCCAAAAGAAAAAACTGCTGAAATTTTATTGATGAATGAACTGAAATGTATGCTGGCATGCATTTCCGTCGTAACAGCAGAAAAAATACAGGGACACAAATGCACCGAATTGGCCGAGAAGAGCTGGCGTCTGGCAGAAAGTATCGAATATATATGGAATGCAGAAATTCTAAATCCACAAATCAGAGAAACTGTGTCCAAAGCATTCATCCGCATTTGTATCGGATGTGGATCTATGTATCTTCAGAATGTACAGGAAGAACATATAAATCCCGAGCAGATCCAGGAAGCAGCGGAAGAAATCTCATTACTTCTGTATCATTACAGCGATCTTTTGCTTCCGGAAGAAATGCCGGTCTATCAAATCCCTATCTATCAAACGCTCCAAATTGCAAATATGAGACTGGAGCGAAAGGAAAATGCATTGTACTATGCCCAAAAAGGAGTTGTATTGTGTGATCTGTTTTCTGCTGGTCAGAATGCGCAATTAAATGGTCTCATTCAGGATTCAAAAAACATGTTTCAGCAATATATCAATCAAAATGTACCTGCTGCATCCCGCCCGGCAAAAAAGAAGGGGCTTTTCTCCCGGCTCTTCCAGAGATAGCAGGAGAAAAGCTGTCCCGAAAGAATCCTTTATTTTCCTGGAAGCGCGGTTTATAAGGCGCCTCCATATTCCACAATCATGTTTCGAATAATATCCAGCGTCTCCTCCTGTGACCATGCCATGTTTCCATTCTCCAGAAACTGGCAAAATTCATATAGTTTTTGTGAGAAGCCGGATTCTTTTAAAATGTAATATTGCAATCCATGACTTGTATTGTTCCAAAATGCAATTCCATTATGAACATTAGAGCTACATACAATGGAGATGTGTTTCGGCAGCTGGACGAAATTTTCTTTTACACAAATGCAGGAATGAGGTGTGTGCAGCATATATTGATAATAACTTTTCAACAGCCACAGGCGCATCGCAGGATCAAGAGGCTTATAAAGCATATCCGGATAGCCTGCAATGCGTCCCTGCTCCATTAATTGTCGTAAGCCAGATATGCAGAAAATATGTACCATACTTTCCGTTTCCATGTGCCGGATCCGCTGAAAGAGAGAAGATAAGAGCTGTTCTTTTTCCACTCCATCCAGGATGATCTGCTGTTTCAGTATATTTAACGGAATCAGATGCAGAAGACATGGTGAATATTCAATATAATAGTTATGCGTTACATAACCTTCATTCATCATAACATTGACATCTTTTACATAAGCATTTAAATCAGAGCAAAACAACATTTCCTTTGCTATTTTTCTTTCCTGAATAAAGGAATTCTTCAGTAATTGTATTTGTTGCGCATCTCTGAGAATAATTCCTTTCGCCGTATGAAAATTGATTCCAATTGCAATATGGTCTGTGATCAGCCAGTTGGGAAGTAAGCCTGTTTTTTTCGCCTCGGACTCAGCAGAAGAAACGTAATAATAAAATGGTTTGTAGTTTTCATAGTTCATTGCCGGTTTCAGACTGCATATTTTCCGAAGGTTATCCAGTGTATTTTCCGTTGTCTGATTCTGCAGCAAAGGAAAAAGATGCTCTAATCTGCGATAGGGCACTTCATGAATAATCTGAACAAGATATCGTAAATGTTCCAGTGAAATTTCCGGAGTACATAAGCAAATCGTGGAATCGGAAGCATTTATCATTGCTTTTCGAATACACGCATAAATTGCAAAGATATTGTCCAGCGTCATATCCGTATCCGGAATTCCTGAAACACTTGGAGAAACAGAGACTTGAGGAAATTCAACCACATCCTGCTGGATAATACGGATCAGTTCTTCCATACATTGCCACTGGCTCCTTCCCATTTTTTCCTGGCGATAAAGGAACAGGAGATCTGCTCTTGTATTTCCGGTGCATTCCATCGCATCAAGAAGACAGGTCAGGCGCTCTTCTTCTTTTGGAATACGTTTTCCTTTACTCATTTTAGAAATGTAATCCAGCTGCATACCACTGGCCTCAGACAGATAATATAAAGTTTTTCCTGTATTTTTTATTTCCTTTTCAAGCCTTTGTGAAAAATCGCTCATGTAGTATCAAAGTTCCTTTCCGGACAACAGCAAATATCCGATGGCTTGGGCAGAATGCTGTTTTCCTGTCGACATTGATCTAAGTATACAGGAAAAAGCCAAAATATGCAAAATTTTTCACACAAATTTATCTGCTTTTTTCTGCAAAAAAGCTTTATATCATTTATAACATTACGAAGGAGAAAACTAATATGCTTTTCATCGCTATCCTAATCTTAATCTTTTTGATGTATCGATTTTTTACCTTTCGTGCCGAAATGGTTTTTACCATGTCCTTAATTGCCCCGATCATGATCGTAATCGGTGCCTGCTATTTACCTGGAAAATATCATGAAGCCGGAATTTTTCTTCTGGTTATCGGTGCATTTATGCTGGCCGTTGTTCTGCTTATCTGCCGCCTCACTGCACGGGGTGTTGAAAAAGGACTGCGGCTGGAGTATTACAAAAATCTGATTATTTATGGCGCCCTCAAATTTTTACAGAACCTTTCTAAAGCGACGATTGTTTTTAGCTTTCTGGCCGCTTCACTGGGTGCCTTCTCTATGGACTACAAAGAAAGACTGGATACCAAAGGAAGAAAAATTTATGTAGATGATAACCTGCGTGACCCGGAAGGCAACCAGTATGAAGAAGTAGAAAAGTAAAAAAAGCAGGCACGAATCACCTTTTTCGGGAATCGTGCCTGTTTTTTTTACGTATGCATCAATTTCAAAAATTCATTCTCCGGCATTTCAACACCAAGTAGTGTCTTCATCATCTGAAGAAATACATCATGGGTTTCTTTTTGAGCGTTCAGACAGACCATGATGACCGACAGTTTATCATCCTCTTTCCTCTTGCTGCATTTACTTTTTGTTTCCCCCTTACGCTGTTTTTACTATAGCATATTTTTCTCCTGTTTGCACCTACCTACAGGACTGCTACTAGCTACTCTCTCAAGATGCAGCGTATCAAAAAGGGAGCTTCCGCTTCACAAATTTTTATTCGTTAAAAGTGTATCATTGTGAAACGCTCGTTGCGTCCGCCAGAGGAAGCCTGTGGATCTGCCCGGAAGAAGTCTCCTGTGACTATTTTGACTGGTGCGCGGGAAAACTTTCCGCGATCAACCAGTACCATGGCGAATACATGGCGCAGTACAACTGGGCTGAGTTTACCAACGGGGAGCTGAACTGGGGGAGAGGCCGATAAGAAATTCACACAAATCTGACTATTTATGATATACTGAATGAAATGCTCTTAGTTCTGAATTCTTTTATGCTCCGGCACAGATCTTTCGGGACGAAATTTTACTTTTCTATGTCGAAATCCACCATTTTTTCGACATACGAAGAAAGGAACGTTATGAAAATTATTTTATCGCCACGGCGAACCAAATTATGAAATTGATTCTCTGACCGAAAAAGGCTGGCGCGAGGCCGAGCTGCTTTCGAAACGCACAGCAAAATGGAATGTCACCGATTTTTACTGTTCTCCGCTTGGCCGTGCGAAAGATACGGCTTCTTTTACACTGAAAAATGCAGGCCGCGAAGCCGAAATTCTTCCATGGCTGCGGGAATTTGATGCACCTGTCATTGACCCGGAAACGGGAAAACGCCGGATTCCATGGGATTTTCTACCGGATGTGCTCGATGCAAACCGTGATCTCTATGACCAGGATCTCTGGACGAAAAATCCGATTATGCAGACCGGAAACATGGACGAGAATTACCATTTCGTGACCGACGGACTCGATGCACTGCTTGCGCGCTACGGCTATGTACGCGACGGCTACCGCTATCACGCTTCGGATGAAACAAACCGTGAAGCCGTCATCGTCTGCTTCTGCCATCTCGGCGTCACCTGTGTGGCACTGTCGCATCTGCTGAATATGACGCCGGTACAGCTCTGGCAGGGCATGTTCCTGGCGCCGACTTCCGTCACAATTGTCGGAAGCGAGGAACGCAAGCCGGGCGAAGTATACTTCCGCTGCCAGACCATCGGCGATGTCCATCATCTGCTTTCCGCAGGCGAACCGGTTTCGTACTATGGAGCCTTTAATGATCCATTTCAGTTTTAAAAATCACAAAAAGGAGTCTTTTATCATGAATGAAGCAAAATTTCAGGCAAAATTAAGAGAATATGCAAAGCTGATCGTAAAAATACGGCGCAAATGTACAGAAAGGACAGCGTGTCCGCCTCCAGGCCGGCATCGATCAGGTTCTGCTTACCCAGATGGTGACAGAGGAGTGCTATCAGGCGGGCGCAAGCTATGTGGAAGTGATCTGGGAATGCGGTGAGATCAACAAAATGCATTATCAGTATGCCACCGCAGAAACGCTTGGCGCGGTTCCGCACTGGGAAGAAGAGCGTTTCAAACAGATGACGGTTGATCTGCCGGTTCGCATTTTCATCGACTCCTCCGATCCGGACGAGCTCGCCGGCATTCCTGCGGACCTGCTCTCCACCGTTCGTCAGATGCGTGGAAAGGTCATTAAAAAATACCGTGACCAGCTTGATGGAAAGCATCAGTGGCTGATCGTTGCCGCCGCTTCTCCAAAATGGGCAGAAAAAGTATTCCCGGGCGAGCCGGAGGATATTGCTGTTGAAAAACTGTGGGATGCTATTTTCGACTGTGTTTACTTAAAAGACGGCGAAGATGCAGAAAAGATCTGGCAGGCACACTGCGACCTCATGACCCAGAAAGCCAGCTGGCTGAATGAGCAGGCATTCCACAAGCTGCATTACACCAGCAAAAACGGTACGGATTTCACCGTTGAGCTGATTCCGGGCGCAAAATGGAGCGGCGCCGGTGATATCAACCATATGAACAACACCTTCTACGTTCCAAACATGCCGACCGAAGAAGTCTTCACCAGCCCGATGAGAGGAAAATGTGAAGGCCGTCTCGTTTCCACAAAACCTTTAAGCTGGTCGGGACAGATCATCAACAACTTTACCGTCGATTTCAAGGATGGAAAAGTCGTTGACTGCCACGCAGAGCAGGGCGAAGAGGTTTTGAAAAAAATGTTCGCCATGGACGACGGTGCTGCAATGCTCGGCGAGGTTGCACTCGTTCCGAAAGAATCTCCGATTAACCAGTCCGGGCTGATGTTCTTTAATACCCTTTTCGATGAAAACGCATGCTGCCACGTTGCCGCTGGCGCCGGTTTCCCTGAGGTGCTCGATGGATTTCTGGAGATGAGCAACGAGGAAATTCTGGAAAAAGGTGTGAATGATTCTCTGATCCACGTTGACTTTATGGTTGGATCGGATGACCTGCACATCGTAGGTATCCGCGAAGATGGAAGCGAAACCGATATTTTTGTAAATGGTACCTGGGCAGAGTAAATCTGCTGTTTTTCGCAATAGAAGCAGGGGACTTCCTTTATTTAGTCAAAAAACAGAACCCGGGGCAATCTACCGTTTTTTGTAGACTGCCCCGGGTTCTGTTTTTGAAAAAAATCAGTTTCCAGACTTCCCTTTTCTCATATAAGGATTTCGATACAGCGAAATCACAAGTTCTGCTGCCATGAAGCACCAGATGATCGGTTCGCACCAGATCACGGCACTGTAGTGGTAGCGCGGGATAAACACCATCGCAAAAATAATTTTTCCGAAAAGCTCAATAAAACTCGACAGCAGCGGAAGAATCTTTTCTCCGAGCGCCTGCAGTGCAAGGCGGCTGCAGTTGACAAGGCCAAGTGCAAAGAAGAACGGAATGGCTACACGAAGGTAGCGGGCTCCGTTTCCGAGGACGGTCGGATCGGAAGAACCGGAGATCAGATGAACCATCGTCGGTGCAAGCGGAGTGACAAGGAGAATCAGGCATGCGGTCACGCTGAAGCAGAAAATATAAGCATAGCGAATGCCTTTCCGCACGCGCTCCCAGTTGTCCGCGCCGCGGTTCTGTGCCACATACGTGTTGACTGCCTGTGCCATCGAGGAAAGCGGCATCATCGAGAAGGAAAACAGCTTTCTCGCAGCCGTGTGTCCCGCAATTGTTTCATAGCCAAGGCTGTTGATGCCCGGCTGCAGGACAATCGAACCGACATAGATAATACTGCTCATAAATCCCATCGAAAATCCCTGTGCCAGAAGCTCCATGTACAGTCCGCGATCCGGTTCAAAATGACGTTTTTCCGGAAGCAGAATTTTTGCTTTGGTAACAATATAAATCAGGCAGAGCACGACGGAAATTCCCTGCGCAATCACGGTTGCAATTGCAGCACCGCGAACACCCATGCCGAAAGAACGGATAAACAGCAAATCCAGTACAATGTTTACCAACGATGAAATAATCAGGAAAACAAGCGGCATAAAGCTGTTTCCGATTGCTCCCAACAGACCGGAGCACAGGTTGTAGGCAAACATGACAAACAGAAAAACGGATAGAATTGAAATGTAGCTGTAGGATTCTTCGAGGATTTCTGCCGGTGTTTTCAGCAGCCGCAACAGCGGATGCATGAAAATCGTTGCAAGAACGGTGACCACCAGTGTAACGGTAATACCAATAACGATACAGGATGCAACGGATTTTTTCATCCGTTCCGTCTCCTGTCTTCCAAAGCATCGCGCCGTGACGATCGCGAGCCCGTTTCCGACGCCGAACGTAAATCCGGTCATCATTTCATAGATCGACGAGCAGGCACCCATAGCTGCAATCGACGAATCGCCGAGTGTATGGCCGACAATCAGTGTGTCCATCGTGTTGTAAATCTGCTGAAATACACGGGATGCCATGATCGGAAGTGCAAAAAGAAGCAGAGATTTCAGAATCGAGCCGTGAAGCAGATCAACCCGGGAACTCCGCTGGGTTTGTGACTGTGACATAAAAAATTTCCTCCCTCAAAAATACTTCATTGTTCCTATTATAACAGACGGGAGTAACTACCGGACAAGGAATATCTCCAAATCTGTAAAACAAATACAATAACACAAAATTTTACAGATTTTCATACTTCTTCCTCTCTTTCCTTCTCTTAGAGCGTGTCGTTATTCTTTTCCCAGTAAATACTGATAAATATCTCTCTTCGTTACGCCACGGTCTTTTGCCACAAGCTTCATCGCCTCTTTCCGCGCAATCCCCTGGTCTTCATACCGTTTCATATGTTCCTCAATCGAAATTTCCTCAAACGCAGCCTTCGCCTCGTCCTCGATTTCTTTCTGGCTTCTGCCTTCGATCACAAGAACGCATTCGCCCTTCGGATCTTCCTGCTCGTAGCGGGTAATGGCATCTTCTATTGTGGTCTGCCATGCTGTCTCATGCTTTTTCGTCAGTTCCCGACACAGTGTCAGGCGGCGGTTGCCAAGGATTTCCAGCAGTTCCCGCAGCGTTTTCAGCAGATGATGCGGCGCCTCGTACACGATCATGGTTCGTGTCTCGTTTTTCAGCCGCTCCAGCGCCAGTTTATGTTCTTTTTTATCCGGCGGAAGAAACGCTTCAAACACAAATCTTCTCGTCGAAAGTCCCGACAGCGTCAGTGCCGTTACACACGCACACGCCCCCGGCAGACTCGTCACTTCGATTCCGGCTTCGTATGCCATTTTCACCAGCTCCTCCCCCGGGTCTGAGATTCCCGGTGTTCCGGCATCGGTGATAAGGGCAATGTTCGTTCCCGCCAGCAGCTTCTGCACCAGCTCGCGGCCCTTGTCGTATTTGTTGTATTCATGGTAACTCGTCATCGGCGTATGAATCTCAAAATGGTTCAGCAGCTTAATGCTGTTTCTCGTATCCTCCGCCGCGATCAGATCGACCTCCTGCAGAATGCGGATTGCACGGAAGGTCATGTCCTCCAGATTTCCAATTGGTGTTGCACACAAATATAATTTTCCTGCCATGTTCTTATCTCCCGTCTCCATATAATTCCCGGATGTCCTTTGTATACACGCCCGGCATCTCATACACAATCAGCGGTTTCTCCACGGTAATTCTCGGATTCCCGCCTTTCATCGCCTCGATCAGCACCATGTTCGGCTCCTTGTCCACAAACGGATAAACGAGCTGCATCCTTTTTGGTTCCAGATGATATTTTTTCAGCGTCGAAAAAATCTCCGCCAGCCGGAACGGCCGGTGCACCAGATAGAACCGTCCTTTCGTCTTTAAAACCGCCGATGCCTCTTTCGCAATATCATCAAACGAGCACAGCACCTCATGCCGCGCAATCGTCTTCGCCTCAAGCGCATTCGTCAGCCCGTGCTGCCCCGTCATGTACGGCGGATTGCACGTTACCACATCAAACACTTCTTTTCCAAACTGCTGCGATGCCGTTTTCACATCTCCCTGGAAAATCTCAACATCATTTTCCAGATGATTGTACCGCACACTCCGCTGTGCCATCTCGGCACTGTACTCCTGAATTTCCAGCCCGGAAAAATGCTCTCCGTTTGTCTTCGCCTTCAGCAGAATCGGCACAATTCCCGATCCCGTGCAGAAATCCATCGCCCGCTCCCCGCGCTTCACCTTCGCGTAGGATGCCAGCAGCACCGCGTCAATGCCATAGCAGAAAAGGGATGGATTCTGTATCATCCAGTAACCGTTCTGCAGATCATCGAGCCGCTCACCCGGCTTCAAAAATTCTTCTTTTCTATCCAATGAAAATCCCTCCTCCTGCTGACCGCCCAGCGCCGCATCACACAAAAAGAAGCGTCAGTTTTACCCGGCGCTTACTTTTTTCAAAATGCATTCCAAATCAATCTTATTCCGGCTGTTTTTGCCTCTTCCGAAGAAGCCTGCTCCCCGGAGCTGTTTCTGTCTTTTTTTCTTCTCTTTGCCTTTTTCCTTCTTATGCTTCGGCTTGAACTTGAGCTCTTCCACCGGGCACTCCCGCATTTCCTTCTCATCGTTCACATCCACCAGCACTTTTACGAGCTGACGAAGCACATTCACACCGGAAACCTCACCTTTCATGCCGTCCGGCAGCGTTACGATATCGCCGACACCCGGCAGCTTGCGGTTCAGGTATTCATAGGTTTCCTGCTCGTTTTTCAGGCAACACATCAGTCGTCCGCAGACACCCGAAATCTTCGTCGGGTTCAGGGACAGGTTCTGCTCTTTTGCCATCTTGATCGAAACCGGTGCAAACTCGGACAGATACGTATGGCAGCAAAGCGGTCTGCCGCAGATGCCGATTCCGCCGAGGATCTTTGTCTCATCGCGGACACCGATCTGGCGAAGCTCGATTCTCGTCTTAAAGACAGCCGCCAGATCCTTTACCAGCTCACGGAAATCAATTCTTCCGTCGGCGGTAAAGTAAAACAGCATCTTGTTATTGTCAAACGTATACTCTGCATCGATCAGCTTCATCTCCAGGTTGTGCGCCCGGATCTTCTTCTGGCAGATTTCAAACGCTTCTTTTTCTTTCTTGCGGTTGCTCTCCTCCCGCGCATCATCCTTCGGCGTTGCAATGCGGATGACTTCTTTCAACGGCTGGATCACCTTGGAATCGTCAACTTCTTTTGGCCCCAGCACAACGAAACCATACTCTACGCCGCGCGCCGTCTCAACGATAACGTGGTCGCCCACGCAGATGTCCAGCTCTCTCGGCGAGAAATAATATACTTTTCCTACGTTTCGAAAACGTACTCCTATAATTGTTATCATGTTATCAGTTTTCCTTCATTGTCAGGAACATAAGCTCCATGGTTAAATCAAAATTAACATTCGCGTTCAGGCGGGCTCTCGCCTTCTGAATCGCCTCTATAATCTTCTCCAGGCCTTCGTATGAGCTCTTATTTGCTCTCTCACGGATTCCATTCAGCTCCTGCTTGAACACAAGGGAATCGACCTCTTTTGTCGCCTTAAAGAGCAGAACATCGCGGAACCATAAAGAAAAGATATCGAAGTAATCATCAATATTGTCTTTTTCGGCCGTCAGTTTTTTGATCGTCTCCACGATTTCATACAGCGGCATACTGTCGGCGTACTTTGCCATGCGGAGTGCACTTTCCAGCGTCTCCTCGTATTCCGGAGAACGGGCAATCCGCTCTGCTTTTCCGATATTTCCCTGCGCCAGGGACGCATCAACCTCTGCCTGGTAATCCGGCACATGCATTTCGTTCATCAGATAATCTTTCACAAGCTGGTCTCCCACTGGTTTTAAATTTAACTGCACGCAGCGTGACGAAATCGTCGGAAGCAGCGCATCCGGGTTGTCTGCCAGAAGCATGACAACTGCGTAGGCCGGCGGCTCCTCGATCGTCTTCAGCAGCGCGTTCTGCGCCTGAAGTGTCAGCTTCTGCGCCTCGTCGATGATATAAATCTTGTACGGACTGCTGTACGGCTTGATCATCACATCGTTAATGAGCTGCCCGCGGATTTCATCGATGCTGATGGTGTTCGGCTTTTCATGCTTCACATAAATGATATCCGGATGATTCTGGCTCTGTGCCTTTTTACAGGACGGGCATTCCATACAGGGCTCGACCCCGTGCTTCTCGCACTGAAGCGTCATCGCAAACAGTGAAGCCATCATTTTCTTTCCCGATCCACTCTCTCCGCCAAAAAGATAAGCATGAGATACTTTATTCATCGAAATGGCATTCTGTAAATGCGTTATGATTTCCTGATGTCCTACAACCTTCTGAAAACCCTGCATAAAATCACCCCCTGGAGTTCTTTTGTATTTCTTACTAATACTGCATTAAGTATATCACAACTTTTTCTGTTGTTCCACAAAATTCTGAATTTCGGAAAAACAGTCTTCCGGCGTAGAATTATTGGAAAATCTGCGGACAATTCCAGCTTCCGCAATTTTCTCCTCCGTAAAATCCTCACAGTCCGCCAGGAATCTCCGGCACATCTCCGCGTATTTCGGCTCTGTCTGTTTTCTTTCCCGTTCCAGTGCCCGCGAAAGCCGCAGCCCGTCGTCCACCTCGACATACAGCGGAACCATCGCCTGCTCCCCGAAGTATGCCTTTAATTTCAGATACGATTCCAGTGTCCCGATTCCGAGATAATCATGCTTCACAAGATCAATCTGCCCGTCATCCGCCGTAAAATAATACCACGGCCCCTGCACCGTCGAATACATGCGCTCCTCGATAATCTTTCCGGCCTCCCGCAGTTCCGAAAGCCGTTTTTCATCCACAAAGAAATACTCTCTTCCGTCCTGCTCCCCGCTCCGGATCGGCCGTGTTGTATACAGGACAAACGGTTTTAAATCCAGCGCCGTCTCCTGGATCAGATGCTCATAAATATGATCTTTCCCTGACGCACTTTTTCCCATCAGATAGTAAATTTTTCCCATTTTATCTCTCCCCGAAACACAGATTCTTTATGCCTTAAACCGATATCCAACGCCCCAGATCGTCTCGATATATTGCGGCTTTGCCGTATTAAACTCTATTTTTTCACGGATCTTCTTGATATGCACCGTAACCGTCGCAATATCTCCGATGGACTCCATATCCCAGATCTCACGGAACAGCTCTTCTTTCGTGAAAACGCGGTTCGGATTCTCCGCAAGGAAGGTCAGCAGATCGAACTCTTTCGTTGTAAACTGCTTCTCCTCTCCGTTCACCCACACGCGGCGTGCCGTTTTGTCAATCTTGATGCCGCGGATCTCCACAACATCATTCTCTTTCTTGCCGTTTCCGACCAGACGGTCGTACCGTGCCAGATGCGCTTTCACGCGTGCAACCAGCTCACTCGGAGAAAATGGCTTCGTCATATAATCATCCGCACCAAGGCCGAGTCCGCGGATTTTGTCGATATCATCCTTCTTTGCCGAAACCATGATAATCGGAATATCTTTCTTCTCACGCACCTCACGGCAGATCTCAAAGCCATCCACCTCCGGCAGCATCAGATCCAGAATCAACAGATCAAAATCCTCTTTGACCGCCCGCACAAGACCGGTGTCTCCCTGGTTTTCAATCTCTACCTCAAAGCCCGAAAGTTCTAAATAATCCTTCTCCAGATCCGCAATGGATTCCTCATCCTCAACAATCAGTATCTTACTCATGAAACAGGTACCTCCTGATATTTTCTTAATACAAAGTACATCGTGGTGCCCACGCCTTCTTTGCTGGTGGCCCACACTTTTCCGCCGTGATCTTCGAGAATCTTCTTCACGATGGAAAGACCGATGCCGCTGCCGCCTCTCGTGCTGTTGCGGGACGCGTCGGTGCGGTAGAAACGGTCGAAAATCTTCGTCAGATCCTTCGTCGCAATTCCCTTTCCGTTGTCCTCAATCTCCACCTGCACAAAATCTCCGACATCACGCAGACGGATGTTGATGACCTTATGGCTCTTGTCCATATATTTGATGGAATTGCTTACAATGTTATTGATGACACGCTTGATCTGCTCCGCATCCGCGATGACGACCGGGTCGTCCTCGAGATAATTAAAGTATGTCAGATCCACATGCTGCGCGTCAAGCTCCAGATTCAGTTCCTCCACGCAGTCATCAAAATAATCCGCAATGTGAATCTTGGAAAACGTATACGGAATGCGGTTCGTGTCAATCTTGGAATAAAACGTCAGCTCATTGATCAGACGGTCCATCTCATTCGCTTTGTTGTAAATGGTGCGGATGTAGCGGTCCATCTTCTCCGGCGTATTTGCCACACCGTCCATGATTCCCTCGACATAACCCTTGACCGCGGTAATCGGTGTTTTCAGATCATGCGAAATGTTACTGATCAGCTCTTTATTCTCTTTGTCAAACTCGACTTTTTCCTCCGCCGTCTCTTTCAGCCGGATACGCATCTCCTCAAAGTCCTCGCAGAGGTCATTAATCTCCGCCACGCCGCACGGTTCAACAGTGAAATCCAGATTTCCGTCTTTGATATTCTGTGTCGCCTTTTTCAGCTGCTCGAGCGGTCCGATCACACCGCGGTAAATCCAGAAGCTCAGGCCCAGACTGGTGAGCACCAGAATCAGCACAATCACGATGCCTAGCTCTTTTACCATGCCCGTAATCTGCGGCGCAATCTGGTCTGTCTTGGTGACGATAAACGCACTGCATTCTTTTCCGTCCGAGTTCTCATAGTCCACCTGTTTGACCATCCACTGTTTTTCATTGCGGAAATAAACGCCGCCCTTCAAATTGGCCCCCGGGTCACCGTATTTCGGCAGCTCATTTTCCAGCTCCTCCGACGACAGCTCCTCCGAGCCATTGTAAATGATAACACCATCCTCGCGCACCGCGATAAACGACTGTTTTTTCTGCAGTCTTGCATTCAGAACAGAGAGATAATTCGTTTCTTCCAGCTTTGCCGTATCCGATTTCGCGGTATCCTCTACTTCGTCGTACTCTTCTGATGTCATCGCATTCAGCAGCAGGGTGTTGTTCGAAATCGTCCGGTATGTTGCGTTCGCAAGACCGTATTTTTCACCGATAATCTTTGCTTTATACCCTACAAAAAAGTAAAACGTCAAGGCACACATCACGATCGGAACCAGTATGATGATGAAAAAAGAAATGATTACTCTCGTCCTTAATTTCATGCTTTTCTTCTTTTTTTCCATATAAGATCCACCTGTTTTCCAACACATATTTCGTACTTTTGCGCACAAAAAATCCCCAGTACGCAGTCTAAATTTATTATAGCACAACGCCTGAGGATTTTTCATTAACTTAGATGAATCTTTCTAAACTTTCTATAAACAGAAAAGCCTGAAATTAGAGGTATTTCTTCAGGTCTTCTACTTTATCCAGTTTCTCCCACGGCAGATCTAGATCGTTTCTTCCGAAGTGGCCGTAAGCGGAAGTCTGTTTGTAGATCGGACGGCGCAGATCCAGCATTTTGATGATTCCAGCCGGACGAAGGTCGAAGTTCTCACGAACGATATCGGTCAGTTTGTTGTCGGACAGTTTTCCTGTGCCGTAGCTGTCGATCATGATAGAGGTCGGATGAGCGACACCGATTGCGTAGGAAAGCTGGACCTCGCATTTGTCGGCAAGACCTGCTGCTACGATATTCTTTGCTACGTAACGTGCTGCATAAGCTGCAGAACGGTCTACCTTTGTACAGTCTTTTCCGGAGAAAGCTCCGCCGCCGTGACGAGCGTATCCGCCGTAGGTGTCTACGATGATCTTACGTCCGGTGAGGCCGGAATCTCCGTGAGGTCCGCCGATTACAAAACGGCCGGTCGGGTTGATGAAGAACTTGGTGTGCTCATCTACCATGTCTGCCGGAATGATTTCGTCGAATACGTATTTTTTGATATCCTCATGAATCTGCTCCTGGGATACTTCCGGATCATGCTGAGTGGAAAGAACAACCGCATCAAGACGGAACGGTTTGCCGTTCTCATCGTACTCTACGGTTACCTGTGTTTTTCCGTCCGGACGCAGGTATGTTAAAGTACCGTCTTTGCGGACTTTGGTCAGCTGGCGAGCCAGTTTGTGTGCCATGTAGATCGGGTATGGCATGTACTCTTCGGTCTCGTTGGTTGCGAATCCGAACATCATTCCCTGATCTCCTGCTCCAATGGCATCGATCTCCTCATCGCTCATATTGTTCTCTTTTGCTTCGAGCGCTTTGTCTACACCCATAGCGATATCGGTGGACTGTTTGTCAATTGCAGTTACAACAGCGCAGGTATCTGCGTCAAATCCGTATTTTGCACGGTCGTAGCCGATTTCGCGAACGGTATCACGTACAACCTGCTGGAAATCAATGTGTGCGTTGGATGTAATCTCACCCATTACCATAACGTATCCTGTTGTAGTACAGGTTTCGCAAGCTACACGGCTCATCGGATCCTGCTCAAGCAGCGCATCCAGAATCGCATCAGAAATGGCATCACAGATTTTGTCCGGATGTCCCTTGGTTACAGACTCAGAAGTAAACAGTCTTTTTTCCATTCTTTTTCTCCTTTTTTTTTCTTTCTCTTCTCTTTTGCTTTTCGTTCGTGGGCTTTGGCTTTCCCTGAACATTTTTTCGTAAAAAAAGATCCGCAATTTTTAGCGGACCCGAATAGTAATGTTCAAATCCCCTTATTGTTCGAAAATTTCGCTCAGGCTGGCACCTTCCCGTACAGACTATTCTGTCTGGGGGTTGCCGTGGTTTCACAGATCCTATGTATCTCCACCACTCTGAATAAGAGAAAAGCAACTGAATTTTTGATTTTGTTTTTTGCTACTCTGATACACTATCGCAAAATACGCCATTCGTCAAGAGGAAATAAAAGGATTTGAGACATTTTCTTACTGTTGTCCCAAACATCCTTTCTTTTTTCTGATTTTTCGGCTGTATCTTCTGTTATTTGTGAACAGATAAGAAAACTCTCCAAAACAGAGAGTTTTCTTATCTGCTGTATCGTTTCTTCTACTCTTCTGCTTTCATCTCGCGGACAATCTTCCGCAGCTTCAGAATCATGGACGGAGCAACAGAAAGCTCATCCACTCCCATTCGTACAAACTGCTCCGTCAATGTCAGATCTGCACCGAGCTCCCCGCAGATTCCTGCCCATTTTCCGCATTTGTGTGCATTTTCCACCACCATGCGAATCATCCGAAGAACGGCTTCATGGTGTGGATTGTAGAAATCATCCAGCTGTTCATTCTGACGATCAATCGCCAGGGTATACTGCGTCAGGTCATTCGTTCCGATGCTGAAGAAATCCACCATTTCCGCCAGACGGTCGCTGATCATCACGGCTGCCGGTGTCTCGATCATAATGCCCTGCTCCGGAATTTTATACTGCACTTCCTGTTTTTTCAGCTCTTCCTCTACTTCTGCAACAATTGCGTAGATTTTTTCTACCTCTTCTGTTGATGTGATCATCGGATACATGACAGAAAGGTTTCCGTAAACGGCTGCGCGGAACAATGCGCGAAGCTGCGCTTTAAAAATTTCCGGCTGTTTCAGACAAATCCGGATTGCACGGTACCCAAGCGCCGGATTTTCTTCTTTTCCAAGATTAAAGTATTCTACCTGCTTATCTGCCCCGATATCCAGCGTACGGATAATCACTTTTTTGCCTGCCATGGTCTGCACGGCCTGTTTATATGCCTGAAACTGTTCTTCCTCCGTTGGGAAATCATTTCTTCCAAGATAGAGAAATTCACTTCGGAAAAGTCCGATTCCGCCGGCATCATTTTCCATCACATAGCCAAGGTCACCAACACTGCCGATATTTGCATAGATGTTGATCTTACGGCCATCCGGTGTAATATTTTCTTTTCCTTTCAACTCCTCAAGAAGCTTCTGTTTTTCTGCTTCTTCCTGCATTCTTTTTTCGGTTTCCTTCTGCACATCCTCCTCCGGCTCAAAGATAACCTGACCTGAAAAACCGTCTACAACGGCCGTCATGCCTGTTTTCAGACCGTTTAAATCCATCGGGACACCGATTAACGCCGGAATATTCATCATTCGCGCAAGAATCGCAGTATGAGAATTGGTAGATCCATGCACAGTCACAAACGCAAGTATTTTTTCTTTGTCCATCTGTACAGTTTCACTCGGACTTAAATCGTCTGCCACTATAACAGATGGTTCCATAGAACTCAGGTCGTTATCTCCCTCGCCGCTTAAATTGCGGACCAGACGTTCGGAAATATCTTTTACATCTGCGGAACGAGCCTTCATATATTCATCATCCATAGCTGCAAACATCTCTGCAAAATTATCGCCGGTTGCTGCCGCTGCATATTCTGCATTTACCAGTTCTGTCCGGATCATGTTCTCCATCGATTCCAGATAGTCCTCATCCTCCAGCATCATCTGATGGACTTCAAAGATCGCCGCACTTGCCTCTCCAACTTCCCGGACTGCCTTGTCATACAGTCTGCCAAGCTGTTTTTTCGAAACCTCCACGGCTTCTTTCACACGTTTTACTTCTGCTTCCGGATCTTCAATCCGGGCTCTTTTAACCTGGTAATCATTTTTCTTTAGAACCGCAACCGGTCCCATAACAATTCCTTTATATACGGATTTCCCCTGAAAATACTGCATTTTTTATCCTCCGAGCGTACTTTTTACAGATTTGCTTCGAAAAACGCTTTCAGCGTCTCAATTGCTGCATCTTCGTCCTCTCCGTTTGCTGCAACGGTTACGGTATCTCCCTGCTTTACGCCAAGTGACATCAGCATCATCAGCTGAGTCAGTTTTTTCGTTTTTCCATCTTTTGTGATGGTGCATTCCGATGCAAAATTTTTTGCTTCCTTTACCAGCATTCCTGCCGGTCTTGCGTGGATTCCCAGTTCATCTTTAATGGTATATTCAAATGTTTTCATGCTTTTATTCTCCTTCTTCTCTGTCCATAATCCGTTCTATGTGCATAGCGAGATATCCAATTTCGATCTCCTCCATCGGAAGTTTCAGCCTCTTTTCCATCTCCTCACAGATTCGTTTCGCCGCCTGAAAGGCTTTCGGAAACTTTACGGACATGTAGTCATTCATATTTACTTTCAGTTTTTCCCCACTGACCGCTCTTGCAACCATATAGCGGATATGGTTCATCATACGGTTATACGACAACGACATCACATCGATGGTATGCCCGGTGATATGCTCCACCAAAGAAATGCTCTCCCGGACTGCTCTTGCTACTTCCATGGCCTGTGAAACATTTTCCTCCACAATTGCCGAATGAACATGAAGTGCAAGATAGCCGATTTCATGTTCATCAATTTCGATCTGAAGCCGTTCTTTTAAAAGCTCCCTGATACAGGAAGCAACTTTATACTCTTTGTAAAACATCACACGGATATCGTCGGTGAGCGGATTGCTGATCTGCTCACCGTTCTGAATCCGCCGGACAGCAAAATCCAGATGATCTGCCATTGGAAAGACGATGGAACGGTCAATTTTTCCAAATTCCTTTTCTGCCTCGTCAAGCACGGCACTCGCCAGCTCCAGGCTGAGCGGAGAAACGCCCTGTACAATGGTTCTGGCATTTCCTCGCTCCGTCATCTCTGTCAGGGAATAAATGCGGGCATCGTCTCCCGGCTGTACACGCTGTCCCGTTTTTTTCCCAAATGCAATTCCTTTCCCCATGACCAGATATTCCCGGTTATTTTCTTCTTCCACACCAATAAATGAATTGTGGTTCAGTGTTTTTGCTATCCTGTACATTCTTCTCACCCGTTTTTAAGGCACAGCTTACGCGAGAATCTCAATCGCAAATAAAGGATCTCCTGCTTTTACCGGTCCGTCTGTCAAAAGACGGATTCTCTGGTTCTCCTCCAGCTCTGTGCAAAGAACCGGTGATGTAACCGACGGCGCATGTGTTTTCAGATATTCCAGATCCAGCTTCAGCATCGGATCACCTTTTTTCACGGTCTGACCGCTTTCTACCAGTGCCTCAAATCCCTCTCCGTTCAGTTTTACTGTATCAATTCCGACATGAATCAGAAGGCTGACCCCGGAATCGGTTACAAATCCAATCGCATGTTTTGTGTCAAAAACAAACGCAACTTCTCCGTCCTCCGGAGCACGCACATAAGGATCTTCCGGTGTTACAACAGCGCCGTCTCCCATCATCTTTTCCGCAAACGCTTCGTCCGGCGCAGTAGAAAGATCAGCTGCCAGTCCGCTCATTGGACTGCAGACAGTAATGGTATCCACAACCTTCTGTTCTTTTGTTTCCTGCGCTGGCTCCGCCTCTTTTTGGGCTGGTGCATTTTCTGCTTCTGCATTTTCTGCTTCCGCATACGTATTCGGAGCTTTTTCCAGATAATCCTCTAAATTTGATTTTATCACAGTTACATTCGGTCCGTAAATAACCTGTACACCATTTCCTTTATGCACAACGCCAGATGCCCCTGTCGCCTTTAAAATACCATCGCTGACTTTCGCTGCATCATGAACAGTACAGCGCAGTCTTGTTGCACAGCAGTCCACATCCGAAATATTTTTCTTTCCGCCAAGACCTTTTGTGATCGCTTCACTCATGGCATCTTCCGATGCCACCCCATCGTTCTGCGCTTCTTTTCTGGCATTTACATCTGCTTTCGTATAAAGCTTGGTTTCTACATCATCATCCTCACGGCCCGGTGTCTTAAAATCAAACTTTTTAATCATGAATTTGAAGATAAAATAATACAGGAAGAAATAAAGAATGCCGACCGGAATCACCCTCATCCAGCTTGTCTTTTCATTTCCCTGCAGAATACCGAACAGGAAGAAGTCCAGAAGTCCGCCGGAAAAGGTAAGACCTACTGCGATATTCAGGATGTGTGCGATCATATAAGCTGTTCCCGCAAGAATAACCTGCACGACAAACAATGCCGGTGCAACAAACAGGAACGAGAATTCCAGCGGTTCTGTGATACCGGTTGCCATACACGCAAGTGCTGCGGAAAGAAGCAGACCGCCTGCTGCTTTTTTCTTCTCCGGTTTCGCACAATGGTACATGGCAAGTGCCGCTCCCGGAAGTCCGAAAATCATAAAAATAAATTCTCCGGAGAAATATCTCGTTGCATCTGCACTGAAATGTGCGATATTCGCAGAATCCGCAAGCTGTGCGAAGAAAATATTCTGTCCGCCCTGCACCATCTGTCCTGCCACTTCCATGGTACCTCCGACTGCCGTCTGCCAGAACGGCATATAAAATACGTGATGCAGACCAAATGGAATCAGTGCCCGTTTAATCAGACCGAAAATCAGCGTTCCGACATAACCGGAGCCGGTTACCAGGCCACCCAGCGCATAAATGCCGTTCTGTACAACCGGCCATACAAAATACATTAAAATTCCCACAAACATATAGACGATCGTAGAAATAATCGGTACAAAACGAGTACCTCCAAAGAAAGAAAGTGCATTCGGAAGCTGGATCCGGTAAAATCGATTATGAAGTGCTGCGACTCCAAGACCGACAATAATACCGCCAAACACACCCATCTGCAGCGACTGAATACCGCAGACAGAAGTGATGGTTCCTTCCAGAACGGATTCTGCAATTTCTCCGTTTTCCAGAATCTGACCCGTAATAGTCAGCATTGCGTTAATCGCTGTATTCATAACGAAATATGCAATAACGGCTGACAGGGCAGAAACCTCTTTTTCCTTTTTGCCATACCAATTGCAACACCTACCGCAAAAATCAGAGGCAGGTTATCAAACACTGCACTTCCTACTTTGTTCATGATCACCAGCAGTGCATGAAGAATTGTGCCGTTGCCGAGCAAACTTGTCAGCCCGTACGTTTCAATTGTGGTTGCATTGGTAAATGAGCTTCCGATTCCCAGTAAAAGTCCGGCTACCGGAAGAATTGCGATCGGGAGCATAAAGCTTCTTCCCACTCGCTGCAGAACACTAAAAATTTTGTCCTTCATTTTTTACTCCTTGTGTAGTTTATACTTTTTACTAAGAAGAGTTTCTGCGGTTTTGCATCTTTTTAGCCGGTCTGTACTCTTTTTCTGAAACAGAGTACAAAAAAGAGACACTAACCCACATAAACAATTCCTGTTATGTATAGTTAATGCCTCCAAAAATCGAGTTACACACTACAACTGTAGTTGAATATAGCACAGATAAATCTCTTTTGTCAAGTCAGTTCTTATTATTTGAAAGATAAAATAATTCACAATAATAGTAGTAAATTTAAGCCAATTTCTTCGCAATAAGGTAAAATAAATAAAAGAACGGTACCTTTTATTGCACCGTCCTTTTTGTCAACATTTGTTTTATACTGTTTTCACGCTCTTAACCGGAATTTCTGGATATCCTTTGCATTATTCACGCGCTCAATTTCAGCGCCGAGTCCTCGGAGCTTTCCATCGAAATCCTCGTATCCGCGCAGAATATATACGATATCATCTACCACAGTAATTCCCTCTGCTGCAAGTCCTGCGATCACAAGTGCTGCACCTGCGCGAAGATCCGGTGCGGAAACCTCTGCTCCGGTAAATTTCTCTACGCCGTCGATGATCGCCGTGTTGCCTTCTACTTTAATACAGGCGCCCATACGTGCCAGCTCATCCGCATATTTAAAACGAT
>ENA-OQKS01000096-OQKS01000096.1-human-gut-metagenome-genome-assembly--contig:-NODE-96-length-26466-cov-3.786780_pt1 | contig 26466 bp, 30 predicted proteins | sample MGYA00242804_ERZ504808 | MGnify/ENA primary metagenome ERZ504808 (study PRJEB26092, sample SAMD00036375) | human gut metagenome | host: Homo sapiens | study: EMG produced TPA metagenomics assembly of...
AGAGCATGCTCGGACTTTCAGTGCTTTTTGTCTTGGTGAGCCGTTAGCGGTTCAAACCGCAGCGGACTCAATGAAAAACCATCCTTTATATAAGGAGAGGAGAATTCCTATGAATCTGATTCTGTTGGGCGCCCCGGCGCAGGCAAAGGCACGCAGGCTGAGATCATCTGCGCAAAGCTGAACATCCCCTCCATCAGCACCGGCAACATCCTCCGCGCTGCTGTCAAGGACGGCACCGAGATGGGCCTGAAGGCCAAGAGCTTCATGGACGCCGGCGCACTGGTCCCCGATGAGGTCATCATTGGCATCCTGAAGGACCGCCTGTCCGAGGCTGACTGTGCAAACGGCTTCATTCTGGACGGTGTGCCCCGCACCATCGCACAGGCAGAGGCCATCGAGAAGATGGGCATCCGCATCGACAAGGTGCTGGAGCTGTCTGTCGCTGACGATGTCATCGTCAACCGCATGGGCGGCCGCCGCGTCTGTGAAAAGTGCGGCGCAAGCTACCACATCGTCAACAAGAAGAGCAAGGTCGAGGGCGTGTGCGACTGCTGCGGCGGCAAGCTCGTCATCCGCAAGGACGACCAGCCCGCTACCGTGCTCGACCGTCTGAAGGCATATCATGAGCAGACGGAGCCGCTGGTGGACTTCTACCGTCAGCGCGGCAAGCTGGCTGTCATCCCCTTCAACGATTCCATTGAGGCGACCACGGCAGAGATCATGAAGGCTTTGGAGGCATAAAAGTGATTCAGATCAAGAATGCGAAAGAGCTGGACGGTATGCGCAAGGCAAATGCCCTGAGCGCAGCTGCCCTGAAATACGGCGGTGAACATATCGAGGCAGGTATGACCACCTGGGAGCTGGATAAGCTGATCTACGACTTCATCGTGAAGCACGGCGGCATCCCCAACTTCAAGGGTCTGTACGGTTTCCCCGGAACGGCCTGCATCAGTTTGAACGATACCATCATCCATGGTATCCCTTCGCATGACATCGTCATCCGCCCGGGTGACATCGTGAGCATTGATACCGGCGCAAAGGTCGACGGCTTCAACGGCGACAACGCCTGCACCTATGCAGTGGGCAAGATCGACCTGGAGGCTCAGCGCCTGCTGGACGTCACCAAGGCCTCTCTCTATAAGGGCATCGAGCAGGCTGTGGCCGGCAACCGCATCGGCGACATCGGCTATGCCGTCCAGAGCTACTGCGAGGACGCCGGCTTCTCCGTCGTCCGCGAGTTCGTGGGCCACGGCACCGGCAGGGAGCTGCACGAAGACCCCGAAGTGCCGAACTACGGCCATCAGGGCCGCGGCCCCCGTCTCGTCCCCGGTATGACCATCGCCATCGAGCCCATGATCTGCCAGTACGACTGCAAGATCACCCAGGCCAAGGACGGCTGGACGGTCAAGACCAAGGACGGCGGTCTGGCTGCTCACTTCGAGCATTCCATAGCCATCCTCAAGGACCGCACCGAGATCATGACCCGGAGCTGGGATGACCCCAACTTTGACCCCGATACCTTCAGCTTCAAGTAAGGCTTGAGACCGAGACCTCCCTTTCCGGGGAGGTCTTTTTGGTTTTGAAAGACGCTATTTATGCAATTCTGACAAGTTTTGGTGAAAAAAGATTCATCTCCACGGTGGAAATGGCAATGCAGAAGGCGGGAAAAGACCGTTTTGAAAAAGCAAGAATTTTTTATCGGAAATACGGAAAAAACCACTTGCAAAATAGACACAAAAGGTGTATAATCTATAAATGGCCGTGACAGCCAGATGCTTTCTCGGTGGACAGGGATCTTCTGCCCACTTTGCGGATTTTGTGCCGCAGGAGAAGAAGTATGTGGCTTTCATCGCCGCCTGTCCGTCCCAACACGACAAACTGAGCAGATCCAATGAGGAGGCAATTAGCTTGTCTAAAGAAGACGTCATCGAAATTGAAGGCATCGTGCGTGAAGCCATGCCCAACGCCATCTTTAAGGTGGAAATGTTGAGCGAGGACAAGAACACCGGGAAGCTCACTCCCAGTGGTCACATCCTCTTAGCGCACATCTCCGGCAAGCTGCGGACCAATTTCATCCGTATCCTGCCCGGGGACAAGGTAACCGTGGAAATGTCGCCCTACGACTTGTCGAAGGGCCGCATCACCTGGCGCTCCAAATAAGCACCAGGGTATCAACCAAAAGGAGGTTCAACATCATGAAGGTCAAGCCTTCCGTGAAACCCATCTGCGAAAAGTGCAAGGTCATCCGCCGCAAAGGCCGCGTGATGGTCATCTGCCAGAACCCCAAGCATAAGCAGCGCCAGGGCTAATTCGGGCGCCTGGGGGTCAAGTGCGTAGAGTCCCGGCGCAGACCCCGACACTGACATGGGATGATTTTTGGAGGAAAACTACTATGGCACGTATTGCCGGCGTTGACCTGCCCCGCGAGAAGCGCGTTCAGGTGGGTCTCACCTACGTTTACGGTATCGGTCAGACCACTGCCAACAAGATCCTGGCAGCTACTGGTATCAACCCCGATACCCGCGTCAAGGACCTGACTCTGGAAGAAGAGGCTAAGATCCGTGACTACATCGATCAGGCTAACATCATCGTCGAGGGCGACCTGCGTCGTAATGTCGCTCTGGACATCAAGCGCCTGGTTGAGATCCAGTCCTTCCGTGGCACCCGCCATCGCAAGAACCTGCCCTGCCGTGGCCAGCGCACCAAGACCAATGCACGTACCTGCAAGGGTCCCAAGCGCACGGTCGCTAACAAGAAGAAGTAAGGAGGTTCTGAGAAATGGCAAGTGCAAATAACGCCAAGAAGGGCGCAAACGTCCGCATGAAGCGGAAAGAGCGTAAGAACATTGCAGCCGGTCAGGCTCACATCCAGTCTACGTTCAACAATACTGTCGTCACCATCACCGACCTGCAGGGCAATGCAGTGTCTTGGTGCTCCTCTGGCTCCCTGAACTTCCGCGGCAGCCGCAAGAGCACTCCGTTTGCAGCTCAGTCTGCAGCAGAGACCGCTGCCAAGGTCGCTATCGAGCATGGCATGAAGACCGTTGAGGTCTACGTCAAGGGCCCCGGCGCTGGCCGTGAGTCCGCTATTCGTGCGCTTCAGGCCACCGGTCTGGAAGTCACCCTCATCAAGGACGTGACTCCCATCCCCCACAACGGCTGCCGTCCCCCGAAGCGCCGTCGTGTCTGATCGAAGGAGGAAACTGAATTATGGCAAAGAATACGCAGCCTATCGCAAAGCGTTGCAAGGCCCTGGGCATTTCTCCTGCGGTCATGGGCTATGCAAAGAAGAATACTACCCGCAACTCCAATGGCAACATGCGCAAGAAGCAGTCTGAGTACGCTACTCAGCTGAAGGAGAAGCAGAAGGTCAAGTTCATCTACGGCGTTCTGGAGAAGCAGTTCCACAACGCTTACCTGAAGGCTGAGGCTATGCCCGGCAAGACCGGTGAGAACCTGCTCCAGCTCATGGAGCGCCGTCTGGACAACGTCGTGTTCCGTCTGGGCTTTGCTCAGACCCGCCGCGACGCTCGTCAGCTGGTCTCTCACGCTCACTTCACCGTCAACGGCAAGAAGGTCAACATCCCCTCTTACCTCATCAAGGCCGGTGATGTCATCGAGGTCCGTGAGTCCAGCCGCAGCTCTGCGAAGTTCGCTAAGCTGACTGGCCCCGAGGCCCCCGTCGTGGCTCTGCCCTCCTGGCTGGACCGCGAGGCTGGCACCCTGAAGGGCGTCGTCAACAAGCTCCCCGAGTGCAGCGACATCGACTACGAAGTTGCAGAGCACCTCATCGTCGAGCTGTACTCCAAGTAATCCATTAAGAAGGCCTGGCCTTCCGTGTGGATGGCCGGTTTTCGCATTCTTTTCTTTGAAAGAATTTAATAATGGGCCGATGGCAACATCGGTTTGACAAGGAGGGCATAGATATGATGGAGATTGAACGTCCCAAAATCGAAACGGCAAGCCTGTCTCCCGACGGCCGCTACGGCAAGTTCGTGGCAGAGCCTCTGGAGCGTGGCTTTGGCATCACACTGGGCAACAGCCTGCGTCGTGTGCTTCTTTCCTCTCTGCCCGGTGTCGCCGTGACCAGCGTCAAGATCGACGGCGTGGTTCACGAGTTCTCCACCATTGAGGGCGTCAAGGAAGACGTTACCGAGATTGTCCTGAACCTGAAGGGTATCGCTGCAAAGCTGTACACCGACGGTCCGAAGACAGTGCGTGTTGAGGCAGTTGGCCCCTGTGAGGTCACCGCCGACAACATCAAGCAGGGCGATGATATTGAGATCCTGAACCCTGAGTGGCACATCGCAACCCTGGGCGAGGGCGGCAAGCTCGTCATGGAGCTGACCTTCGATAAGGGTCGCGGCTATGTGCCCGCTGAGCGCAACAAGCAGGCCATCATCGAGAAGAATGACATCAACACTCTTCCCGTTGATAGCATTTACACCCCCGTGCTCAAGGTGAATTATAATGTCGAGAGCACCCGTGTTGGCCAGGCCATCGACTACGACAAGCTGACCATCGAGGTTTGGACGGATGGCACGATCAATGCACAGGAGGCCGTTTCTCTGGCTGCCCGTGTGCTGACCGAGCACCTGAACCTGTTCGTCAACCTGTCCGACGAGGCCGCTGGCGCTGAGATCATGGTGGAGAAGACCAACGACGATAAGGAGAAGGCTCTGGAGATGACCATCGAAGAGCTGGATCTGAGCGTCCGTTCCTTCAACTGCCTCAAGCGCGCCGGCATCAACACGGTGGAGGATCTGGTCAGCAAGAGCGAGGACGAAATGATGAAGGTTCGTAACCTCGGCCGCAAGAGCCTCGAGGAAGTCATGGCGAAGCTGGACTCTCTCGGCTTCAAGCTGAACACAGACGATGAGTAATATTAAAGTTAAGGAGTGAAACGGGATGCCCGGTACCAGAAAGCTCGGTAGAACCAGCGACAGCCGCAACGCTATGATGCGCGCTATGGTTACCTACCTGTTAGAGAATGGCAAGATTGAGACCACTGTCACTCGCGCCAAGGACGTTCGTTCCATGGCCGAGAAGATGATCACCCTGGGTAAGGCCAGCGACCTGCACACCAAGCGTCAGGTCTACGCCTACATCACCAAGGAAGATGTTGCAAAGAAGCTGTTTGATGAGATCAGCCCCAAGTACGCTGACCGCAACGGCGGCTACACCCGCATCATCAAGATCGGCGCTCGCCGCGGCGACGCTGCTGAGATGGCAGTTCTGGAGCTCGTCTGATCGACTCTGACTGAATAGATCAGTATCAAAAAGCCCTTTCCCGTCCGGGAGAGGGCTTTTTCTGTTTTCGCCGCTTGGCAGAGCCCTCCTTGCGTGATATACTGATACTGTTATGGTATGCAGATTTCCACGAGCAGGAGGGAATATGTTGAAAATCAAAGGATGGCTGCGGGCGGCTGCGCTGTGCGTGGCGTTCTGCCTGCTGCTGACCGGGTGCAGCATCCCCATGCAGGAAGAGACGGTGCAGGTGGAGGAACTGCTGCGTGCGCCCCGCCTTGCGGGCGATTACGGCGCATTGCAGACCGCCCTGAACGACTGGCTGGGGGAGAGCGCCCAGCTGAAATATCCGCTACAGGGCGACCTGCTGTCGCCCTTTGTGCTGCAGGATTTCGACGGCGACGGCGAACAGGATGCAGCGGTGTTCTACACCACGGCCCTCACCTCCAATGTATGCGTTGCTTTCTTGCGCAAGAACAGCGGGGGTGTCTGGCAGGTGAGCCAGACCGTGGAGGGCCTGGCCGATTCGGTGGACAATGTCCGGCTGGCTCAGCTTCAGGCGGGCGGTACGTCCCAGCTCGTCGTGGGCTATGCGGCTTCGCAGGATGACCACTACCTGGCCGTTTACTCCTATGAGAACGGCGAGGTGTCGGCCATCCTCGAGCAGGCTTATGAGCAGTACCTCGTGGAGGACATCACCGGCGGCGGCAGCGAAGACCTTATCCTGATGTCCACGCTGGAAGACAGCGGCGTCCAGATCGAGCTGCTGACCGTCGATAAAGACGGAAGTTTCCAGCAGGTGGCCGTTATGGCACTGTCGGGCGATAAGTTCTCGGGCTGCGCCTCGGTGGCAGCGGGCCTCGGCGCGGACGGAAAGCACTATCTGGTGCTGGACGGCTGGACGGGCATCTCGGGCAATAATCTGGCCTCGGTGCTGCTGCGGTTCGACGATGAGAGCCAGCAGATGGTGCCGGCCTCACAAATCACCAGCGAGGAGCTGTACAATGCCTCGCTGCGCAATGTCCCAAGCCTCGTGAGCCGCGATCTGGACGGCGACGGCACCGTGGAGATTCCGACCCAGCCCGACGAAGCGGGTCTGCTGAACATGAGCCAGAGCCGACGGATGGATTTTATCGTCTGGATGGACTACACGGCGTCAGCGCCGGAAAAGAGCTTCGGCCTGCTGGATGAGGAGACCGGCTGCTATATCGCCCTGCCCATCGAGTGGGAGGGCAACCTGATGCTGACGGACAGCACGGACGAGGAAGACGCCGTGGAGCTGCGGACGGTAGACGAGAACAAGCTGGTGCTTACCCTGCGTCTGGCTTCGTCCAGCGAGAACGCTGTGGGATGGACCCGCCTTGGTGTGGTGGCGTCCCGCCAGATGCAGGCAAAGCTCGGCCCGGATGTGACCATCGAGGACCCGGATTACCGGCTCTCCCGGTCGCTGTACCGGCTGAATTAGCCCTCTCAGGCCGTTTCACGGCCAGCTTTCCCAAGGGGAGAGCCATTGGCAGGCAGGGTGAGTCTGAGCGGACGGAATAAAAATGATTTTTCGTAACATGCCGGGCCTTGCGCATAAGGCAAACCGGATAGAAACGGAGGAACGATAAATGGTCAAGGTTCTGGTAGTGGAAGATGAGGCCAGCATTCGTGAGATGATAGCGCTGAACCTGCGTCTGGCCGGGATGGAGGCTGTGGAAGCGGACAGCGCTGAAGCGGCCCTGCCTCTTCTGGAGCAGCGGCCAGGCTGTGACGCGGCCATCCTGGACGTGATGCTGCCGGGCATGAATGGCTTCTCGCTCTGCGAGACCATTCGCCGCACCGACCAGAAGATCGGCATCATCATCCTGAGTGCCAAGGGGCAGGAGCAGGATAAGATCCGCGGACTGTCCATCGGTGCCGACGACTATATGACCAAGCCCTTCAGCGTCAGTGAGCTGCTGGCCCGTGTGGAGGCGCTCTGCCGCCGCGTGGGCCGTTCGGCCGGCTCCGAGGCAGGGGAGCAGGCTCCGGCCTCACTGGTGAGCGGCAGCTTCGTGCTGGACGAGAACCGCCGCGTCCTGCTCAAGGCGGGCAAGCCCATCGAGCTGACTCAGGTGGAGTTCCAGATCATGGAGCTGTTCTTCCGCAACCCCGGTGTGGCGCTGGTGCGCGAGCGCATCCTGAAAGGTGTCTGGGGCGAAAACTACTTCGGCGACGTCAAGATCGTGGATGTGAACATCCGCCGTCTGCGGATGAAGGTGGAGGATGAGCCCAGCCATCCGGCACATATCCTCACTGTGTGGGGATATGGTTATCGGTGGGAGGAGTAACATGCGAAGCGGTATCACCCGGCGATGGCTGCGGGGCAGTCTACTCATTACGGTACTGCTGGTGCTGCTGGTGGAGGTCATGTTCCTCTACAGCGCCACCCGCAGCTACTACAACGGCGTCCAGCAGACCATGTACCGCCGCTTTTCGTCCATCACCGGTCAGCTCAAAATGTACACCGGCGAAACGAGCCAGAAGACCGCCGCCAGCCGCAGCGTGGCTCTGCGCCGGATGGTGGAGCAGTTCTCCGATAAGGACAAATACGAATTTATGCTGCTGGACAGCTACGGCGGCGTTATCGCCTCGTCCAGCGGCACCGATGCCGAGGGCATCGTCACCCACACCGATTTTGAGCAGGCGCAGGAGGCCGTGGACGGGCAGGGCATCGCCATCTACCGCACCCAGAGCGGAGAGATGGTCATGGCGGCCTGCTGTCTCGTACCCTATGCAGCCGAAGATGTGGCTGCCATGCGTCTCGTCACCAGTCTGACGCTGGTGGAAGAACAGCTCAAACGCACCGTGGTGGTGGCCCTCATCATGGGTGCGGCGGTGCTGGCCTTTACCATCATGTCGGGCCTGTACTTCGTGCGGAGCATCGTGGTGCCGCTGGGACAGGTGGAGCGCACCGCCGCCGGCATCGCCCGGGGTGAGCTGGATGTTCGTCTGCCCGTCACCGGCGACGAGCGGGATGAGGTGGACCGCCTGCGCGGCACCATCAACCGGATGGCCGAGGGCCTCGAAGAGACGGAAAAGATGAAAAACGAGTTCATCAGCTCCGTTTCCCACGAGCTGCGCACCCCGCTCACCTCCATCCGGGGCTGGGTGGAGACGCTGCGCACACTGGATGACCCCTCCGACGAGAACTACCGCAAGGGCCTCGAGATCATCAACAACGAGACGGCCCGCCTCTACAACATGGTGGAGGAGCTGCTGGATTTCAGCCGCCTGCAGAATGGCCGTCTCAAGATGACCTGCCGCCCCCTCGACCTCGTGGCCGAGCTGACCGATGCGGTGCTTTTCTGCGAGGCCCGCATCCAGCGGGAGGGGCTTGTGCTGGTGTACAATGAGCCGGAGGAGATGATCCCGGTCTACGCGGACCCCGACCGTCTGCGGCAGGTGTTCATCAACATCCTGGACAACGCCATCAAGTATTCCGCCCCCGGCGGGCGCATCACAGTCAAGCTCTGGGCGGGCGAGTACAAAGCCTTTATCGAATTGATCGACCAGGGCCGCGGCATCCCGCCCGAAGACCTCGAGAACGTCAAGACCAAGTTCTACAAGGGCAGCAACTCGGTGCGCGGCAGCGGCATCGGTCTGGCGCTGGTGGACTCCATCATGACCGCCCTCGACGGCACGATGGACATCAAGAGCACTCTGGGCCGGGGTACGGTGGTCACTCTGGGCCTGCCGCTTTATAAAAAATAAGATTTGTCACATTTATGTGGTAAGATAGAAGCCAAAAATTTGACAGGAGAAATCCATTTTATGAATCACGAACCCAAGAAGGAATGTTTCAAGACCAGTGTGGGCGGTCAGGCCCTGATGGAAGGCATCATGATGCGCGGCCCGGAGCACATCTGCTGCGCTGTGCGCAAGCCCGACGGCACCATCGAAACGAAGATAGACGACACCCCGAAACACGGCATCTGGGCCAAGATCCCTCTCGTGCGGGGAGCCATCTCGATGATAGAGAGCCTCATCACCGGCTACCACTACATGATGTACTCTGCCCAGGTGAGCATGGGCGACGAGTACGACGCCGAAGAGGAAGAGTCCGCCTTTGAAAAATGGGTGGGCGACCATCTGGGCAAGAAGGCCGAGGACATCCTGATGGCCGGTGCGGCCCTCGTGGGCGGCCTGTTCGCCATCCTGCTGTTCACCGTTCTGCCGACGGTGCTGGTGGGCGGCCTCGGCAAGGTGGTCACCCTGACCCGCTGGCCGAGAGTCATCCTCGAGGCGGTGCTGAAAGTGGCCATCTTCCTCAGCTACATGGTGGCCATCTCCAAGATGAAGGAGATCCACCGCGTTTTCGAGTATCACGGCGCAGAGCACAAGACCATCGCCTGCTACGAGGCCGGCGACGAGCTGACCGTGGAGAATGTCCGCAAGTACACCCGTTTCCACCCCCGCTGCGGCACCAGCTTCCTCATTCTGGTGGTCATCGTCAGCGTTTTCCTCTACAGCGTGCTGCCCTGGAGCAGCACCAGCCTCCGTGTCCTGTTCAAGCTGCTGCTCCTGCCGGTGGTCATGGGCATCAGCTACGAGCTGCTCAAGTGGTGCGGCCGCTCGGACAACATCGCCACCCGCATCATCCGTCAGCCCGGCCTCTGGGTGCAGCGGCTGACGGTCTTTGAACCCGACGACAGCATGATCGAGGTGGCCATCGCCGCCGTGACGCCGGTGCTGCCCGAAGACCCGGAGGACGGCAAATGGTGAGCGAAGGGATGCTGCCCCGGGCAGCGGTCAAAGAAGTGGAAGCGCGGCTGACGGCGGCGGGCTGTCCGGACGCAGATTTCGACGCCCGGGAGCTGTTCCGGCTGGCGACAGGCCGGGACGTCCGCCTTTCTGACCGTCCATTGGACGCCGCCGAAGCGGCAAAGCTCGAAGAACTTACCGTTCGCCGCGCGGCCCGGGAGCCGCTGCAATACCTCTGCGGCAGCTGGCCTTTCCTCGACTTTGAGCTGGCTGTGGGGCCGGGCGTGCTCTGCCCCCGTGCTGATACCGAGGTGGTGGCTGAGACGGCTGCCGAGATGCTGGCGGGGGTGGAAGCGCCCCGGGTGCTGGACCTCTGCGCCGGTACCGGCCTGTCTGGGCCTTGGCGTCAAGCGGCTCTGCCCGGCGGCGCAGGTCGTCTGCGTGGAAAAGAGCCCGGAAGCCTACGTCTATCTCGAGAAAAATACCCGTCTGGCCCTGAAAGGCCGGGGCGGCAGCACCGAAAACGTGCTGGATGCCTCGCCTTTTTGAAGAGCCGGCCTTCGACTGGGGCGATGAAGCCTACCCGCGCCGCAGAGCCGGTGGAGGGTGACCTCTTCACCTACTGGGAGAGCCTGCCGGAGGGGCAACTCGACCTCATCGTCTCGAACCCGCCCTACCTGACAGCGCAGGAGATGGGCGAATTGCAGCCCGAAGTGGCCAAGGAGCCGGCCATGGCGCTGGAAGCCGGGAAGACGTCTCGTATTTATAAGGCCATCGCGGAACACTACCAGAAAGCTCTGCGCCCCGGCGGTGCGCTGGCGCTGGAGATCGGCTGGCAGCAGCGGGAGGCCGTGACCGCCCTGCTGGAAGCAAACGGCTGGGCAGACATCGCCTGCCGGAAGGACTTTGGCGGCAACGACCGCTGCGTGACGGCCCGGAGACCCCAATAAGCGGGAGAAAAAGTAAAAATAATCTACAACTATCTGTTGTAATATTTGAAATCTGTGATATACTATAGAGGAAAGAATCTGTATCGTACCGCCTGCACCCCGCAGGCCATGTGATAAAGGAGCAGCACGCTATGGCAAAGAATCAGAACAACAACGTCGCCCCCGCCACCCAGAAGACGGAGCCGGGCGCAAAGAAGGATGCGCTGGCAACTGCGCTGGCCCAGATCGAAAAGCAGTTCGGCAAGGGCGCCATCATGAAGCTGGGCGATAACACCGCCATGCAGGTGGACGCCATCTCTACCGGCAGCCTCGGCCTCGACCTGGCGCTGGGCGTGGGCGGTGTGCCGCGCGGCCGTATCATCGAGGTGTTCGGACCGGAATCCAGCGGTAAGACCACGCTGGCCCTCCACATCCTCGCCGAGGCCCAGAAAAAGGGCGGCGAGGTGGCCTTCATCGACGTCGAGCACGCCCTCGACCCGGCCTATGCCTCCGCACTGGGCGTGAACATCGACGAGCTGCTGGTCAGCCAGCCGGATACCGGCGAGCAGGCCATGGAGATCTGCGAGGCGCTGGTGCGCTCCGGTGCCATCGACGCCATCGTCGTGGACTCCGTCGCTGCTATGGTGCCTCGTGCCGAAATCGAGGGCGAGATGGGTGACAGCCACGTCGGCCTGCAGGCCCGTCTGATGAGTCAGGCTATGCGCAAGCTGACCAGCGTCATCGGCAAGACCAACACGGTCTGTGTCTTCATCAACCAGCTGCGCGAGAAGGTGGGCATCGTCTACGGCAACCCCGAAGTCACTACCGGCGGCCGCGCCCTGAAGTATTATTCTTCTGTCCGCATCGACATCCGCCGCGTCGAGGGCCTGAAGGACTCTTCCGGCCAGTTCATCGGCAACCACACCCGCGCCAAGATCGTCAAGAACAAGGTGGCTCCTCCGTTCCGTGAGGCTGAATTTGACATCATGTTCGGTGAGGGCATCTCCAAGATGAGCGAGCTCATCGACGTGGGTGTCAAGCTGGGCATCGTTCAGAAGAGCGGCGCATGGTTCAACTACGGCGACATCCGTCTGGGTCAGGGCCGTGACAACGCCAAGCAGTTCCTCAAGGACAACCCCGAGATCGCCAACGACATCGAGGGCCAGATCCGCGCCAACGCGGACAAGCTTTACGCCACCCGCCGCCCGGCGGGCAAAGCTGCTGCCGCTGCGGCAGAGAAGGAAGAGGGCGGCGAGACCGCTTCTGCCTCCAGGGAGCCTGTCGTCAAGGCCCCGGCCCGCAGCAGCGAGAGCGAGCTGGACATCATGGTGGAGGACTAAATGTCCTTTTCGAGAAGAGGCCGTCCGCTGGCCGAAGAAGAAAAGTCCACCGACGCCGCCAAGGCCCGCGCCCGGGCCATGGAGCTTCTGGCCGGGCAGGAGCTTTCCTCCGGGCAGCTCTATGAGCGCTTGGGGCGGAAGTTTACCCAGCCCACCGCCGCCGCTGTGGTGGCGGAGATGGTGGAGCGGCAGTATGTGGACGACGAGCGCTACGCCCGGACCCGGGCGCACGGCCTGCTGGCCGCCCGCAAGAGCCGCCGCGCGGCCGCGCAGGATCTGCGGCAGAAGGGGCTGGACGCCCAGCAGATCTCTGCTGCGCTGGAAGAGGCCTACGCCTCGGACGAAGCGGGCGGAGACCCGGAGCTGGAAGCCGCCGCCGCCCTCGTGGAAGGGCGGTACCGCAGCAAGCTGGCCGCAGGGCGGAAAGACCTTGTGGTTGCTGCGCTGGCCCGGCGGGGGTTTGCATATCCGGTTATTAAAGAAGCGATTCGGCGAGTGGAAGAGGACGGTTAGTTCTCTTTTGCGTGCCAAAAGAGGACCAGAAATGGTTCTCGCGCTTGTGGCGCGGGGGTAGAGCGCTTTTTACGCTGGGCTAAGTTCTCTTTTGCGCACCAAAAGAGAACCAGAAAAGTGCCCGCTACTTTCGAGGCGCGGGAGGCACGAACTAGGGGCTGCTCGCCCCTAGTAACCCCGGAGAGGTGGGCTCCAACTCAAAATGCTGGAGATTCGTGCATTCGCACGAAGATCTCTTAACCGCATTTTTGAGCCTCGCCGATTTGCTGCTCCGCAGCAGACTTCACGCCCTTGCAGAACGTAAAGTTCTGCTAAGACATAACGCCATCGGCGAAGCCGTAAATCGGAGAAACGAGAAAAAAGCGTTTAGCGAAGCGGCTAGCTTTTTTCCGTTTCGACTTCTCCTTTGGGGTCTGAAAGGGGCGAGCAGCCCCTTTCTCGTGGATCCAGCGCGTCGAAATCGCTGGTGGTTTTCTGGTTCTCTTTTGACATCAAAAGAGAACAATTAGCCTTAATGCAAGAGCGCGCTGCCCCGCGCGGCGCGCAAGCCACTTGACCGCAGGAAAAAACATCCCCCGCGCCACCGGCGCGCAAGCCATCTTAAAGAAAAAAAACCAACCCTGCCGCAACACCACATCAAGTCGTTATAACAGACCCTCAAGAGAGAAAGAGAGTATCATCCGAATGAAAATTGCGTGTATTTCCCTTGGTTGCCCGAAGAATCAGGTCGATCTGGACGTGATGGTCCACATCCTGCTGTCGGCGGGCCACGAGACGGTGGCTGACCTCGCAGAAGCGGACGTCATCCTCGTCAACACCTGCGGATTCATCGAGAGCGCCAAGACCGAGGCCATCGAGAACATCCTTGAGGCCTGCTCCTACAAGCAGGCGAACCCCAACCTGAAGGTCGTCGTCACCGGCTGTCTGGCCGAGCGCTACCGCAGCCAGATCGAGGAAGAGATTCCCGAGGTGGACGCCGTGGTCGGCTGTGCCTCCAACAAGGCCATCGACTCCATCGTGGCCCGTCTGTTCAACGGTGAAGAACATCTGGAAAGCTACGGCCTCAAGAAGGACTTTCCTCTGGGCGGCAAGCGCGTCATCGGCACGCCTGCCCACTATGCGTACTTAAAAATCGCCGAGGGCTGCAACAACCGCTGCCACTACTGCGCGATCCCCGGCATCCGCGGCCCGCTGCGCAGCCGCGAGATGGCCGACTGTGTGGCCGAGGCCCGCTGGCTGGCCGGTGAGGGCGTCAAGGAGCTCATCATCGTGGCCCAGGACCCCACCGCCTACGGTGAAGACTGGGGCAAGCCGGGCAGCATCTGTGAGCTGCTGGACAAGCTGAACAAGATCCCCGGCCTCGAGTGGATCCGCATCATGTACGCTTACCCGGAGCGCATCACCGACGACTTCATCGCCGCCATGAAGCGGAACGAGAAGGTCCTGCCCTATCTCGATCTGCCCATCCAGCACTGCAACGACACCATCCTGAAAAACATGAACCGCCGCTCCAACCGCGCCGAGCTGCTGGACGTCATCGGCAAGCTGCGCCGTGAGATCCCGAACATCACCCTCCGCACTACCCTCATCGCGGGCTTCCCGGGTGAGACGGAAGAGCAGTTCGAGGACCTGTGCAACTTCGTGAAGGAAGTGCAGTTCGACCGTCTGGGCTGCTTTGCCTACTCCGCCGAGGAGAACACCGTCGCCGCCAAGATGGACGGCCAGATCGAGCAGGAAGTCAAGGACAAGCGCGCTGAGCTGGTGATGCAGATCCAGACCGGCATCATGGCCCAGAAGCAGGCCGCAAAGGTGGGCCAGACGGTCCGCGTCCTCTGCGACGGTGTGGACGACGAGAGCGGCCTCTACCTTTGCCGCACCGCTGCCGATGCCCCCGAGGTGGACGGCAACGTCTGCGTGTCCAGCGAAGAACCGCTCTACCCCGGCGAGTTCTATGATGTGCTGGTGGACGACAGCGACCTTTACGATTTGTATGGTACTGTTGCAAAATAACAGATTGGAGGATAATTTTGTATGAATCTGCCCAATAAACTCACTCTGACCCGCATCCTGCTGGTGCCGGTGTTCATGATCTTCGTCTCGCTCGGCCAGTATATCACGCCGAGCTACAACCCGCGGTACTACCTCATCGCCGGCCTCATCTTCGCCGTGGCCAGCTTCACCGACTTCCTCGACGGCCATCTGGCCCGCAAGTGGAACATGGTCACCGACTTCGGCAAGTTCGCCGACCCGCTGGCCGACAAGCTGCTGACGACGGTGGCTTTCATCTACATGATGCGGGACGGCGTGTGCAGCCCTGTGGTGCTCTGCATCATTCTGGCCCGCGAGTTCGCCGTCTCCGGCCTCCGCATGGTGGCCGCCGGTGCAAAGGACGGCAAGGTCATCGCCGCCAACATGTGGGGCAAGGTGAAGACCGTACTCCAGATGCTGACCATCCTCTTCTACTACTTCACGGTCTCCCTGACCGGCAATGTGCTGGGCCAGCAGTGTGCAGACATCGCCTCCGTGCTGTGCTGGGTCGTGGCCGCTGTCACCGCCATCTCCGGCATCAAGTACCTGTGGGATAACCGCAGCTTCATCAATACGGCAAAATAAGCGCCCGTCCGGGTGTAAAAAAGAAACGAGCGGAAAAAACCGCTCGTTTCTTTGATATTCCAACAAAAAATTACAGATAGGAGAGTGAAATGGTGCTGAAAAACATCCTGACTGTCCTGCGGAAGCTGGCCTCGGCGGCAATGAACTTCCTGATCGTGTACTTCGAGACCATCGCCGTCCCCATGAGCTGGGCCATGGGCGGGACCATCATGTTCACGATGTACACCGAGCTGTCCAACATCTTCAACGGCGCGGTCTGTCTGCTGGTGGGTCTGTGGCAGCTGAGCTGCATCTTCACCGGGCGGGAGCTGCCCTTCTGGCTCAAGCGGCTCAAGTTCATCTCCACCAGCTGCCTCGCCATGACCTTTTTAACGGTGGTCATCATCCTGGCCCCCATGTACGAGGACGGCAACGGCTGGTACATCATGCTTTTCACGGGCTCGATGCTCTACCACCATTTCCTCGACCCGGTGCTGGCGATTCTGTCGCTGGTGCTCTTCGAGCGTCTGCCCCGCCTGCCGCTGGGGCAGGTCTGGTGGGCGCTGGTGCCGACGATCCTATACGGTCTGTATGATCTGCACGGCAATATTACAGGAACCATCGATGGCCCCTACCCCTTCATGCGGGTATACGACCAGACCATTCAGGAGACGCTGATGTGGTTTACCATCATCCTTGTCACGAACCTGCTGTACGCCTTTCTGCTCTGGTGGCTGGGCGGCAACGGGAGAAAAAGCAAGGTGGGTCTGGAATTCAGGACATAAGAAAAAGGACTGATGCGGATGCATCAGTCCTTTTTGTATACAGTCTTACAGCAGCGGGATGCCGGCCTTCTCGCAGGCTTCGTGGGTGGCGTTGTCCCAGACGCTTGCCTGCACCTCACCGATGTGGGCGCTGCCCAGCAGCAGCATGCACAGACGGCTCTGACCGATGCCGCCGCCGATGGTGTAGGGCAGCTCACCGTTCAGCACAGCCTTGTGGAAGGGCAGCTCGCGGCGGTCGTCGCAGCCGGCGGCGGTGAGCTGGCGGTCCATGCTCTCGGGGCTGACACGGATGCCCATGCTGCTCAGCTCGTAGCTGCACTGCAGCGGCTCGTTCCAGAACAGCAGGTCGCCGTTCAGATCCCAGTCGTCGTAGTCGGGGGCGCGGCCGTCGTGGGGCTTGCCGCTCTTGAGGGGAGCACCGATCTTCATCAGGAAGGTGGTGCCGTTCTCCTTGACGATGGCATTCTCCCGCTCCTTCGGGGTCAGGTCGGGGTACTTATCCTCCAGCTCCTGGGTGGTGATGAAGGTGACGTTGGGGGTGTGGAGCGGCAGATCCTGCAGCTGGGGGAACATGGCGTGGAGGTTCATCTCGGTGGCGCAGACCGCCGACACGATGGAGCGCACGACGTTCTTCAGATACGTCTCGTTCCGGTCTTCCTCACGGATGACCTTCTCCCAGTCCCACTGGTCCACATAGATGGAGTGGAGGTTGTCCATATCCTCGTCGCGGCGGATAGCGTTCATGTCGCAGTAGAGGCCCTTGCCCACGCGGAAGCCGTAGTCCTTCAGGGCCTTGCGCTTCCACTTGGCCAGCGACTGGACGACCTGCACCTCGATGCCGCTGTCCTTGGTGTCGAAGGTGACCTTCCGCTCGACGCCGTTCAAATCGTCGTTCAGGCCGGTAGAAGCCTCGACGAAGAGCGGTGCCGACACGCGGTAGAGGTTCAGCGTGGCGCACAGGGTGTCAGCGAACAGCCGCTTCACGGTGCCGATGGCGCGCTGGGTGTCGTACAGGTTCAGTGCGGGCGTGTAGTTTTCCGGAATGATGATCTTGCTCATAGCAGATTACCCCTCTCTTGCTGCCCCGCGCCGCCGAATCGCCGCGCCGAGGGCAGCTTCCCTTAATCGCAAGTTTCACAGATATGCCTATGGGTAACAGCATATTTGCGATATGCAGTTTGCGGATGCTGCCAGACCATTGAAAACGCAAACTGCTATATTAAAGTAAATTATGGCACAAGTTGAGGGCGATGTAAAGGGGGAAAGCGCTGATTTGGAGATGGAGTCAGGGCTTTTGGCGCAGAATAAACCTCGGCCCTTCCTTGCCCACTGTCCCGGTCGGCACGAACCCCACCCGGTGCAGCACCGCCTGCGAGGCGGTATTGCCGGGGTCAGTTTCGGCCTCGACGGCGGTGACGCCGGGCTGTTCGAAGGCCCAGCGGCAGGCGGCGCGGACAGCCTCGGTGGCGTAGCCCTGATGTTCATATTCCGGCAGAAGGCCGTAGCCAATTTCCGGCTGGCCGTTTTCGGGCAGGCCCTTGAAGCAGAGGTCGCCTACCCAGTCGCCGGAATCGTTCTGGTAAAGCCCCCATGCGGTGTACCAGACCCACTGCTCGGGGGTGGGCGAGGGAAAGGTCCAGCATATCGGTGTAGGGCTGGATGAGTTCCGGGTCGGTGGTGCGGGCCAGAAGGGCGCGCATCCCATCGGGCTGCAGGGGGATGAGAAAAAGACGTTCGGTGATAAGCTGCATGATAAAACCTCCGGGCTGCATTTTTGCCCAGTGTAGCACAAGCCGGGCAGGGGAGTCAAACGCTTGACTTACGCCCCGGCGGCTATTATAATAGGTTTGTAAAAGGATAAATGCGTTTATCCGGGCAGAGTAGCGCTGCATCGTCTGGGCAGAGAGAACGGGCCGTTGGCTGGAAGCCTGTTTGCAGACCGCCGCGTGAAGTGCGCCCGGACAGCACGCTGCGGGAAGCGGAGTATCGCAGCGCGGATGGCCGCCGTTATCGGCTTTGAGCGACAAACCGGAGTGGAACCGCGATTTTGAGAAAAGACCGCCTTCGATGCTGTGCTTTTGGCATGGCGTTGGAGGCTTTTGCTTTTTCGGGCAGGCTCGCAGGAGCTGGCCCTCTTTGCCAGGGGCTCCCCTTGACAGGGGAGCTGTCGAGCGAAAGCGAGACGGAGAGGTTTATGATCACGGCTTCGGTCTGTCCCACAAAAAGGAGTATTCAACTATGCAGATCTTCAACACCCTGACCCGCCAGAAGGAAGAGTTCGTGCCGCAGGTGCCGGGCGAGTACCGCATCTACGTCTGCGGTCCCACCGTCTACAACTATATCCACATCGGCAATGCCCGCCCGCTCATCGTCTTCGACACCCTGCGCCGTTACCTCGAGTACCGCGGCAACAAGGTCATCTATGTCTCCAACATCACCGACATCGACGACAAGCTCATCAAGAAGGGCCAGGAAGAGGGTACTTCCATGAAGGAAGTCGCCCAGCGCTTCGAGGCCGAGTACCTCAAGGATGCCGCCGGTCTGAACTGCAAAAAGCCCACCGTCCAGCCCCGCGCTACCGAGCACATCCAGCAGATCCTCGACATCGTGAAAGACCTCATCGAGAGCGGCCACGCCTATGTCGCAAAGAACGGCGACGTCTACTTCCGCGTCAAGAGCGACCCCGAGTACGGCAAGCTGAGCCACCTCAAGCTGGACGACCTCGAGAGCGGCAACCGCGAGCTGCGCAGCCAGATGGAGGACGACCTGAAGGAAGATCCCGCCGACTTCGCCGTCTGGAAGGCCGCAAAGCCCGGCGAGCCCGCATGGGAGAGCCCCTACGGCATGGGCCGTCCGGGCTGGCACATCGAGTGCAGCGCCATGAGCCGCACCCATCTGGGCAAGACCATCGACCTCCACTGCGGCGGTCAGGACCTCATCTTCCCCCACCACGAGAACGAGATCGCCCAGAGCGAGTGCGCCAACGGCTGCGAGTTCGCCCGCTACTGGATGCACAACGGCTTCATCAACGTGGACAATCAGAAGATGTCCAAGAGCCTGCACAACTTCTTCACCGTCCGCGACGTGGCCAACCTCTACGGCTACGAGCCCATCCGCTACTTTATGCTGACCGCCGGCTACCGGATGCCGCTGAACTACACCGTAGACCTCATCGAGAGCTGCAAGAACAGCCTCGAGCGCCTCTACACCTGCCGTGAGAACCTCGACTTTGCTCTGAGCAAGACCGAGTTCGGCACCGACGAGACGCTGAAGGAGAAGGCCGAGGAAGCAAAGAAGAAATTCTGCACTGCCATGGACGACGACCTGAACACTCCCGACGCACTGGCTGCTGTCTTCGACCTCGTCAAGGACATCAACACCCTGTCCGCCGCTTCCAGTAAGGCTGCTCTCGAAGCCGGCGCTGCCGCCTTCGACGAGATCACCGGCGTGCTGGGCCTGATGTACAACCGCAAGAAGGACGAAGTTCCCGCCGAGGTGACTGAACTGGTGGAGAAGCGGGCCGCCGCCAAGAAGGCCAAGGACTGGGCTGCTGCCGACGCCATCCGCGCACAGCTCACCGAGATGGGCTGGGCCGTGAAGGATACCGCTCAGGGTCCCCAGCTGAGCAAGCTGTAATCTGAATATCCGATGCAGGGCAGACCTGCGCTTTGCCAAAAGCTGGAGGCTTTGGACGGCGCGGGCCTGCCCTGCTTTTTGTGGAAAAGGGGAAACGTAAAAATCGATAAAATCCGAAAAGAGTTGTTGTGATATTGCTGATTTTGACAGAACATGTTTACATCTCTGGCCGCGTTTGCGGCGGCTGTAGCTCTGGTGTTGTGCCTCGTGGTCTGCGGGGAGCTGTTCGAGAAGCCCGATACTCTCCGTCACGCGGCCCTGATGATGACCGACCTCGACAACCTCAAGACCATCAACGACACTTATGGCCACGACTGGGGTGACAATTATCTGCGGCAGAGCCTGTGGCCATCGACGAAAAGGCCGCCGAGGTCATCGCCGAGGTGGAACGCCAGAAAGCCGAGCGGGAAGAAGCCGGGTCTTAAAAAGCAAAAATATCGCCCTCTGTATTGGCATTGTGCCGGTACAGAGGGCGATTTTTTGTCTATCTTTACTGAATGAAGCTGACGAAGAAGGGGCAGAGCACGGCGGTGAGGACGCCGGCCACGGCGATGGACAGGCCGCTCATGGCACCTTCGACCTCACCCATCTGCAGAGCTTTGCTGGTGCCTACGGCATGGGCCGAGGTGCCGATGCCAACGCCCTTTGCGATGGGGTCGGTGATGTGGAAGATCTTGCAGACCACCTCGGCCAGCAGGTTGCCCGCGATGCCGGTGAGGATGACGATGGCACCCGTCAGGGCCGCGATGCCGCCCAGCTCAGCGGCGACGTCCATGCTGATGGCCGTGGTGACGGACTTCGGCAGGAGGGTGGCGTACTGCTCCCGGGTGAGGCCCAGCGCGAGGGCCAGAGCCAAAGCGCTGCCGAGGCTCACCAGCGTACCCACTGAGATGCCCGCGATGATGGCGGCGGCATTCTCCTTCAGCAAATCCCACTTTTCATAGAGCGGGATGGCGAGGCTGATGGTGGCCGGCAGCAGCAGATAGTTCACCGGGGCGGCACTGACCTTGTAGTCGGCGTAGGAGATGTTCAGCACACTCAGCAGGATGATGACGAAGATGCTGCCCAGCAGCAGCGGGTTGAAGATGGCCTTGCCGGTGGTTTTGTTGATGAGAGCACCCAGCGCGAAAGCGGCCAGCGTCAGCAGCACGCCCCACGCGGCGGACCCGGAGAGGAAGCCCTGTAAGAGATCAGTCATGTTCGGCCTCCTTCTTTGCAGCGCGGCGGCTGGTGAGGGCTTGGGTGGTTCGGCCTGCACTCACGAGGACCAGCACCGTCACCGGGATGATGGCGATGACGATGGGCAGCAGCATCTCGCCCATCTCAGCCCACAGCTCCATGACGCCCGCGGCGGCAGGCACAAACAGCAGCGGGAAGATGCCGGTGAGGAACAGGCCCACTTCCTTGACCTGCTCGAGCTTCACGATGCCGAAGCGGAGCGCGGCCAGGAGCAGCAGCAGGCCGTAGATGCTGGCCGGGATGGGGAGCGGGAGCACTGCGTGGCAGATCTCGCCCAGAAAACAGAACGCCAGAATGCGCGCAAATTGAAACAGATAGTTCGTAAGGATGCCTCCTTTGGTTCGACTGAACAGGAAAATACAAAATAAGATACAAGTCAACAGTATAATCCAAAAGTCCCTGCGGCGCAACGGCAATACTGGCCAAGATTTTGCCCCTTTGGTGCGAAAAACTGGAAGTTTGGATAGCGTGCCTGCCACAACTCCTGCTGCGTGGCCGTGCTGTTCGAGTTCTGTACCGATCTGCCGACTCACGTTGGCAGTAGAAACAAAAAAAGAGCCTCTAACTTTCGTTAGAGGCTTTTGGTGGACAGTACAGGACTCGAACCTTTATGCAGGCATCTCGTTGCTGCGTTCGGTGCGCTTCAAGCCAAGAAATGGCGGAACATCGGCGCGTTTCAACCCCTGCTCATGAGCTTTTTTGAGTTGGTACTCATGCAGGGCAACTGCTTCCACAAAGAACTTATCTTTTTCCGAAGCGTGTAGATAATCCACATGGAAGCGTTTACAAACAATGTTAAGCTGGTCAAACAGTTCAATCGTATCGCTTGACATCCGTTTGATTTCAATATCCATAGTAAAACACCTTTCCCCAAAATGCCAAAATGCAAAGGGCAAGAACCGTCCCGTGGTCACAAAGTATCCATTCTTGAAAATTCTTGTCCCTTTGGAACAGCTTCTTGTTGGGGCGTGCCTGCCCCAACCCCTGCTAGGAACGAGTACAGCAAACTGGAATTTATCTAACTTTTCCTTGAAAGCCTAAATTCTTCAAAGCATCTTCTCCAAACTTTGCAAAGTCACCTTCTGCACCAAAAGAAAAGAAAGCTTCTTTACCACCAGTGGCAATAATATCTGCACTCTGATACCCCTGATACTCGGATAACATAATTACTAAACTGGCATAACTTCCTGTTCGTAAAAACCAGTTTTCAAAAATTAATAGTAGTGTTTTGGTGTCTCCCAATTCACGTATAATTTCGTCTTTGAATTCCACATCGGAGAACTTACGTTTATCAAATTCTTCTTTGATTTTATTTTTGATTTCATCTAATTCATATCGTTTTTTAGCATACATTTCGACTTTCTTGCTTGCCATTGAAAACGCTCCTTTCAAATTCCGATTTGTTGAGCCGAGTATACCATACCGCCAGCCGAAAGACCATCCCAGATGCGAAAAAGGCAGGATACCATCGCCACGGTGATACCCTGCCTTTGTTTTTTACGAATGGCTCTGACTTACATTGTTCCTGTCCTGTCCCGCCCAACCGAGGCGGTGCAAATGGTGCTCCGGCAGGCGGTGCTTTCTTGGTAGACATTCCTAGCCGTTGGAAACCGCGCACTAAACAACAGCCCACTGGGCTGTTGTTTGCCACGCCTGCGGCGTGGCCGTGCTGTTCTCGTCCTGTCCCGCCCACGCAAAAAATCCCGAGTCATTTGACTCGGGATTTTTGTGGTGGACGGTACAGGACTCGAACCTGTGACCTCCTGCACGTCAAGCAGATGCTCTACCAGCTGAGCTAACCGTCCATATTCTGTTGCGTCGTGACGACTCTGATATAATACCATGACTCGACCCGAAAAAGCAATTACTTTTTTCGAAAAAATTCTGATTTTATTTCCTGCACCCCGAAAAAAGAGCACAAAAAAGCCCCGGCGGCGTCCAAAGAGCGGACAGCGCCGGGGAGAAAACAGGGAAAATTACAGCTTTGCTTCGGGGAAGCCCTCGAGCTTCGAAGTGCAGTGGGGGCAGCGGACAGCCTTGATAGCGATCTCGCTCTGGCAGTAGGGGCATTTCCTGGTGGTGGGCTCCTTTGGCTCTTCCACGGGCTTCTTGTGCAGCATATTGATGGCCTTGATGGTCAAAAACAGCACGAAGGCCACGATGAGGAAGTTGATGATGGCGTTGAGGAAAGCACCGACGCCGATGCCAACATCGCCGATCTGGATGACGACATCCGAGAAATCGGCGTTGAAGAACAGGCCGATGATGGGGGAGATGATGTCGTTTACCAGAGAGTTGACGATGGCGGTGAAAGCCGAGCCGACGACCACACCAACTGCCATGTCGAGCACATTGCCGCGCATGGCAAAGGCTTTGAACTCTTCAAAGAAATTCTTGATGCCGCTGGTTTTCTTTTCTGGCATGATGAGTACCGCTCCTTTTGCCGCAGATGGCATGATATACCTAATATAATACAAAATATATCCGGTGTTTTCAAGAGAAAAGCTGCTGCTCATCATAGCAGGGCCAGCGATTTTGTGCAATATAAAGCTTAAAGCAGTCAGAGTAGGCCGGCCTGATATGCCAATGGCTCTCCCCTTGGGAGCAACGGCGACGACCGCCGCCAGTGGCGGAAACAGGGAGGAACTGTTGGGGGCAGCGGCCAGCAGGATGCGAGCGAGAGCGAAGCAGATGCTGGGAGCCGCAACCCGACCTTGGCGCGAAGCGCCTGAGAGGGCTATCAGACCTGATGCTCTGCGATCCACTGGCTCATCTGCTGGGCGATGGCCTTGATGGAGCCGTCGTTGAACGGCACCTGCAGGCCGGCGGTCTCGCACAGCTCGGTGTAGCTGGCTGTGCCGGCACGGCGGACGAGGCGCAGATAGCGCGCCCATGCATCCTTCTGGTCATGGAGGCTCAGCAGGAAGAACTGCAGAGCGGCCATGGTGGACAGGCAGTAGTCGATATAGTAGAAGGGGCATTCGTAGATGTGGAGCTGCCGCTGCCAGCCTGCACCGCGGCCATAGAAGGGCAGGTTGTCGAAGTCGATCCAGGGGCGGTACTTGTGCTCCAGCTCCAGCCAGGTCTGGTTGCGCTGGTCGGGGGTCAAATCGGGGTTCTGGTACATGATGTGCTGGAACTCATCCACCGCGCAGCCGTAGGCCAGGAAGAGGAAGCTGTCTTCGGCGTGGAGCAGGGCGTACTTGTCGGTGTCCTTGCCGAAGAGCAGGTGGTGCCACGGTGCGGTGAGGAACTCCATGGCCATGGAGTGGATCTCGGCGCTCTCCATGCCGGGGCATTCGAGGTCGGCGGGGATCTTCGGATCGCGCTCAGCCACATAGCCCTCGAAGGCGTGGCCGCACTCGTGGGTCAGAACATCCACGTCAGCGGAAGTATCGTTCCAGTTGGCGAAGATGAAGGGGGCTTTATAGGAGGGCAGGCTGGTCATGTAGCCGCCGGACATCTTGCCGGGGCGGCTCTCGACGTCGAACAGCTCGTTGTCCTGCATGAAGTCGATGAACTCTGCCGTCTCGGGGCTGAGCTCATGGTACATGGTGCGGGCGGCGGACATCCGGGCGTCGTAGCCCTCGATGGGCTTGGGGTTGCCGTCCTTGAAAGCCACCGGCAGGTCGGTAAAAGTGGGGTGCTGGATGCCGGTGCGCTTGTTCTTGAGAGCGATGACCTTCTGCAGCTCCGGCACGACGTCGTGGGCCACCTGGTCGCGGAAGCGCTTGATGTCCTCAGGGCCGTAGCCGATGCGGTTCATCCGCACATAGGACAGCTCGCTGTAGTCGTGATAGCCCATGACCTGAGCCTGCTGGTTCAGGTTCTTGACGATCTTGGTGTACAGCTCGTCCAGCTCGGCGCGGTGGGCGTCGAAGTAACCGGCCTCGGCCTCATAAGCGGCCCGGCGGACGGCGGCATCGGTGCTCTCCTTGTAGGGGCCAAGCTGGGGGATGGTGAGCTGCTTGCCATCCAACTCCACCAGCGCACCGCCGTAGATCTGCTGGTAGGTGCTGACGAGGGCGTTGTACTCCTGCTGAAGGGCTACGGTGCGCTCGTCCATGCCCAGCACGGCGTTCTTCATGCCGGCCACGCAGGTGGAGCCGAAGGCCTCGGTCAGGGCGTCCACATGGGGGTTGGCGAGGAAGGCGCGGCTGATCTCGACGCTGGCGTTGGACACTGCCGGGCCGTTGGCGTCAAAGAAGTCCTGCTCAGCTTTCCAGTAGGCGTCGCGGGTGTCGCAGGTGTAGTGGATGTTGGCGAGGTTGGCGGCCGTGTTGTAGTCGGCGAAGGCGCGGCTCTGCTCGTAGTAAACCTCCACAAGGGCCTCGCCGCTGTCAGCGGCAGCTGCCTTTGCGGTCAGCTCTTTGCAGCGGGCCAGCAGCGCGTCGATGTCAGGGCGGGTATAGGTCATCTCACTGAATTTCATCGTGATAAATCCTTTCCGGGGCGGGAAAGCCCCTTTCAATATCATGCCCATCTTATCACGTTTGGGCCAAAAAAGAAAGACTTTGAGCATATGTGATAAATTCTGCGGCTTTGTTTTAGCAAACCTGTTGCATCCCGTGATTGAAACAGGGCGGAAAAAAAGCATATAATAACAGTATCAACAGAGTAAGGCCATGCGCGTCAAGTGCCGCATCAACGGGGAGTTGTGCTGCGGACGAAGGGAGACCCGCGGTGCATGGCCTGCATCCCGCTGCTGCATGGACTTGGGTGCGGGCGAGGCCGTCTGCACGGCGTCGTCCGGAAGTGAAGTTTGTTGAACTCACGCCCTCCTTTGTGCGGTTTGTCACAGGGGAGGGCGTTTCTTTCTGCTCCCCCGCAGTTCCTGAAAAACAGGAGGACAGTTGATATGAAAAACGAATCCAGGATCTCTGTGCGCACCCTGACGGCGATGGCCCTGCTCATCGCCATGAGCATCGTCTTTTCCCGGGTGCTGAGCATCTCCACCGGCTTTGTCCGGTTCAATCTGGGAAGTCTGCCGGTGCTGCTGGCGGGCATCCTCTTTGGACCGTGGGCGGGTTTCGTCGTGGGCATGGTGGCCGACATCATCGGCGGCGTGCTGGCTGGCTATGCCATCAATCCGCTCATCACGCTGGGTGCGGCGTCCATCGGCCTGGTCGGCGGCCTGAGCTGGCAGAAGCTTTCCCATCTGCGCACCGGCAACCGGCTGTGGTGCAGTGTGCTGGCGGCACACTTCGTCGGCTCGATGGTCATCAACTCACTGGCGCTCCACATCTTTTACGGCTATGCATGGGCAGTGCTCATTGCCCGCATCCCGAATGCGCTGGTGCTCACGGCGGTAAATACGGTGCTGCTGCGTATTCTGCTCGAGAATCGGGCGCTGATGGCAGTGGCGAAACGATAAAGGCTTGCGCTCCGCGCGGGTGCGCCTGCGGCGTGGGGCAGGTTTTTTCTTCGGTCAAATGGCTTGCGCTCCGCCGGGGGGCCC
>ENA-OQKS01000099-OQKS01000099.1-human-gut-metagenome-genome-assembly--contig:-NODE-99-length-25960-cov-2.592188_pt1 | contig 25960 bp, 29 predicted proteins | sample MGYA00242804_ERZ504808 | MGnify/ENA primary metagenome ERZ504808 (study PRJEB26092, sample SAMD00036375) | human gut metagenome | host: Homo sapiens | study: EMG produced TPA metagenomics assembly of...
ATTCCTGGATCACGGAAAAACGGAGCGTGAGTGTGTAAAGGAAAGTGTACGTCAGGCAGAAGAGGCCGGATACGTAAGCCTCGACACCTATGTAAAAGAAAATCGTGCGTTAAAAACCGGGTGACAAGGTTTATGCTGTATGCATGAAGAAGGCCATTGCCCTGTTCCAGATCGGAACAAAGCCTCTGACAGAGGGTATGAATATTCTCGGTGCGCACATCGATTCTCCGCGTCTTGACGTAAAACAGAATCCACTGTATGAGGACAACGGATTTACATATCTTGATACCCATTATTACGGTGGTATCAAAAAATGGCAGTGGGTAACGCTTCCGCTTGCAATCCACGGTGTTGTAGCCAAGAAGGATGGCGAAGTAGTGGATGTAGTCATCGGCGAGGATGATAACGATCCGGTATTCTGTGTGACAGATCTTCTGATTCACCTTTCCAGAGAGCAGCAGACCAAACCGGCAAGTACGGTAGTAGAGGGCGAGAACCTCGATCTTCTGATCGGAAGCCAGCCGCTCGAAGGAACTGAGAAAGAGGCAGTCAAAGCCATGACCTTAAAACTCTTAAACGACAAATACGGCATCGAAGAAGAGGATTTCCTCTCAGCAGAGCTTGAGATCGTACCGGCCGGAAAAGCACGTGAGCTTGGTATGGATGCCAGCATGATCCTTGCATACGGCCAGGATGACCGTGTATGCGCATACACCTCTCTTGTTGCAATGCTCGAAGTAGAAGCACCGGAGAAGACCTCCTGCTGCCTGCTCGTAGACAAAGAGGAGATCGGAAGCGTCGGCGCAACCGGTATGCAGTCTCATTTCTTCGAGAACACCATGGCAGAGCTGCTTGCACTTGCAGGCGAGGGAACAGAACTGGCCCTTCGAAGATGCCTTGCTTCCTCCAGAATGCTCTCTTCTGATGTCAGCGCAGCATTTGATCCGCTGTATGCAGCAGCATTTGAGAAGAAAAATGCAGCCTTCTTCGGAAAAGGTATCGTCATCAACAAATTTACCGGTTCCGGCGGAAAAGGCGGTTCCAACGATGCCAATGCAGAGTATGTCGGAGCACTCCGCGCTATTTTCGATGATGCCAAAGTAAACTGGCAGACCGCAGAGCTTGGTAAAGTTGATGTCGGAGGCGGCGGAACCATCGCTTACATCATGTCCCTGTACGGCATGGAAGTCATCGACTCCGGTGTACCGGTATTAAGCATGCATGCTCCGTGGGAAGTAACCAGCAAAGCAGATATCTACGAGGCAAAGAAAGCCTATGTAGCATTCTTAAAGAACGCATAAGAATCTAATGCAAGATATGAGGAGGTTTGAATCGTTTGGACAGTGACATAGTCGGCAGTATTCTTTTGCAGGTCGTATTGATAGCGGTCAATGCGGTATTTGCCTGCGCGGAGATCGCTGTGGTCTCCTGTAACGACGCTAAACTGGAAAAAAATGGCACAGGAGGGAAACAAGAAAGCGGCAAAGCTGTTCCGTCTGACGGAGCAGCCGTCGCGTTTCCTCGCAACCATACAGGTTGTCATCACTCTCTCTGGATTTTTAGGAAGTGCTTTTGCGGCAGAAAACTTTTCGGGCAGATTCGTCTCGGTCCTGGTGGATGCGGGCGTGCAGATCCCGGAAAAGACGCTGGATGCCATTGCCGTCGTGCTGATTACGCTGCTTTTATCCTATATTACCCTGATTTTCGGTGAACTCGTGCCAAAGCGTCTTGCGATGCACAACTCTGAGAAAATCGCACTTGGCGTATCCGGTCTTGTGACCACCGCCTCGAAAATTTTTGCCCCGCTGGTCGGACTTTTAACGGTATCGACAAACGGTATTCTGCGCCTTTTCGGCATTGACCCGAACGAGGACGATGATCAGGTAACAGAGGAAGAAATCCGGATGATGGTAGATGCCGGCAGCGAAAAAGGTACCATCGACAACGAAGAAAAAGATATGATTCAGAACGTATTTGAGTTCGATGATCTGACGATCGACGAAATCTGCGTCCACAGGACCGATGTGGATCTTCTGTGGGTGGAGGATTCGATTGAGGAGTGGGAGCAGCTCATCCATGAGAGCCGCCACTCGTATTACCCGGTCTGCGGCGAAACTGTGGACGATATCATCGGCGTTCTGGATGCCAAGGATTATTTCCGGCTTCGCACCAAGGACCGCGATCATGTCATGAAAGAAGCAATCAAACAGCCTTATTTTGTTCCTGAAAACATCAAGGCTGCCACGCTGTTCCAGAACATGAAAAAGACCGGCAATTATTTTGCCGTGGTTCTGGATGAGTACGGCGGCATGGATGGAATTATCACCGTGCGTAACCTGATCGAGCAGCTTGTCGGGGACTTGAATGATGAGGCGGAGATCGGGCAGCCATCGGAAATTGAGCTGATTTCCACAGACACCTGGAAAATCATGGGAAGTGCCTCGTTGGATGATGTGGCGGAGGAACTGAAGATCAAACTGCCGGTCGATGAATATGAAACGTTCGGCGGCTACATTTTCGGCGAACTCGGTGCGGTTCCGGATGACGGCAGCCAGTTTGAACTCGAGACCGACGATCTCTGGATCAAGGTCATGCGGGTCAAAGAACACCGCGTGGAAAATACGGTGGTAAAGAAACTGCCTCCGAAAGAAAAAGGAGAGCAGGAGGAACGTAAGGAGAGGGAATGAAACGTGAATTGGATACAGCAGACCGGAAAATTGTGGAACTGCTGCAGGAAGATGCAAGGCTTCCGCTCAAAAGTATTGCAGACAAGGTAAGTCTCACTTCGCCGACGGTATCGGCGAGAATCGACCGCCTGGAAAAGGACGGGGTGATCACCGGCTACCGCGCGAGTGTGAACCCGGAGGTTTTCGACTATCGGATCAAGGCATTCATCAATCTGGAGGTTGAGCCGGTGCGGAAAAAGGAATTCTATCCGTACATCACCGACTGTCCGAATGTGATCGAGTGCAACTGCGTGACCGGCGACTATTCGATGCTGATGGAGGTTGTGTTCCACACGACATCTGAGCTGGATCAGTTTATCGGCCAGCTTCAGCATTTTGGAAGAACGAAGACGCAGATCGTGTTCTCTACATCGGTGGAACACAGAGGAATTCCGCTCGGCGATACCAGAATCCCGATTCTGGAGCAGGAAGAAGAAAAAGGTTGATTTTCTGCGGACTTTCCGATATACTAAAGCGTGTTACAAAAACCGGAATCCCGCTAGGGGACGGCGCGAAAAAACGCGCTCAGAGAAACAGATAAAGGATGGATAATAACATGAGTTTATTACAGAATTGGCGTGATATCGCCTATAATCAGGAAGCAGACAAAAGACAGCTCCAGCAGTTCTGGACCAATTATTTCCTGATTGAGAAAAACATTTACGAGCAGCTTCTTTCCAACCCGGATGAAGTGGTAAAAGGAACCGTAAAAGAGCTGGCAGAGAAATACAAAGTGGACGTTATGACCATGGTTGGTTTCCTGGACGGCATCAACGACAGCCTTGTGATCCCGAACCCGATCGAGGAGATGGAAGAGGATACCGTTGTTACACTGGCTTACGATAAAGAGCTTCTGTACAAAAACATGGTAGACGCAAAAGCAGACTGGCTGTACAACCTGCCGATGTGGGATGAGATCTTCACAGAAGAGCAGAAGAAAACGCTTTACATGGAGCAGAAAAAATCCGGCACTGTAATCAAAGGCAAAAAATCGGAAGAAACGATCCATGCCCGTGCGGAAGCGGAAAGAAATACAAATACTGCTGCGGTAAAAACGCATAAGAAAGAATTTTCGAGAAGAGACCGGGGAGCCGAAAGTTGAAAGGCTTCGCGGTCTCTTTTTCTATGAAGAGGGAGAAGCAGGATGCAGGAGACGGTAGTTTATCTGAAAAAAATTACACAGCCGGAGGGCGAAAAAAAAGAGCTGGAACGGGAACTCTCGCAGTGCGGATGGGAGTTGTTCCGGATGGGAATGCAGGAACAGTACGGGCTGGATGGAGAAAAGATAACGATCGAACGGAATGCGCACGGAAAACCGTACCTGCCGGGGCATCCGCAGATCTGTTTTAATATTTCTCATTCGGGGGAATACGCTGCCTGCGCTTTTGCTTCCATTCCGATCGGCATGGATCTGCAGCAGCACCGCCGCGCTGCCTGGGAGCGCATGGCAGAACGGTATTTTTCCGCCGAAGACCAGAAACGTCTTGCCGCAGCGGAGAATGCTGAAACGCTGTTTTTCCGGATCTGGACCGAGGAGGAGAGCTACGGCAAGTGGAGGGGAACCGGTCTTTCGGGTTCTCTTGGAACGGAAAAGAAAGAGGGCTTCTGCACGCATTTCAGTCCGGAGAAAGGATATGAAGGCGCTGTCTGGGCAGCGGAGCCCGTGAAAATCTGCATGAAAAGAATAGAACCATAAAAACCGTGCATAACCTGTCCCGCCATCTCATATATATAACGATAAGAGGTGGTGAAGATGAAAAGGACAGGAAGACAAAAGGATATTGTTACGCCAGAGAAAAAACAGGAGCAAAGGGAACTTTTGCGCCTGTTTTCTGCGAATATACGGAAAATTCTGAAAAACAACAGATCTGCTGGCTGATGACCTGCAGGAAATCCGTCTGCGGACCGGCGCGCCGCTTCTGGTGGTCGCAAAGGATCAGGAGTACTTTCTGACCCCGGACGGAGCACTGACCGGGGAGTGGGAGAAAGGATATCCCGTCTCACCGACGGATATCCGCGATACGATGGATTACATAGGAAGTTTTTCCCTCTACGCCTACGAGGATGAACTGCGGCAGGGTTTTCTGACCGTGGAGGGCGGCCACCGGATCGGCATTGCCGGAAAGACGGTAATCGAAGGGGAAAAGGTGAAAGGCATCAGCCATATATCCTGCATCAACGTGCGGGTTGCTCATGAGAAAAAGGGCTGCGCGGACCGAGTGATGCCGTACCTTTGGGAAGACGGCCGTTTCCTGCACACCCTGATTGTCTCCGCACCCGGCTGCGGCAAAACGACGATGCTGCGCGATATCATCCGCCAGATTTCGGACGGGGAGTCACCGTATCCGGGGCTGACCGTCGGTGTGGTCGATGAACGGAGCGAGATCGCAGGCTGCTATCTCGGCGTTGCGCAGAATGATGTCGGCATCCGCACCGATGTGCTCGACTGCTGTCCGAAGGCGGAGGGCATGATGATGCTGATCCGCGCCATGTCGCCCGATGTGGTGGCAGTCGATGAGATCGGAACGGGAGAGGACATTCGTGCGATCGAGTCCGTCGTTAACTGCGGGTGCAAGCTGCTCGCGACCGTGCATGGCAATTCCATGGAGGATATGAAGCAGAAGCCTCTCCTGAACCGCCTCGTGGAATCCCACGTTTTCGAGCGGTACATCGTGCTGGATGCGAAACCCCACGCCGGAAGCGTACAGGCTATTTTTGACGGAAGAGGAACGACACTGTACCGAAGGGAGGCGTTTCTGTGATGCGGCTTGCAGTTTTACTGGCGGCTTCTCTTGCCTGCGTCGGGATCGGCTTTGCAAAGAGTGCGGCGCTGTCGGCCCATGTGAAAGATCTGGAAACACTGCAGAAAATTATCCAGTATCTGCGTGGAGAGATTGTGACGGCGGCTTCCCCGCTGCCGGATGCGTTCTGGGAGACGGGAAGGCGGATGCGGGATCCGTACCGGGATTTTTTTACAGGATATTTCCGAGGATATGCGCCGCCCGGACGGAAAGACACTGCCGGCGATTCTGGAAGAGAATACGGCAGTCCACCTGGCGGACACACGCCTTACAAAAGAAGAAAAAGAAGAGCTGCAGGAGGCCGGATGCAGCCTTGGCACCGGGGACCGCGCCATGCAGAAGGCGAATCTGGACCGGTATGAGGCACGCCTTGTGCAGCGGATCGCGGAACTGCAGAAAGGATTGCCGGAAAGGAAGAGGCTCTGTCAGAGTCTTGGAATCATGGGAGGCCTTTTTTTATTTTTGATTCTGGTTTAGGGCGTGTCTGAAAACGGAGGAGCAGGCGTGGAGGTCGGGATTCTATTTAAAATCGGGGCAGTCGGGATTCTGGTATCGGTCCTGTGCCAGGTATTAAAACACAGCGGCCGGGAAGAACAGGCATTTCTTGCAAGCCTTGCCGGTCTTGTGCTTGTGCTGTTCTGGATTCTTCCCTATATTTCCGCGCTGTTTGAGGACATCAAACAACTGTTTACAATTTAAGAGCAGGGAGAAAAAACGGAGGGGATCATATGGATATACTTCGGATCGCTGCGCTTGGCACGGCGGGCGTGCTGCTTGGAATCACAGTAAAGGGAGCAAAGCCGGAATTTGCCCTTCTTGTGACGGTCGGTGCCGGCCTCTGCATTCTTGCCGGGACCGTCGGAAAAATGCAGTATCTGCTCGGCATGCTCGCACAAATGAAATCGTATCTCCCGGTGGACTCATCGTATCTGAATACGCTGCTGAAAATGCTTGGGATCACGTATGTGGGACAGTTTTCCGCCGGGATCTGTAAGGATGCGGGCTATTCTTCCATTGCAGGGCAGATTGAACTGTTCGCCCGCCTGGCGGTCCTTGCCGTCAGTATGCCAGTGCTGCTCGCTCTGCTGGAAACGGTTCATGATTTTCTGTAAAAAAGCCGGATGGGGCATGGCGCTGCTTTTTCTGTGTCTCATTTTCGGAACGGGAAGAACGCAGAAAATCGAAGCAGCGGTACAAAACGTGTCGGAGAGCCTGGAAGAAGAATCACGTTTGGACACCGTAGGAACAGATCAGGAGACGGAGCGTGCGGCGGTCAGAGAAAAGAAAGGACAGCAGGAGAAAGAAGCGGGGGATACCGAAACGGATCAGGCAGCAGCGCAGGACGAACTTCTTGCAGAACTCGACTTCGATGCAATCCAGCAGGAAGTGGACAGCCTGCTGTCCAGCCAGCAGTTTTCTTTTGCCGGTACGGTGCGTTCTCTTTTGCAGGATGGCGATCCCTTCCGCATTTTCCGTGCCGGAAATGCCGTTCTCTCCTGTGCCAAAACAGCATTCCTTGCGCAGAAGGGGCTGATGAAGGAGCTGTTTCTCCTCGTTCTGGCAGGCGCGGTGCTCGGCAGTTTTTCCTCTCTCTTTGAAGGAAAACAGGTCAGGGACGCCAGTTTTTATATGGTCTATCTGCTTGCGCTTGCACTGATTCTGAAAAATTTCCAGTCGAGCGGGGAAAACCTGAAAGCTGTCATCACATCGCTGGTCGCTTTTATGCGGATTCTGACGCCATCCTACTATCTGGCGGCCGCGGCCGCCGGTGGTGCATCATCAGCCGTGATGTTTTATCAGATGCTCCTTCTAGTGATTCTGGCTGTCGAAAAGCTTCTGCTCGCCCTCGTCCTCCCGATGATCCATATCTATCTGCTCATCGCCCTTGTAAACGATCTTTCCGGCGAGGAGATTTTGTCCCATATGACAGAGCTGCTGGAAACCTGCGTGAACGGCCTTTTAAAATCGTCGCTCGGCGTACTTGTGGGAATGCAGATGATCCGGAATCTGATCGCACCGGCGCTCGATTCCCTGCGGCAGATGGCACTCTGGCGGACTGCCGGAATGATTCCCGGCATCGGAAATGCGGTGAATGCTGTAACCGAGTTGGTGGCAGGCTCCGCGGTGCTGATCCGCAACTGCTTTGGCGTGACGGCAATGCTGGTACTGCTCGCAGCAGGCATGGTTCCCGCCGTTCAGCTTCTCGTTTCGGGTCTTTCCTTCCGCCTTCTCGCCGCGGCGGCGCAGCCCGTCTCGGACAAGCGGATCGCGGGATGTCTTGCGGCGGCAGGAAAAGGATATGCGATGCTTCTGCGTCTCCTTCTGACCGTAGAAGTCCTGTTTCTGCTGACGATTGCAATCCTGGCGGGAACTTTTTCCTAGAGCGTGTCTGAAAAAGGCTTTTCGCAAACTGGGGCTTGCAGATTGCGGAAATGATTTTTCAGACATGCTCTAGCATGTAGTTGGGCAGGCAGCGGCGGGAGGCGGCATGGTAGAAGAGATTCTGCAGTGGCTTAAGAATATTTCAATTTTTCTGATTTTTATGACAACTGTGCTGAACCTGATCCCGGAGAAGGAGGACAAGAAGCCGGTTCAGTTTTTCTTGGAATTGTGATGGTACTGATTTTTTCCAGCCCGTGCTAAAAGCGGGAGGTTTGGAGCAGAAAATGGCGCAGACGCTCGACCGTCTGACGCTGGAAGAGGAGGCAGCAGCAATGGAAAATGTACAGATTCGTGCAGAAAGCTTTGAAAAACAGTATTACGTGGGCGCCTGGGAAAAAGAGACGGAGCGCCAGATCCGGATGTATCTGTCAGAGAGCGGCATTCCGGGGGCAGCCGTTTCGGTAACGCTGGAGCCGGGAAACACCGGTGAGGCAAAAGAGATCCGCATTGAAGCGCCGATGCGGCAGACGAGCATTTACCGCGAAGAACAGAAAAAACAGCGGGAAATGCTCGATGAAAAGCTGACAGAGATCAAAAGTGTTTTAAGTGAGGTCTACGGAACCGATCCGGCGCATATTATGGTAGAGATTTCGGAATAGGCCTATGAGGGAAAAGGCAGCGGCGTTTTTCCGGAAACAGAAAAAGGAGCAGTGGATGCTGTACTTCCTGCTGGCGGCAATCGGCGTTGTCCTGCTGCTGCCGACGGGAACAAAAAAGACCAGTGAGGAGACAGAACAGCCGCAGGAGACGGCTGCGCGTCCGGCGGGGGATGCGGGACTTTCGGTGCAGGAGGAGATGGAACAGCGCCTTTGTGACGCACTTTCCCAGATGGACGGTGTGGGCGCAGTGCACGTCGTGGTGACGCTGGAATCCACAGGAAAAAAGATTGTGGAAAAAGATGTCCCAACGCGGAGCACAACGGAGGAAAACAAGAAGGGAGAGGAGACCGGAAGCGTTACATCCGCGTCGCAGGATGAGGACAACTGTCTATGAAAAGACGCAGAACGGGGCCGAGACGCCGTATGTGGTTTCCGAGGAGTACCCGGCGGTGCGCGGCGTGCTCGTTATCGCAGAAGGCGGGGGAAACCCGGTGACGATACAGGAGATTCAGGAGGCCGTGATGGCATTATTTCAGGTGGGCGCAAATAAGATTAAAGTAGTCAAAATGAAGTAAAGGAGTCAAATGCGTGGAAAAATTAGAACAGGAAATGAATGCACCTGAGAAAATGGCAGAGACACCATCGCCGAAAAAGACGGCCGGGAAAAAGAAAAAATTCCGGAAAAATCAGGTCATCATCACCGCCCTTGCGATCATGATCGCCGTCGCCGGATACATCAACTATGCTGACAGTACCCTGTCCACGAAGGAGAAGGCAGACGGAACCACGGCGGATGCCAGCACCGTTTTAAAAGACATCTCCAGCCTGGACACCGACATCACCGACGAGGTGGATGCCGGCACAGCAGGGGACTCGTCGCGGACCGTCACCGAAACGCCGGGAGAGGCAGTCCTTGCCGGGGCATCTACATACATGGCCCAGGCCAGAATCGACCGCGAACAGATCCGTTCCCAGAACAAAGACACCTTAAATGAAATCATCAACAACACCAACCTCTCCGAAACCGAGCGCCAGAGCGCTGTCCAGAGCATGGTGGAAATGACGGAACTCGTAGAAAAAGAGTCAGCAACTGAACTCCTCCTCGAAGCCAAAGGCTTCACCGACGTCGTTGTAAACCTGACCGGCGAAACCGCCGACATCGTCGTTCCGATGAAAGAAGTAACCGAGGAACAGCGTGCCCAGATCGAAGACATCGTAACCCGCAAAACCGGAATCGGCGTAGAAAACATCGTCATCACCCCCATGAGCTCCGCCGCCGACACAGCCGCAGAGGAGAGTGCTCAGTAAATTTTGATATCCACGTAAAAAATCCGGAAACGCAAAATCATGCGTTCCCGGATTTTTTCACGTAATTCTATTTAATTTGCACCATGTGCCGTTCTTGCAACCGTCTGCAGTGCTTTCTTCACCGGCGGCAGCGAGATCAGAATCACCGTCAGCACACCTTCAGCCAGCAGATAGCTGTAGTTGTAAATAATCGGATACAGCGCCTTTAAAGACTGCGGGAAATTCTCCGGCATATAATCCATCCAGTACAGATACCCGCCTAACGTATGGAAAAATCCCCTCGCCAGCACAGCTACAATATACCCGATCAGCAGCCCGTTTTTCTTCTTTCCAAAGAATCCGGCCACACCCAGCGCCGCAAACGCAAACACATAATCACAGCACACCTGGAACAGCGACAGCACATACGGCCCCTGGATAAACTGCAGCAGTCCATAAGCAAAACCAACGAGAATACCCGTCTTCGCCCCATACCAGTTCGCAATCAGCACAATAAACAGCATCGAAAACAACGTAACCGATCCCCCGTACGGCAGCTCAAACACCTTCACATACGAAGTCACAAACGCCAGCGCCATCCCCATCGCACAAAACGCCAGCTTCCTTGCATCCATTCCCGTCCCCTTACTCTTCTGAGCAGAAAGAACCGAAGCAATCACCACCAGCGCCACCATCAGCACCACGCATCCAACATAACCGGCCGTCGTCAGTCCGCCGTCAGCAGTAACAAAAAAACTCATAAAAAAACCTCCTTCGCATTCCGCTTGGAGGGGCTCACATAAAAACACAGTCCCGAATCACCTCCGAAACCACGTTCCAGCTTCCCTACGCAGGAATTATCCCGTTCAGGTAGTGAGGGTCCGTGAGCTTATCCCTGTCCCACGTTCTCAGCCAAAGGCTCCCCTAGCGTCTTATTATTTTAACGTATTAAAGTATACCAACCTCCCCCTTATTTGTCAACCCGTCCGTTTTTTCATCCAAATACATGTTGACAAGAAGTACATACAAGTGCTATATTACAATTAGTTCAATCATTAAACTAATTGTACGAAAGGAGCACCAACACAATGCAGATTCTGAAAGTAACAGACGAAGCATTCCGCCAGTACGGCAAAGTCATCAAAGACCTCGACGTCAGCGACATCATCACCGCCATGTCCGAGACCCCATGTCCCGACGACGTAGTCTACGAGCCTTCCATTGAAAGCCTCGAAGCCTGCAAAAGCGCCCAGTCCGTATCCGACAGCCTCTACGGCGGCATGCCGATCCAGATCGGCTACTGCAACGGCCACAACCATTTACTGAACGCCGTAGAATACCACCGCGACAGCGAAATCAACATCGCCGTAACCGACCTGATCCTGATCCTCGGAAAAGAACAGGACATCACCGAAGACCACACCTACGACTCATCCAAAATGGAGGCCTTCTTAATCCCGGCCGGAACCACCATTGAAGTCTACGCAACCACCCTCCACTACGCACCATGCAACGTGGCAGCCAGCGGCTTCAAATGCGTCGTAGTCCTTCCAAAAGGAACCAATACCGACATCACCCTGGAAGAAAAACACACCCCGGAAGACGACCTGCTCTTCGCCAGAAACAAATGGCTCTTAAGCCACCCGGATGCAAACATCGCCGGAAGCGTAGCAGGCATCAAAGGAGAAAACCTCTCGGTAAAATAAAACCAGAGACAAAACCAGAAATCAGAAACACTGCCCCAAAAGAGCAGTTCTGAACATAAAAAGAAACCAAAAACCAAGAAAACCAAAAAAAGGAGGATCTTCAAAAATGAATCAAACAATAACACCGGAAATCAAATTAGGTATCGTTGCAGTAAGCCGTGACTGCTTCCCGAACAGCCTTTCCGAGAACAGAAGAAAAGCAGTCGTAAAAGCATACGACGGAGAAATCTACGAATGTCCAATCATCGTCGAGAATGAAATCGACATGATGAACGCACTCGAAGACCTGAAAAAAGCAGAGTGTGATGCACTTGTTGTATACCTTGGAAACTTCGGACCGGAGACCGAGGAAACCCTGCTTGTAAAATACTTCGACGGACCTTGCATGGTAGTAGCAGCAGCAGAAGAGACCGGCGACGACCTTGTAGGCGGACGCGGCGATGCATACTGCGGCGTTCTGAACGCAAGCTACAACCTGAAACTGCGCAACCTGCACGCATACATTCCGGAGTACCCGGTTGGCGATGCAGAAGACGTAGCAGCCATGATCAAAGATTTCGTACCGGTTGCAACTGCAGTTGTAGCTGTTAAGAACCTGAAAATCATCAGCTTCGGACCGCGTCCGACCAACTTCCTGGCATGTAACGCACCGATCAAACAGCTGTACAACCTCGGCGTAGAAATTGAAGAGAACTCCGAGCTTGACCTGTTTGAAGCATTCAACAAACACGCAGGCGACGAGAGAATCCCGGCAGTCGTAGAAGATATGGCAAAAGAGCTCGGCGAAGGAAACCTGAAACCGGAAATCCTGCCGAAACTGGCTCAGTACGAGATCACCCTGTTAGACTGGATCGAAGCACACAAAGGATCCAGAAAATACGTAACCCTGACCGGAAAATGCTGGCCGGCATTCCAGACACAGTTCGGATTCGTTCCTTGCTATGTCAACAGCCGTCTGACCAAGATGGGCATCCCGGTATCCTGTGAGGTAGATATCTACGGAACACTGTCCGAGTTCATCGGAACCGTTGTATCCAAAGACACCGTAACACTCCTCGACATCAACAACACCGTTCCGAAGGATATGTATGAGAGCGAAATCAAAGGCAAATTTGATTACACCTTAAAAGATACCTTCATGGGATTCCACTGCGGAAATACCGCTTCCACCAAACTGGCATTCTGCTCTATGAAATATCAGATGATCATGGCAAGAACCCTTCCGGAAGAAGTAACACAGGGTACCCTCGAGGGAGATATCGTTCCTGGAGACATCACCTTCTATCGTCTGCAGAGCACATCTGACGCAAAACTGCGCGGATACATCGCAGAGGGCGAGGTTCTTCCTGTAGCAACACGTTCCTTCGGAAGCATCGGTATCTTCGCTATTCCGGAGATGGGCAGATTCTACCGTCACGTACTGGTAGAGAAAAACTATCCGCATCACGGCGCAGTAGCATTCGGACACTTCGGAAAACCGTTATTCGAAGTATTCAAAATGCTCGGTGTTGAAGTAGATGAGATCGGCTACAACCAGCCGAAGGGTGTTCGTTACCCGACAGAGAATCCGTGGGGCTAATCCGTTCCGGAAGATTCACTGAAAAATAAGAAAGATATGCAGTAACGCATAAGCAAAAGGGCGGAGCAGAGATCTAGGTCTGCTGCCGCCCTTTTTGAAAAAGAGTAGAAAAAGGAGATTCGACATGTATTTTATTGGTGTTGACCTTGGTACTTCCGCTGTCAAACTGCTTCTGATGGACGAGGAAGGCAAAATTGTAAATATTGTATCGAGAGAGTATCCGCTGTATTTCCCGCATCCAGGCTGGTCTGAGCAGAAACCGGAAGACTGGTGGGAGCAGAGCAAAGAGGGAATCCGCGAGCTGGTAAAAGACGTAGACAAATCCCAGGTAGCCGGCATCAGCTTCGGCGGCCAGATGCATGGCCTTGTCATCCTGGATGAGAACGATAACGTCATCCGCCCGGCGATCCTCTGGAACGACGGCCGTACCGCAAAACAGACCGATTATCTGAATACCGTAATCGGAAAAGAAAAACTCTCCGAGTACACCGCAAACATTGCATTTGCAGGCTTTACCGCACCGAAGATTCTCTGGGTGAAAGAAAATGAGCCGGATAACTTCGCAAAAATCTGCAAAATCATGCTTCCAAAAGATTACCTGGCATACCGTCTCTCCGGCGCATTCGTAAGCGACTACTCCGATGCATCGGGCATGCTTCTGATGGATGTCAAGAACAAATGCTGGTCCAAAGAGATGGCAGAAATCTGCGGTATTTCCCTGGAGATGCTGCCGGAGCTCCATGAGAGCTTTGACGCTGTCGGAACCTTAAAACCGGAAGTAGCAGCAGAACTTGGACTGCCGGAGACCTGTAAAGTTGTAGCAGGAGCCGGAGACAACGCAGCAGCCGCAGTCGGAACCGGAACCGTAGGCGACGGCATGTGCAACGTTTCCCTTGGTACAAGCGGAACCGTATTCATTTCCAGCAGCAAATTCGGCGTAGACAGCCACAATGCCCTGCACGCATTCGCACACGCAGACGGCCATTATCACCTGATGGGATGCATGCTGAGTGCAGCTTCCTGCAACAAATGGTGGATGGATGAAATCATCCGCACAAAAGAATATACAAAAGAGCAGGAGAACATCACAAAACTTGGCGAGAATAATGTCTTCTTCCTGCCGTATCTGATGGGCGAGCGTTCCCCGCACAACAACCCGGATGCAAGAGGAACCTTCATCGGCCTGACCATGGACACCACAAGAGAGGATATGACCCAGGCTGTTCTCGAGGGCGTTGCCTTTGCGATCCGCGATTCCTTCGAGGTAGCAAAATCCCTCGGCATCCAGATCGAGAGAACGAAAATCTGCGGAGGCGGTGCAAAGAGCCCGCTGTGGAGACGCATGATCGCAAACGTGCTGAACATCAAAGTGGACCGTATTGAGTCCGAGGAAGGCCCGGCACTTGGCGGAGCCATGCTGGCAGCCGTTGCCTGCGGTGTCTTTTCATCCGTAGAAGAGGCGGCAGAAAAAATTGTTCGTGTGACAGAGACCATCGAGCCGGAACCGGAACTGGTTGAGAAATATGAGCACCAGTATCAGAAATTTAGCAAAGATTTATCCGACCGTAAAAGATCTGTTTACAGAGCTGCTAGTAATAAAAAGAGGTAAGAAATAAGATGAAGAAAGTGGAACATGGGAAAACATTTGACCGGAATGCAGCAAACCCGCCGGCGTTTGAAATCTTTCACAACACCGTGACAGAAGGCTATCCGAAGCACTGGCATACCGCAATTGAAATTATCATGCCGACCAGAGGCGAATATGAGGTTGTTGTCGGAAAAGACAGCTATAATCTCAAAGAGGGCGACATCATTATGATCAATTCCGGCGTTGTACACGGAATGAGATTCGTATCCCAGGGAGAACGGATTGTCATGCTGGTGGAACCGGGCTGTGTGGAGAATCAGGAAGAAATGGAAACGATTTTCCTGCGGCTTCCGGCCATCTACTTCAAAAAAGGGGATGAGGAAGATCCCTTCTATCTGTTTCTACGCAGCCAGATTCTGGAACTGGTGCGGGAATACGATAATGAGGGCGCAGTGATGACGCACAGAATCTGCACCGGCCTCAAAGAGCTTTTTTCAGAGTTTGGCCGCAAGGGCTTTTCGGATGCCAACGCGCAGAATACGTTCGGGGCAATGAAGCAGCAGGAATATATAGAGGCTGTTTTAAGCGCCTGCCGTTATATCAATGTCCATTACATGGAGAATCTTTCTCTCGAGGAAGTAGCTGCGGTCAGCGGATTTTCCAAGTTCCACTTTACCAGAATTTTCAAGCAGTACATGAACATGACATTCTATGAGTACCTCAATTCTAAACGCGTCAAACGCGCAGAGGAGCTTCTGTACGACAAAAAGATGAGTATCACGGATGTGGCGATGAATTCCGGATTCTCTTCTTTAAGTGCCTTCAACCGTACCTTCAAGACGGTAAAGGCCTGTTCGCCGAGCGATTACCGCAGACAGCGGGAGTCGATGGTACAGGCTTTGCTGATGCAGGGATAAAAGGACTTGTATTTCGCACTTTACTGTGCTAAAATGGTAGTATTCCGAGTTATAAGAATGAGATGGGGGCTTAATTTTTCGTACAGGAGGGCTTGAAATGAACAAGAAACTTCATTCAGAAGCAGTAGACCAGCTTTTTGAGGCAATTTTTGTGTCTGAAGAATAAGGAAGAATGCTATACTTTTTTTTGAGGATGTATGCACCATCAATGAACTGCTTTCGCTGTCGCAGCGGTTTGAAGTGGCGAAAAATGCTGCGGGAGAAGAGAACGTATCTGGAAATCTCCGAAAAAACGGGAGCATCCACGGCGACGATCAGCCGCGTGAACCGTTCCTTAAGCTATGGAAACGACGGATATGAGATGGTGTTTGAACGGATGGAAAAGAAAGAAAATGTGTAAAATCAAAAAAGACGGTGCGATTCCAACGCAGCCGTCTTTTTTTAATTACACGTTTGTTCTTAATTTTTCTTTTTCGGATCAGAAGGCGCCGCGAGGGATGCCAGTTCATCCACCATGTGCTCGATCATCTGTTTTTTCAGATAGACATCGAAACTCAGCAGACAGATAAACGAAAAGAGCTGGAGAAATTCCCGGTCCTCCTCCGGTGAGCTGCCGAACATGGACTTGGATACATCCGCTTTTTTTCAGAAGATCTTCTTTTACGGATGCAATTTCTTCTTTTTCCATCTGGAAAATTTCGTCGTAGATATCTTTGATGGAAAAGCCGCTCTCCGTGCCGAAATACCGATCGGTGATCGGGGCGAGCAGTGTCTGGATATCCGTGATCGAGAGGATGTTTTTAAAGTAGTAAATAAAAACCAGAAGCATCATGTGCTCCGGCGAATATTTCTTTTTGACCGGCGGCGGGAGCAGCTTGTTTTTTGCATAGTTGTTGATCATTGTTTTTGTCAGAACCTTATCGGACTCGAAGCGGCGCGAAGAAGCGAGCTGTGCGTCCATAAAGGTCGTGACCTGGTCCATATACAAAGCAATGTTCGGGATTTCCCCCGGGCGGATGCCTTCGAGAGAATCCAGTGAATTCAGTAAATCATGAAGAATTTTATCTGAGTCTATCGTCATTTGTTATCACCTCACGGTTCCCATTATATAGTTTTTAATACCAGATAGCAAGGACTTTGCGAAAAAAGTTTCCATGATAAAAATGCAACGTATGTTCGTTCTTACTTGTAACCGGGGCGGATTTGTTATATACTGAGATGCATGTGAAAAAGATTCGAAGCAGATGAAGGAGAAAGAACATGAATCAGACAGAAACAGGATTAAACCCGATGCAGATGGAAGCTGTGGAGCACACCGAAGGGCCGCTTCTGATCCTTGCAGGTGCCGGTTCGGGAAAGACGAGGGTACTGACGCACCGCATCGCCTCCCTGATCAGGGACAAAGGCGTCAATCCGTGGAATATTATGGCGATCACTTTTACGAACAAGGCCGCCGGAGAAATGCGTGAGCGTGTCGATAAAATCGTGGGATACGGATCGGAGCGGATCTGGGTCAGCACCTTCCATTCCAGCTGCGTGCGGATTCTGCGCCGCCATGCTGAACGTCTGGGATACGCCAACAATTTTGCAATTTACGATACCGATGACCAGAAATCGCTGATCAAGGACATCATGAAACGGCTCCAGATGGATCCGAAACTGTACCGCGACCGTGCGATCATGGCGGCAATTTCGTCCGCAAAGGATGAGATGATCGAGCCGGACCAGTACCGGATTGACGCGGGAATCGACTGGAAGCTGCAGAAGTATGCGGCAGTTTATGCGGAGTATCAGGCAGAGTTAAAGAAAAACAATGCGATGGACTTCGATGATCTGCTGGTACAGACCGTAAAATTATTCCAGCAGTTCCCGGAAGTGCTCGACTATTATCAGGAGCAGTTCCGCTATATCATGGTCGATGAGTATCAGGATACCAACACGGTTCAGTTCCGCTTTGTGAGCCTTCTGGCGGCAAAATACCGCAATCTCTGCGTTGTCGGCGATGATGACCAGTCGATCTACAAATTCCGCGGGGCGAATATTGAAAATATTCTGAGTTTTGAGCATGTATTCCCGGATGCGAAGGTCATTAAACTGGAGCAGAATTACCGTTCCACGCAGAATATTCTGAATGCGGCAAATGAAGTGATTGCGAATAACCAGGGACGAAAAGCAAAACGCCTGTGGACAGAGAACCCGGAGGGTGACCTGATCGATCTGCGGCAGTTCCAGAGCGGTTTTGAGGAGGCGGAGTACGTAGCAGGAGAAATCACGCGCGGCGTCCGCACGGAGGGAAAGAAGTACCGTGATTATGCAATTCTCTACCGTACCAACGCACAGTCCCGTCTTTTTGAGGAGAAACTGCTGCTTGCAAATGTTCCATATAAAATCGTGGGCGGTGTTAACTTCTATGCGAGACGCGAGATCAAGGATCTGCTGGCGTATCTGCGTGTGATCGAGAACCCGGAGGATGACCTTGCGGTACTGCGTATCATCAACGTTCCGCGGCGCGGTATCGGAGCGGCGACGATCAACAAAGTGCAGGACTGGGAGGCAGAGCAGGGCATCCGTTTCTACGATGCGCTTCTCGAGGCCGAGTATGTGCCGGGGCTGATGCGGTCTTTAAATAAGATTAAATCCTTCACGTCCTTTTTACAGGTACTCCGCGCGAAAGCAGATTATCTGTCGGTCAAAGAGCTGCTGAATGAAATCATCGAGGAGACCGGCTATGTAGCAGATCTGCAGGCGGAGGGAACCGAGAAGCGGCAGCCCGCATCGAGAACATCGACGAGCTGATTTCAAAGATTGCGGATTATGAGGAGAGCGCCGAACAGCCATCTCTCGGTGGTTTTCTGCAGGAGGTTGCGCTGGTGTCTGATATCGACTCGGTGGATGAGGAGAGCGATTACGTGCTGTTGATGACACTGCATTCTGCAAAAGGACTGGAGTTCCCGAACGTATTCCTTGCCGGCATGGAGGATGGTATTTTCCCGAGCTACATGACGATCACCGGAGATGATCCGTCGGAGCTGGAGGAGGAGCGCCGTCTCTGCTACGTGGGCATCACGCGTGCGATGCAGCATCTGACATTGACGTGTGCGCGCCAGAGAATGATCCGCGGCGAAGTGCAGTACAACAAGATGTCCCGTTTTGTCAAAGAGATTCCGCGGGAGCTGATTTCCCTGGAGCGGGAGCGCGGGGAGATCGAAGACCGGAAGCCGAAGATGGACATTCCGACGAGAGGCAGCGTCTATGCGGCGATGAAGCAGGCATTCCGCGAGAAGCCGCAACAGGCGAAAACCTTCAGCGCGCAGAAGGCGACGAAACTCGATTACGAAATCGGGGATACGGTGCGCCATATCAAGTTCGGTGTCGGCATCGTCACGGATATCGTGGACGGCGGAAGAGATTATGAAGTTACCGTCAACTTCGACCAGGCTGGTACGAAGAAAATGTTTGCTTCGTTTGCAAAACTGAAAAAGTTATAAGGAGAACGAGAGCGTGTCGGAAAACAAAATTCCGGCACGCTCTTTTTTCGACTGATGCGTCAGACGCTCAGGTGGTAATCAGGGTGGAATAGCCGTCGCGGCGCAGGCGGCGTTCCATCAGAATGGCATTTCCGAGCTGGCGGTAAGCGCCGACCTGGACCTTGAAAAAGCCGTCCTCGGCGAGAAGAAAAGCGGGATAGCCCTGGTCGAGAAGGTCGTAAAGCATACGGTCGGCATTCTGGCGGATGCGGAAAAGGCCGGTCTGGACACGGTAGAAGGTTTCCGGTGTGTCGGAAGGATTTTCCTGTTCCGGCGGCGTGGGACGGGGCGAAGCGGAAGCAGTGACGGTATCCGCTGTTGAAACGGACGGACGGGCGGCTTCCGTTTCCGCAGCGCGCCGGTCAGCCTCCGTGACCGTCTCGAGATCCAGCGTTCCAAGCACTGCATCCGCGATGGCGCGGGCGATTTTTTCCTGCTTTTCATCGTAGAGCGTATTGTCCTGCTCATTGTTCAGAAAGCCGGTTTCAATCAGAAGAGCCGGCATTTTCGTCCGCCGCAGAACAACAAGCCCTGGCCGTGCCTTGACACCGAGATTCCGGAATCCCAGCTCCGAGAGCGCGCCGTTAATGTTTTCTGCCATTGTCTGTTTGATGCCGGAGTTGTCATAGACAAGCCGTTTCCACGCCGGTATACTGGTTCGGTTCCTCCGAAGAATTCCGGTGAAAAGAAATAAAAAAGTCGGCATCCGCCTGATTGGCCATCTGCGCCTTTTCAAACGGCGTCCTGATAAACATCGGTTGTGCGGGTATAAATGACAGAGACACCCTGCCGGGAAAGAAGCTCGCCGACCGCGATGGCGAGGGAAAGATTGTCATCCTTTTCCCTGCGTCCCTCATAGACAGCGCCCGGATCACTTCCCCCGTGTCCGGCATCGATTACGATAGTATAGGGCATAAGATCAAAGCTCCTGAAAATACGGTTCTACTTACGATATGAAGAAAGGACGAAAAGGTTATACTTTTTTAGTTTTATTTCATTGTATCGTATACGGGCGGTGTGTTAGAATAGGAGATAGCATTAGGAAAGTGTGTCAAAAATCTGCGGAGGATACAAAAGACACACAGATGAGAGTGAGGATTTCATGAGAATTACAATATTCAGTCTGGGGGGACTGCTAGGGCAGTATGGTGACCAACACGGCGCTTCTTCACGGCGCACAGGTGACCGCCTACGTGCCGGATGCAAAAGCGATCTGGCCGAGAAAAAATCTGACCGTGATTGAGGGAAGCCTTCAGAACCGGGAACGCGTGCTGGAGGCACTGCTGGAAGCGGATGCAGTCATCAGCGTGATGACTCCGATGCGTGTGAAACATGTAAAAGAAGAGGAGACACCGCTGGCTGACGGAAACGCGATGATTCTCTCGGCCATGAAGCAGCTTGGAAAAACGCGGTTTGTGACGGTAGGCCATGTCTGCATTCATGCGTTTGGAGACTGCGAGGACAAATACCAGAGAATGAGTACGAAATTCATGCAGATTTTCTGGCCAGGTGTCTATAAAGATATGCAGAAGATGGGACAGGTTCTGGCACGGAGCGATCTGAACTGGACATTGGTGCGGACGTGTCCGGGAAGAGACGGGAAAGTGAAAAAGGTAGGGCAGAACTGCAGTATTTCGCTGGACGGCAGCCAGTTCCGGCCTGGATACTCGAGAGAGGCCCTGGCGGAATTTCTGTACGAGGCGGCCGCCGATCAGCAGATGTACAGCAGAAAAATGCCCATTTTTTACAGAGAGGGGTAAGAATGGATTTTTCAATTTTATATGCACTGCAGCATCTTCACAATGCAGTGCTCGATCGGGTGATGGTGGGAATCACTTCACTTGGAAATGCGGGATGGATCTGGATTGCGCTGACCGCCGTTTTCTTAATCCTTCCGAAATACCGGAAATGCGGTGTAAGAATGGCGATCGCGCTGATTTTAGATTTGATTTTATGTAATCTGGTGTTAAAGCCGCTGGCAGCGCGCCCGCGTCCGTGCTGGATTGACGAGCAGGTAAAGCTGCTGGTTGCCGCTCCGAAGGACTATTCCTTCCCATCGGGCCATTCGGCAGCCTCGTTTGCGGCGGCAGTCTCTATTTTTGTGATGCACAAAAAAGAAGGAGCTGCCGCACTGATTCTGGCCTGCCTGATTGCATTTTCCAGACTGTATCTGTTTGTGCATTTCCCGACCGATGTCCTGGCGGGAATTGCGGTTGGTTTTATCTGTGCTTTTCTGGCTGCGAAGATCCAGAACGGTTTTCTTCTTCGTTCTCGAGGTCGATAAAACGGAACGAAAGCATCAGATACAGAATTTCATCCGGGCTGGAAAGATCAGATTCTAAAATTTCCTTGATCTTTTCCAGGCGGTAGAGCAGGGTACTGCGGTGGATAAAAAGCTCACGCGCCGTCTGGACGACATTGCAGTGGTTGTCCAGATAGCAGCGGAGCGTCCGCATATAGTCACTGCCGGAGCTGTCGTCGTGCTCCTGCAGAAAGAGAAGTCTCTCATGGCACAGCATGTAGCCTGGGAGCTTTTTTGTTGCCTGATCGAGAATGTAGTCAAACGAGATATCGTTGAACGGATGCATCCGCTTGTCCGGGTATTTTCGCGTGCCGAACTGCAGGGCGATTTTTGCCTGGATATACTGGCGGCGTAGATTCATGTGGCCGTTCATGCAGCGCGAAAAGCCGGCATTTAAGGAACTGTCCTCCACAAAGTGCACCATGCGTTCCATCAGATCGGTCATGGAAAAATCGGACAGCGTGAGGTTAAAGAACGCAACGATACCGCCGCCGTGCGGAAACGCAGAGCAGCCGGTCAGAATATTTTCCAGATAGGCGCAGACCGAGTTTGCCGTCAGGTTTTTCTGATCCATATCGGAGAGCTGCAGATAGAGGCAGCAGTAGGTGTGGCGGGAATGCCAGCCGAGCGCATCGAGAGCCTGGCTGACCGCAATATAGTCGGCCATCCGGTCGTCGAGGGCACGGAGCAGCACGGTGTGAAGCGACTGCGCCGGCGAGGTTTTCTGCATCACATTGTGCAGGAAGGCGTGATGGATCATTTCTGCAAGAAATTCAAGAAGAAAGCCTTCGGAATCAGAAAGATCCTTTTTCGTGTCGAGGAGCAGCAGGCGGTAGGCGCTCTGACCATGCTGCGTGATGTTGACGCAGAGGGAACCAAGTCCCGTTACGTGATCCGGAAAGCGGAACCATCCATCGAGATCGCGGACGGACGCGTATTCGCTGCTTTCTGTCAAGGAGAGCAGAAGCGGGCGCGTTGCATCGAGGGAGCCAAACACCTTCTCGGGAAAAAAGGAAGGTTCTTCGGACGCTGCGGCGATGATGGAAAAATCCATGCCGACCACCATCAGCGGGTGGGCAAAAACAGGCAGGGAGAGATTTAAAAGATGCTGGATCGATTTTCCGTCGAGCCGTGCCTGCATCAGCTCCTTCTGCCAGGAATCGTACGTCCAGAAAAGCTCCTGCAGGAACGAAAAAACAGCGGATACGCTGCTTTTAACGGCGATCGAAACCGGAGCCGGAAGTTCCTCCGGCAGTTCTTCGGTACAGAGAAGAAAAAGGGAGCTGCTTTCTTCAGGGAGGGAGGAAAGAGAGCCGATCTGTTCTTCTGTGCAGAGAAAGACCCGGTGCGCAGTGGCTGCGGAGCCTGTCTGGTAAAGAACAGGCAGCTCCAGTGTGCCGGAGAGCGGCAGGTTTTCCGGTGCAAGAACCGAAAAAGCGCTGCTTAGTTTATAAGCGAGAAATGCGGGGGAGAGCTTCATCGTATCATCCTCCCTGCGCGTGTCATATCGTAAAAATTCATAAAAACCTCCTCAGAAATGAGTGACGTTCTGCGGACGAAACCGCGGTACTTTTTATTTTAGCAGAACAAAAAGGTCTGTCAAGAAAGAAAAGACAGGGGTGCGGGAATTTTTACGGCGGCAACAAGTTAAGATTTTGTGAAGATAGTTGTGGTTTGCGGGGAAAAACTGCTACAATATGGCTGATTTGGTTACTGTTCATTCAGCAGTGAAACACTTGCTGTTTCGCTGCGTAAGAACATGATTCAGATGATTTGAAGTGGTTTTTTACAGAAGAAAAAGGAAGGTATGACTTTGATGTATCATATTATAGTAAATAAAAAATCGCGGTCGGGGCGCGGCGAAAAGCTGTGGCCGGTGATTGAGGGCGAGCTTGAGCGGCGCAGAACGGAATTTCGTGTATATCCGACAAAGTATCACGGAAGCGCACGGGAGACGGCAGCACGACTGACCGCGAAAGGGGTATGGAATCCCGATGATGTCCTTCTGACGATCGGCGGAGACGGTACGGCGAATGAGGCGGTCGATGGAATCACCAGCCTGTCGGATGTAAAGTTCGGTTATATTCCAACGGGAAGCGGCAACGATTTTGCGCGCGGTGCCGGAATTCCCTCCGATCCGCTGCAGGCGCTGGAAGCTGTGCTGAAAGGGGAGGAAAAGGAGATCAACATTGGAACGGCGCTTCTTGGCAGCCAAAAGCGGAGATTTCTCGTCAGCACCGGCATCGGTTTTGATGCAGGCATCTGCCACGAGGCGCTGGCATCAAAAATCAAGAATACGCTGAACCGGCTGCATCTGGGAAAACTTACGTATGTGATGATTGCACTGCGGCAGCTCTTTTATCTCGAACCGTTCACACTGGATGCAGCGCTGGAAAACGGAGAACACCGTTCGTTTGAAAATGTTCTTTTTGCAGTGGCAATGAATTTTCCGTACGAGGGCGGCGGCTTTTGCTTCTGCCCGGAGGCGGACGGGACAGATGATCTGCTCGACGTGATGGTGGTTTCCAATCTTGCCAAATGGAAAGTCAGCTATCTTCTGCCGATGGCGCTGTTTGGACGCCACACGGGATTTCCTGAGGTACATATGGAGCGGTGCAGCAGCCTTTCCTTTCAGACAGACCGCGCGGAACCGGTCCACCTGGACGGAGAATCGGGCGGACACCGCACGGAGGAAAGGATCGGACTGGAAACGGAGCGTCTCCGCCTTTTGGGCGACTGGGTGAAAGAAGGGATGGAAAGATGATGTTCTGGATCATATTTTTTTGCAGTGCTTGCCGTCCTGGCAGCAGGTTATTTCTTTTCCATTCTGCTGGCTACATCGAGACGGCAGGAATGTCTGAAATTTGCGGAATGGAATTATGCGCACCGCGGTCTGTGGAACGCGGCGGAGGGAGTTCCGGAGAATTCTCTTCCGGCTTTTGCCCGCGCGGCGGAGCAGGGATATGCCATCGAGCTGGATATTCAGATAACAAAGGATGGACGGATTGTGGTGTTCCACGATGACACGATGAAGCGGATGTGTGGAAACGAGGGAAAAATCAGCGATTATACGTATGAGGAACTCCAGCAGTTCCATCTGGGCGACAGCACGGAAAAGATTCCGCTGCTTCGTGAGGTACTGCAGACGGTAGACGACCGCGTGCCGCTTTTAATCGAAATCAAGATGCCGGGACTTTCCACGGCGGTCTGTGCGGGATTTCAGAAGGAGATGGAGGGGTACACCGGTATGTTCTGCATGGAATCCTTCAACAGCCTGGCCCTCCGCTGGTGCCGCCGCCACATGCCGCAGACGCTGCGCGGCCAGCTTTCCGGCCGTTTTTCAAAGGATGATAAGGTGCATCTGATCCTGCGGATAATGGCGCGTCATCTGATGCTGAATTTTATCGGGAAACCGGATTTTATCGCCTACGACCACCGCTACGCCGACTGCCCGGGCTTCCTGATCGACCGTATGCTGTTTCGGACACCGGCATTTGCATGGACGGTAAAAGATGAGCATGTATATAACCGGACACGGAAAAAATTCGACGCGGCGATCTTTGAACATTTCCATCCCAAGGACGGTTTTCAGAAACCGATGAATTGTTTCTTAAAAAATAATAAAGCTTATTGACTTCGGTTTTCGGTGTGCTATAATTTCAGCAGGTTGAAGAGAAAAACCTCGTCAGAAAGTGGAGGGAAACTATGAAGACATAAAAAAATATAAGCATTTTCTTCCGGTAGTGGTTTATGGTATTTTCTATCTGAAATGTTTTCAATATCTGGAAACGCACATTACGAAAGGTTATCATCTGATTCATACTCCGTTTGATGATATGATTCCGTTCTGTGAGTTTTTTGTGATTCCTTATTTTATGTGGTTTGGATTTATTGCATGGTCTGTCCTTTATTTCGGCCTCTGCAACAAGAACCGCAGAGAATATTATCAGCTGATTATCAACCTGGGAATCGGAATGACGGCGTTCCTCGTGATCTCCTATCTGTACCCGAACGGCCAGAACCTGCGCCCGACGGTATTCCCACGGGAGAACATTTTCACGGATCTGGTCAGAGGCCTTTATCTGACAGACACACCGACCAACGTATTCCCAAGTATTCACGTATATAATTCCGTAGCCGTAGCTGTTGCCGTAGAACACAGCGAGCAGCTCAAAAACCGCCCGGTATTCCGAAACGTCTGCCTGGGCCTGACGGTGCTGATTGTGTTTTCGACCATGTTTTTAAAAACAGCACTCCGTATCGGATGTGTGCTGTGCGCTTGTTATGAATGCGGGAACCTGTATGCTGCTGTACCGGCCGGCAAAGGCGGGGAATGCACTGCGGACACGGGAGAAAAAAGCGAAATATAGAATGTAAAAACGGAAACGGACGGCCCGCGCACCAGAAAGTAGCGCGGGCCGTGACGGTTTAGGACAGGAGAGAATGGGTGATGAGTGGGATGGTAGTGCAGAAAAAATAGAAATAG
>ENA-OQKS01000101-OQKS01000101.1-human-gut-metagenome-genome-assembly--contig:-NODE-101-length-25732-cov-3.709158_pt1 | contig 25732 bp, 24 predicted proteins | sample MGYA00242804_ERZ504808 | MGnify/ENA primary metagenome ERZ504808 (study PRJEB26092, sample SAMD00036375) | human gut metagenome | host: Homo sapiens | study: EMG produced TPA metagenomics assembly of...
AATTTAGTTCTTTTTTTATCAGATAAGGACGGTTGGTCGCTGTTTGTAAATGACTCTCTTCCGTCGATATATATTCTTCGATACGTGACTGACGGCTCTTCTCCATTAATTCGGATGAACGGGTAAGAGCATCATATTTAATATCTACTAAATCTTTCTTTAGCTTGTCTATTTCAATCAATTCCTGTTGGCTTTTATAACGGTTGTTAATGTAGCACACCGTTAATATCATAATAAGGATAAGTAAACGAGTTTGTCTTTTAAAGAAGTCGTTTGCTAAAATATCTCCTCCTAATATGCTGCGGATAGACATATGCTTGGGCGAAGCAGATTGTCCGTCTTTGGGTTGTTGTGTATTTTGTTTCAGTTCTTCTTCCATCTCGTTATCTCTTTTCTGCAATTCTCAACTTGGCGCTTCGGGAGCGCGGATTGCGTGTCACTTCTTCGTTGCCGGCAACAATAACTTTGTTGTTGACTAGTTTGAAAGGTGTCTGTACATTACCAAAGAAATCTTGTTCGGCCTTGCCTTCTATGTTTCCGGTTTTCATGATATTCTTTACCATGCGGTCTTCTAAAGAGTGATAGGTGATTACTACCAGTCTGCCTCCCGGTTTCAGTGCCTTGGTTGCTGCATAAAGCATTTCTTTCAATGCTTCCATTTCCTGATTTACCTCTATGCGTAAAGCTTGGAACACCTTTGCGAGCTCTTTCTTTTCACGTTCCCGCCCGAAAAGCGGTTTGATGACTTCGAGGAAATCACCGATGGTGACAATTTGTTTTACACCTCGTGCTTTAACGATGGCTGATGCCAGTTTGCGGCTGTTCTTCAATTCACCATATAAATAGAAAATATTAGCCAAACGTTCTTCGTCATAGGTGTTCACTACATCAGCAGCTGTCATACCTGCGCGTTTGTTCATCCGCATGTCTAATTTGCCCTCGAAGCGGAATGAGAATCCACGTTCGGAGTCGTCAAAGTGATGTGAGGAAACGCCCAGATCGGCCAAAATGGCATCCACCCCTTCCACGCCATAATAACGTAGGAAGTTGGGAAGGTAGCGGAAGTTACTACGCACAAAAGTGAAGCGGCTGTCGCTTACAATATTCTTCTCGGCATCTTCATCTTGGTCAAAACTATATAGATGCGCGGTGCTACCCAGCCGGCTTAGAATTTCCTTGGAATGTCCTCCGCCGCCGAAAGTGGCATCTACATAAATACCTCCGGGTTGGATGTTCATTCCGTCTACGCTCTCGTTTAATAATACCGGTACATGATATATCTGTTTTGCTTCACTCATTCTATTTCTACGTTGTTATTAGTTCCCATAATTTCTTCCAATTCTTTTCCAAAGTCCTCCGGTGTGATGAAGGGTTTGTCTGCTATTTCTTTAGACCAGATTTCTATAGTGTCGTCCAATCCGATAAAACGTACATCTTGCTGTATTTTAGCTAATTTCAAATATCGTTTTGGAATCAGAAAGCGCCCGTTTCCATCCAATGTGATAACTTCTACATCCGAAACGAACTGACGGAAAATCATTTGGTGTCTGGAATTCCAGCGATTGAGTTTGCAACGTAGTTCGTTCATTTGTTCGTTCCACACATTTTCAGGGTAAAGTACCAGGCAGTCTTGGTAGGTGTCTTTGCGTAAAATCAGGCACTCCTGGGAGGCAGCTTGTAGCTGCTTCCTGAATACGGCAGGCAGGAACACTCTGCCTTTTGCATCCGTCTTTGCTTCAGAATTCCCAAGAAATCGCATGTTTACACCTTATTATATTGTTCAAGGTGTAAAATTACACAATTCCCCACAATTCCCCACAATATTTTAAGAAAATATTTCGAGAAGTTTTTCAACAGGCTGTTAATGTAGCTAGTAGCTTGGTAAACAGGAGGTTTAAAATTAATAATTTTATGATAAAAAATAATGGAAAGGGCAGCTTCTCGGAGGTTGAAAAACGAAACCAAACTATTGCACATTCGTTTTTGTTTTGCGCAAAAATGAAAGAATTTGTATAGTTTCATACACAAAAACTCTTAATTTCTTTAGAGATTAAGAGTTTTTTCTGTCATAAATTGCCAATATAAAAAAAAGATAAGTTACTTTTGCATGGAAAAGAACGTTTGCAAAATGACTGACGACTCTATATTTTTAATCGACATAGAAAAGATATTGAAAACGAAAGCCGGGAAAAAATATAAATATATTCCCCGTTTTGTCGTTTCGTACCTGAAGCATATCGTGCATCAGGATGAACTGAATGTCTTTTTAAAAGACTCCAAAAATAAAGTCGGAGTTGACTTTCTGGAAGCTTGTATGGAGTTCCTGGATGCAAAAGTGGAGATAAAAGGTTTGGAAAACTTGCCTGAAAACGGTAAATGCACTTTTGTCAGCAATCACCCGCTGGGGGGACAGGATGGAGTTGCTTTGGGGTATATATTGGGAAAACATTACAATGGTAATGTACGCTATTTGGTCAATGATTTGTTGATGAATTTGCATGGTTTGGCTCCTTTATGTATTCCTATCAATAAAACAGGCTCGCAATCCAGGGATTTCCCGAAGATGGTAGAGGCAGGGTTTGCCTCGGATAATCATATCATTATGTTTCCTGCGGGGTTATGTTCCCGTAGACAGGGTGGGGAAATCAAGGATTTGGAATGGAAAAAGACATTTGTCACTAAAAGTATTGAAACGCATCGTGATGTGGTACCTTTGCACTTTGAGGGCCGGAACTCAGACTTTTTTTATAATTTGGCAAATATATGTAAGGCACTTGGCATTAAGTTTAATATTGCTATGCTTTACTTGGCAGATGAAATGTTGAAAAATCGTCATAAAACCTTTACCTTGACCATTGGAAAACCCATTCCTTGGCAAACTTTCGACAAGACAAAGACCCCGGCTCAGTGGGCGCAGTTTGTAAAAGATGTAGTCTACAAGCTATAATAGACAAAAGAGAGAAAAAAGATATGGAAGAAATTATTGCACCGATTAGCAAAGAGATTCTGAAGGCGGAACTTTCCGAGGATAAACGCCTGAGGTTTACGAATAAAAGTCATAATGAAATTTACGTCATAACGTATCAGGATTCGCCCAATGTGATGAAGGAGATTGGCCGGTTGAGAGAAATAGCCTTTCGTGCTGCAGGTGGCGGAACAGGAAAGGCGATGGATATCGATGAATATGACGTGATGGAAAATCCATATAAGCAATTAGTTGTATGGAATCCTGAAGCGGAGGAGATTTTGGGAGGTTATCGTTATCTTTTGGGGGATGAGGTGCAATTTGATGAACATGGGAAGCCTGTGCTGGCTACTTGCTCACATTGTTTAATTTCTCGGAAGTTTTTTTTGAAAGAATATTTGCCTTACACGGTGGAGTTGGGACGCTCATTTGTTACATTGGAATTATCAGTCAACCCGTGCCGGTTCCAAGGGAATTGTTTGCTTTGGATAATTGTGGGATGGTTTGGGCGCATTAACCGTGATTAAGCCTAAATGTGAAATATTTTTTTGGTAAGATGACTATGTATCCTAGTTATCATCGTCAGGGGCGTGACATGATATTATACTTCCTGAATAAACATTTCGGTGATAAAGATAAATTGATAACTCCGATGAAACCGCTGGAAATAGAAACAGATAAGAAAATGTTGGAAAATCTTTTCTGTTATGATTCCTTTAAAGAAGATTACAAGATCTTGAATACGGAAGTGCGTAAGCTGGGGTATAATATTCCTCCTTTGGTCAATGCATATATGAGTCTGTCTCCTACAATGCGTATGTTTGGAACAGCGATTAATTATGGATTCGGAGATGTGGAGGAAACCGGAATTCTGATTGCAGTCAATGAAATTCTGGAAGACAAACGGGTACGTCATATCGAATCGTTTGTAAAGCAACATCCTGAAGCTATGAAAATAACTTCAGGCGCTCATCCCATACTGACCAAATAATCGGACTAATAGTAGTATTTGGGGAAACATTGTCAGGTGCAGATAAAATTTACAGGATTCATCGTGCTCGCATCTGACAATGTTTTTATTATACTGCCGGCAGACTGTTGCCTTTGATTTTCCGGTAGAGGTCGAGCGCATATACGTCTGTCATGCCCGATATGTAATCCAGCACGGCTTGAATTTTTCCATATAAAGTAGGTGCGTTGACATTGTACTGTCCGGATATGCGGTTGATAAGTAGTTGTGAATACGCTTTTTCCGGAGAGCGCACTGCATTAATCATCAGGTCAATCAAGGTACTGATAACCCTGAATCCTGCCAATTCTATGTCCAGCACATCGCTGGAACGATATATTCTTTGAAAGGCAATTGCAGAACAATTGTCATAGGCCTCTTTCAATGGACTGCAAATGTGCATTATCAGGGTGCCTTCAAATTCCCCGGTCAATATCTTTTCTTCATTTTCAGTAAATACTCGTGTGCATTCCTTTATCAGTGCGCCTATGACCGAAGAACGTAAATAAGCTATCTGTTCATTGACGTCTGTTACAATCCGGCAAACTTCTTCAATGCGTTTTCTTCTTTTCTCATCAAAGAACTGCATATACAGTCCTTTGGTTTCATCATGTGTCAGCAGTTTTAATTTATGTGCGTCTTCTATGTCCATCATCTGATAACAAATATCATCTGCGGCTTCTACCAGGTAGACCAACGGATGGCGTGCGTAGCGTAAAGGCTCATCCGGTTTGCTGAGCCGGATAATCCCTAATTCTCCGGCTATTTTCTGATAATCAGCCTCTTCGCTTAAGAAGAAGCCGAATTTTGATTTCTTTCCTGCCAATTGTGAGGAAAAAGGGTATTTTACGATGGATGCCAGTGTGGAGTAGGTCATCACGAACCCTCCTTTCCGTCTTCCTTCAAACTGGTGGGTGAGGATGCGGAATGCATTGGCATTTCCTTCGAAGTGGGTTAAATCATCCCATTCCATCGGTGAAAGTTCTTTTTTCAATGCCATTCCTTGTCCTTCCGAGAAGTAAGTTGAAATGGCTTTTTCCCCCGAATGACCGAAAGGAGGATTTCCCAGATCGTGTGCCAGACATGCGGCTGAAACGATGGAACCTATTTCCGATATATGGGAGTCGGCCAAGGCTGGGTGCTTCTTCAGAAGCTGGCTGGCGACATCGTTTCCTAAAGAACGCCCCACACAAGAGACCTCAAGGCTGTGAGTCAACCGGTTGTGTACAAATACGCTACCCGGTAAAGGAAATACTTGAGTTTTGTTTTGCAAACGACGGAAAGGTGCTGAGAAGATGAGACGGTCATAATCGCGTTGGAATTCGGTACGGTCATCTTTACGGGCCTCGTGTAGTTCTTCCATGCCGAAGCGTTTATTTGATATTAATTGTTTCCAGTTCATAATTCAGGCTTTATCTGTTTGCAAAAGTAAGAAACTTCCGTTTAAAAAACTGTAAACGCTTAGATAAATCCATCTAAATGTGTAAATTCGCACCTTATTAATCATGTGGCAATGTGTTGATTCGTCAATATGCCAATGGGCTGTATCATGTCTGGACTGTGTTTGTTGTCTGCAAATTATTAGCACATTGCCATATAAGCATATTGATAAATTATTAAAATTATGAAAATACAGGTAATCAATAAATCAAAACATGCTTTACCCGAGTATGCTACCGGGCAATCGGCAGGGATGGATATCCGTGCTAATCTTGACGAACCGATTGTGCTGAAACCCTTGCAACGTTGTTTGGTTCCTACGGGACTTTATATCGCATTGCCTGAAGGTTTTGAAGCGCAAATCCGTCCACGTAGCGGGCTGGCTATTAAGAAAGGCATCGGAGTCCTGAATTCTCCGGGCACAATTGATGCCGATTATCGTGGTGAAATTTGTATTATCCTGGTCAATTTGTCATCTGAGGATTTTATGATAGAAGATGGGGAGCGCATTGCGCAAATGGTTGTAGCCCGTCACGAACATGCCGAATGGCAGGAAGTGGAGGTGTTGGACGAAACGGAACGTGGTGCAGGTGGCTTTGGACATACCGGAAAAAGTAAAAGGAAACAATGAATAGAAGATTGAAATATGTGCCCATGCTATGTGTATGTCTGATAGGCATGCTTGTTTCATGCGGTACGGTGAAGAGAGCTTCCGGCTTGTCCGGAAATAAAGCTGTTGTGGAGGAAAAGGATCCGCTTACTCCGGAGCAGCGCCGTAAATACGACTATTTCTTTTTGGAAGCGCTTCGGATGAAGGAAAAAGGTGATTTGGATGCGGCTTTCGAAATGTATAGTCACTGTTTGGACATTTATCCGCAAGGAGCCGCTACTTTGTTCGAAATTTCCCGCTTCCATATGTTTCTCAATCAGCCGGAAAAAGGGGAGGAAGCTTTGAAGAAGGCAGTGGATGCCGATCCTAAGAGTTTTTGGTATAAGCAAACTTTGGCAGCCTATTATCAAGGTAAGGGAAATTACCCGAAAGCCATTTATGTTTATGAGGATATGGCGAGCCAGTTCCCCTCACGTCTGGAACCGTTGATGGCTTTGATTGATCTCTATACCCGTACCAAGGACTATCAGCAGGTAGTTAATACATTGAACCGCCTTGAAGCCTTGGATGGGAAGTCTGAACAAATCAGCATGGAGAAATTCCGTATGTATCTGGCCATGAACAATGACCAGCAGGCATTTACGGAGATTGAGAATTTGGCGAAAGAATATCCATATGACATGCGTTATCTTACCATTTTGGGAGATGTCTATCTGAACAACGGTAAGGAAGAAGAAGCATACGAAACTTATCAGAAAGTATTGAAGGAAGAACCGGGCTATGCGCCGGCGTTGCTTTCCATGGCTTCTTATTACGAGAAAAAAGGGCAGGATAGTTTGTATCAGGTACAGTTGGATACTATTTTGCTGAATGATAATGTGGATAGCGATACAAAGATGAACATTATGCGCCAGCTTATTCTGCGTTCCGAGCAAACGAACAAGGACAGTACGAAAATAGCAGGCCTGTTTACTTCTATATTGAAGGAAAAACAAGAGAATGCAGATATTGCTATGTTGGCGGCCCAATATCTTCTGACGAAAAAGATGGATAAAGAGGCAACCCCTGTTTTTGCACCAAGTGCTTGAAATTGATCCGGAAAATACGCCGGCACGCTTGCAGCTATTGAGTTTTGCCATTCGTGAGCAGAATATGGATGAAGTAATCAAATTGTGTGCTCCAGCTTTAGAATATACTCCGGATGTATTGGAATTCTATTATTATATGGGATTGGCCTATCATCAGAAAGAGAAAACAGACGAGGCATTGGAGGTTTTTAAAAAAGGAGTGAATCAAGTAACAGATAAAAGCAATAAGGATATCGTTTCTGATTTCTATGCCATTATGGGGGATCTTTATCATATAAAGAAGATGAATGTGGAGGCATATGCCGCATACGATTCCGCTTTGGTTTATAAGGAAAACAATATAGGGGCCTTGAATAATTATGCCTATTACCTGTCTGTAGAGCGTAAAAACCTAGATAAAGCGGAAGAAATGAGTTACCGTACCGTAAAGGCCGAACCTACCAATGGTACGTATCTGGATACCTATGCCTGGATACTTTTTGAGAAAGGTAAATATGTAGAAGCAAAAATTTACATTGACCAGGCTATGCAGAATGATGGAAGTAAAAGTTCCGTTGTTGTAGAGCATTGTGGAGATATTTACTATATGAATGGAGATCGTGAAAAGGCTTTGGAATATTGGCAACAAGCGGAAAAATTATCCAAGGAGCCTCCTCAAGAAGGTAGTGAAGAACGTAGTGAAAAGGAATTGAACTTATTGAGAAAGAAAATTGTACAAAAGAAATACTTTGCAGAATGATGAAACGTGTCTGTTTTTATTTGTTTAGCGCTTTGCTGATTATATTTATTTCTTCATGTTCATCTACCCGGAGTATGAAGAAAGGGGTATCTATTGGCAATTTATCCGAGTCGGAATATATGGAAGAGCTGATTAGCCGTTCTCCGGGATGGGATGCAATTACTGCGAAAATGTCATTGGCCGTTGACTTGAACGGTAAAGGACCGACTAAAGTAAATGGTACGTTGCGCATGAAACGTGATGAAGTAATCCAGCTTTCTATCGCTCCATTTTTGGGTATTGAAGTGGCACGTGCTGAAATATCTCCGGACGGAGTTTTAGTGATGGATCGCATGAACAAACGTTATGTACAAGTTCCTTTTGATGAATTGAAGAATCTGGCAAAGGCTGATTTGGATTTTCATACTTTGCAGGCCTTGTTTATGAATGAAATTTTTCTTCCGGGAAAAAAGGTGCTGACTGTCCGTGATATTTCGTCCTTTGCTGTGCGTCCTGAAAACGAAAATGCATTAATAGAAGTTAAGAACGGCAAACATTTCGCCTACCGTTTTCGTACCAATACAAATGATGGGCTGCTGAAAGAAAGTCATATCGGCTTGTCCGGTACCCGGTACGGGATAAATTGGCGTTATGATAAGTTTCGTCCGTTGGAGCAGAGACAGTTTCCGGGAACTATGACGGTTTCTTTTGAAGGGGCTGCCAAACCGGTTACGGCTGTATTTGAACTTTCCCGCCTTTCTACCAATAAGGATTGGGAAGCTCATACCGAAGTGCCCGGAAAATACGAAAGAATAGAATTGCAAGATTTGCTAAAACAGCTTATTAAATAATGAAACGTATCTTCTTACTACTCATAGCCTGCTGCTTTTTAAGTACTATTTCAGCGCAAAGTACTCGGAAAATAAGGGAGCTTGAAGCCAAACGGAAGGAACTTCACCAGCAGATTGCCGAGTCTGAAACTTTGTTGCAATCTACCAAAAAGGATGTGAAAAGCCAGTTGGACAACCTTGCTTTGCTGACAGGTCAGATTGAGGAGAGAAGAAAATATATCAATACCATAGAGAGTGATGTTCATACATTGACAAGTGAGATCGCTTCTTTACAGAAACAACTGAATAAACTTCAGCGTGATTTGAAAGACAAGAAGCGGAAGTATGAAACTTCGGTGCAATACATGTATCGTAACAAGTCTGTTCAAGAGAAATTAATGTTTATTTTTTCTGCCGAGAATTTGAGTCAGACTTACCGTCGTATGCGTTATGTGCAGGAATATGCAAACTTCCAGCGCCTTCAAGGAATGGAGATAGAACGTAAGCAGAAGCAAATTGCCGCTAAAAAAAGAGAAGTGGAACAAACTAAGCATGCCAAACAGAATCTTTTAAAACAGGGTGAGGTTGAAAAGGCCAAACTGGAGATTCAGGAAAAGGAGCGCCAGACTCTTTTGGCGAATTTGCAAAAGAAGCAGAAAGGTATACAAAGCGAGATAAGGAAGAAAAAACGTTCGGCTGAGCAATTGAATGCCCAGATTGACCGTTTGATTGAAATTGAAATAGAGAAAGCTAGAAAGCGTGCAGAGGAGGAAGCTCGTAGGAAAGCCGCTGCTGAGGCTGCCGCAAAGGCGGCAGCAGCTAAGAAAGCGGAGCGTGAAACTACGGGAGGGGCGTCCCGTTCTAAATCTACGGAAAAAAATGAGTCTACAAAGAAGGTCGCTCCGGTGGAGAAGTTCAGTCTGAATAATGAGGACCGCCAGCTGTCGGGCAGTTTTGAACGTAACCGGGGTATTTTGCCGGTTCCCATTACTGGTCCATACGTGATTGTCAGCCATTACGGACAGTATGCCGTAGATGGTTTGCGTAATGTGAAACTGGATAATAAAGGGATTGATATCAAGGGCAAACCGGGAGCGCAGGCACGTGCCGTTTTCAATGGAGAAGTTTCGGCTATTTTCCAGTATAATGGTTTGAACAATATACTGGTGCGTCATGGTAATTACATCTCTGTCTATTGCAACCTTTCTTCCGTATCGGTTTCTAAAGGCAGCAAAGTCAATACACGTACCGTTCTTGGTACTATCCATACAGATAGTTCGGGTAATACGGTCTTGCATTTTCAACTTCGTAAGGAAACGGCTAAACTTAATCCGGAATTATGGTTGGGAAGATGAAAAAGATAAGTTCTCTTTCTGTATTTTATTACTTTGCGGTTTCTCGCAGTTTGTTTGGAAACTGAAGAATTTTCTGTAGTTCCTGTTCCTGAAATTTCTTCCATAATAATTCCTTCTACGGAAAGTATCTGGCCTGTTGCTATAAAGAATGCTGATCTGGCTGGAGATTGGTTATCTTTTTGATATGTAGTACAGGATAACTTTCTGTATAATAGCTTTTAAAGTATAAATATGTATTTGAGGAACAGTTATTTCCGTTCTAAAACTTGTCTGTTCTTTCAAAGAGAACGAAAAAACATTTATTATTAAAAATAAATCTCCAATTAGTTTTGAGTTCAAGTCTAATTGCGTACATTTGTCCCCTGCATTAAGTATCCTCATAGAAGTACATTAATACTTTTCCAACTTATTCTTTAGTGATGATGGTAGAATCGTTTGTCTCTCTGTAAGATTCCTAATAGCAAAACGCACTTATTTTTTTATTAAAACATTTATTTTAAAATGAACATTTTTATTGCAGGGCTTAACTATAATATGAGTGAAGCCGAACTTGGAGAATTATTTGCAGAGTATGGTGAAGTTGTTTCTGTTAAGATTATAATGGACAGAGAGACCGGTCGTTCTAAGGGATATGGTTTTGTTGAAATGGCTGATGATGAAGCTGGAGATAAAGCGATTGCAGCTCTTAATGAAGTTGATATGGATGGAAAAACTCTTTCTGTGTCAGTAGCTCGTCCTAGAGAAGAACGTCCGCGTCGTAGCTATGGCAACAATGGCGGTGGTGGTTATCGTGGCGGTAACAACAGTCGTGGTGGTGGCTATGGTGGTAGTCGCGGAGATAATGGCTATGGCGGTGGCAGAAACAGATATTGATCTGTATCTCTATAAAATATAAGGGAACCTGTCTTGGACATTTGAAATGCTGAGGCAGGTTTTTAAGTGCCTGTTCAGGATATCTTCAAAAGACTTTGGCTGTCGGTTATTTCTTTTATTTATGGCAAACAGAAGATGTTCCATTGAGGGTAAAAACGGTTATTTATTAAGCATGGTCAATAATTTCTACATAAATTCCAGGTACTTCTCTCTTTTATAGAAAGGCTATAAGTATTATGCGTGTTATATTCAACTTCATTCTGGATTATTCCAACAAGAAAGAAGATGATTGAGTATGGAGAGATACTTGTTTCCTAGAAAATAGATTCCTGTGTCTGTGTTGTCAATAGTTCCAGCGCCTTGATTCCCATAACGGAATTTCCTTTTGGATTCAATCTCGGGCTCCACACTGCAACTGAATATCGTAGTGGGTAAACTGCGGCTATACCGCCTCCCACACCACTTTTCCCCGGAAGACCTACCAAATAAGAAAATTCTCCTGCTTCGTCATAGAATCCACATGTTTGCATGATGGCATTGATACGTTTCACTTGAGAGGCGGTCAGCGTGATTCCTTCGAATGTAAAAGTCTGTTTATGGTTGGCAAACGGCAAAAAGGCTTTGGATAAATCATAACAACTCATTTCTATGGAGCATTGCAGGAAATAGAAATGAAGTACACGTTCTATGTCATTGTCGATGTTATGATAATATTTCAACAGGTTGGTGATTGCCGCATTCAGATAACCGTTTTCACGTTCGGACAGGGCAACTTCTTCATTATAATGAATTTGGTTATTTCCGCTGATTGAGCGGACGAAACGAAGATATTCTTCTTCGGGGTGTTTCAGATGGTTCAGCAGGATATCTGTCATTACAATGGCTCCGGCGTTAATAAAGGGATTCCGAGGAATTCCTTTTTCTACCTCCAGTTGTACTAGTGAGTTGAAAGCTGTTCCCGAAGGTTCTTTACCTACTCTTTTCCATAGATTATCTCCTTCAAGACTCAAACACATGGCAAGTGAAAAAACTTTCGAAATACTTTGGATGGAGAAGCCGGTGGTGGCTTCTCCATGCATGAAAGTTTTGTTTTGTATCGTATGGATACACATTCCGAATTGATCTGGGTTGATTTTGGCAAGTGCCGGAATGTAATCAGCCTGTTTGCCAATAGAGGCGTAGGGCTGGATTTCTTGATAGATGTCTTTTAGAATCTGTTGATAATCCATAATTTGGACGTTTTTATTTTTCTGTATAGTCACCATTGGCTTTGATGAGCTCGATCAACTTCTCAACAGCCTGATCTTCGGGAATGTTTTTTTCTATGCATTCTTTCTTTTTATAGAGGCTGATTTTTCCACGACCGGCACCTACATAGCCATAGTCGGCATCCGCCATTTCGCCGGGACCATTGACAATACAGCCCATAATGCCGATCTTCAGACCTTTCAAGTGCGAGGTAGCTGTTTTGATACGGGCGATGGTAGACTCCAAATCATATAAGGTACGACCACATCCCGGACATGAAATGTATTCCGTTTTGCTGGTTCGGATTCTGCCGGCTTGCAGGATACCAAATGCAGTGGTATCTACCACTATATGACTCAAGGGGCCTTGGTTGTACAAGAAGATTCCGTCACAGAGTCCGTCAAAAATTAGTGCACCCATATCAGCTGCCGCTTTGATTTGCAGGTCTTCAGCTTTCGTTTCCTGATAGTATTGGAAGAATACGACCGGATTCTCTAACCCTTCATTCATCAGTTCGTGTGTCATGGCACGATATTCGCCGAGGCGGTTGGGATGATTGCTTTGGGCGATGATTACCACTTCGGGATGTAGTTTAAGGGCTGCGATTACTTCGTCATTCATAGCCATATAGGGCAGAAACAGGAATTTCAGATCGGAAACCGTGTGATGTAATTCTATCATCTGCTGGTAGTTAAATGCCGGATAGACATTTTTGTCTTCTGGATTCCATGCATTGGCATCTACTAGATAGGCTATATTGTTATCTCGTGATTGGGGCACACTTCCACCGCAATAAATATAGTCAGGTTTGAACTGAGGATTAGTTTCGAAAGACCCTTCCAGACGTTCGGCTATTACTACGGGAAGATTATCTCCTCCAATGTTTCGGACAGCCTTAGTCTTCCGGCGCCCCGGAGATAGGTAGTTGAACTGCGGAGCTTCTTTTCCAGGAATAAAAGGATGTCCTTCCCGAGTTAGTATATAATCAACCAGTTTGCGGGCTACCGGAATTTCGTTTTCAGGAGCCTCGCTCAATGAAACACGAATGGTATCTCCCAAGCCATCTGCAAGGAGTGCGCCTATTCCTAATGCGGATTTTATTCTTCCGTCCTCGCCGTCCCCTGCTTCGGTAACCCCCAAATGAAGCGGGAAAGCCATGCCTTCCTTTTCCATTTCCTGTACCAGCAGACGGACCGTCCTGACCATTACTACGGTATTGGATGCTTTGATGGAAATAACCACATCGTTGAAATGTTCCGCAACACAGATACGCAGAAATTCCATGCACGATTCCACCATACCTTCAGGGGTGTCACCATAATGAGACATGATGCGGTCTGACAGAGAACCGTGGTTTACCCCGATGCGGATGGCGGTGTGGTTTTCCTTGCAGATATTTAGAAAAGGAATGAAGCGGGCACGTATCTTTTCTATTTCTTGCGCATATTCTTCGTCAGTGTATTCCAGTTTCCGGAAAGTACGTCCCGGGTCTACGTAATTTCCCGGATTGATGCGTACCTTTTCTGCATATTGTGCCGCTACATCGGCTACTTTGGGGTTAAAATGTACATCGGCCACCAATGGAGTATCATATCCTTGAGAGCGTAATCCGATATTGATATTCTTCAAGTTTTCGGCTTCACGGACACCTTGTGTGGTGAGGCGAACGTATTCACCGCCGGCATCTATAATGCGTTTGGCTTGTTCCACACAGGCTTCGGTATCCATAGTGACGGTATTTGTCATGCTCTGAATACGGATGGGGTTGTTGCCACCCAAGGGAGTGGCTCCGATATTCACTTCGGAAGATTCGCGGCGGGAGTAATTGAATAAATCCATAGTTAGTGATTAGTGGTGAGTGGTTAGTGATTAGTGGGCTGCGCTGAAATATTAACCACTTACCACTAATCACTAACCACTAGTTAATTTGTTTTATATTCAAACTTGACTTCTTTCAGTTCTTCGTTGGCTTTCACGATTTTCTTTTTCAAGCCGGTCTTGTAGTCTGCAAACTTGGTGGCTAGTTCTGTATCACTCAATGCTAGCATTTGTACGGCCAGAATAGCTGCATTCATGGCTCCATTGATTGCTACGGTAGCTACAGGAATTCCGGGAGGCATTTGGATGATAGAATAAAGTGCGTCTACGCCATCAAGAACAGAACCTTTAACGGGGACACCGATAACAGGCAATGTGGTATTTGCAGCAATGACACCGGGAAGTGCGGCAGCCATGCCGGCAGCGGCAATGATGACTTTAATTCCACGGCCTGCAGCATTTTTCGCAAATTCCTCCACAGCTTCGGGAGTGCGGTGTGCCGAAAGGGCGTTCATTTCGAAAGGTACGTGCATCTCGTCCAGTAATTTGGCAGCTTTTTCCATTACGGGAAGATCGGAAGTGCTACCCATGATAATGCTTACGATAGGTTTCATTGTTTTTTGTTATTGTTTGGTTTATATATTTACTTCAAGCACGGGTTATACGGATGAACGCGGATAGAAAAATCCGTGAGGTCCGCGTAATCCGCGCTTGAACAATTCCTAATGGGAATCTATATTATTCGTTGACTAATGCTTTATATCCTTCAGCATCCAGCAAATCGTTAACGTCATTAGAGTCATTGGGCTTAATCTTAATCAGCCACCCTTTACCATACGGGTCTTGGTTTACTAATTCGGGATTGTCGGCCAATGCTTCATTCTGTTCCAAAACTTCTCCTGAAACGGGAAGGAACAAGTCCGAAATCGTTTTTACTACTTCAATAGTACCGAAAACTTCATCTTTTTCTAAAGTTTCTCCTTCAGTTGTGATATCTACGAATACGATGTCACCCAGTTGCTCTTGTGCATAATCAGTGATGCCTACATAAGCTATATCACCTTCTACTCGTATCCATTCGTGTTCTTTGGTATACTTTACATTGCTTGGAAATTCCATAATGCTTTCAATTTATAAGGTTAATACTAATTTTTTTCAAATAAACAAAATTCCAATGACACCACAAAACAATCCGACAATAAATCCGGCTAAAACTTCTAATAAGGTATGCTGTTTTACAATGATACGGGCTGTGCCAAGCATCCCGGATAGCAAAATGAAAAAACAGAGCCACCATACAGGATTGAAATTGAATATAAAGCTGTAGGATAATAATCCGCCTACCATCATGCCGCTGCTTGCCACGTGTGTGCTGATTTTCCACTTGAAATTGATCAGCGTGCAAAGGATCATGCAGATGAGGGCGGCTACGATAATACCTGACATATAGCGGGGCAGGTGTATCTTATACATGGTGATGAGACAAGTGACATAGCTGATGATAGTCAACGCATATGGTACGAAACGTTTTTCGCGGTGTCCCAATTCATGAATACCCCAACCGTTTATTTTTTGGAACAGGTAGATGGCGAGCATCGGCATCAGAATGGTGAAACAGTAGACTATGCCCAATACTATCAGTTTGTACTGGATGGGCATGATACGAAGATAAGTGAAGAAAAAAAGCAGGAAAAATGCCACAAAAGGAATCATAAAAGGCGTGAATATGCCTGATATGATACGTGAACTGACTTCAAGCGGACTGTTTTTCTTGCCTACTGCTATTGTTTCGGTTATTTCGTTAGCTTCCATATAATTTATATTACCTTCTTAATCGTGCGACGGGTATGTTAAGCTGTTGGCGGTATTTGGCTACAGTACGGCGGGCTATGGGGTAGCCTTTCGTTTTTAGTGTTTCGGCCAGTTCATCATCAGTGTACGGTTTTTCCTTGTCTTCGGTGTCTACACATTCTTTCAGAATACGCTTGATTTCGCGGACTGAGAGTTCTTCACCGTCTTCGGTAGTGTAACCGTCGCTGAAAAAGAATTTCAACGAATAGATACCATAGTTTGTTTGTACATATTTGCTGTTGCTTACCCGTGATATGGTGGAAATATCCAATCCCGAGCGTTCGGCTACATCTTTTAGGATCATGGGCTTTAGCAGGGATTCGTCTCCTTCCAAAAAGAAGGGGCGCTGAATATCTATAATGGCTTGCATGGTGGTGAGCAACGTATGTTGTCGCTGTTTTACGGCGTTGATAAAACCTTGTGCGGCATCTACTTTTTGTTTTAGGAACATCAGTGCGTCCTTTGAGGCTTTGCTCTGATTATCTTTGTTGCGGGTGTGTTCATCCAGTAGTTCGGTGAACTGGCGGCTCAGACGCAACTCAGGAACATTACGATTGTTTAAACTTAGAGTAATGGTGTCATCCTCATACGTTTCTACAATGAAGTCGGGAATGATCTGCTGCATATTTTTGCCCATTGCTTCACCCAGTGAACTGCCCGGACGAGGATTCAGTTTGGTGAGATCGCTCACCGCCTCATTATATTGTTCTTCGGTAATACCTAGTTTTTGGATAATCCTTTCTTTGTTTTTGCGGGTAAACTCATCACAGCATTTACCGATGATGTCCAGTTCTATTTGTTTTAACGGTGAATCGGCTTTTCTTTGTATTTGTAGCAGAAGACATTCTTGTAAACTGCGGGCACCGATACCTGCCGGATCAAAGTCTTGGATTATTTCCAAGATTTTATTTAATTCCTCCTCAGTGGTATAGATGCCTCGATAGATGGCAAGTTCATCCATGATAGACTCCATATTTTTGCGTAACAGGCCGTCATCGTCCAATGAACCGATCAAGTATTCTGCTATATCTCGTTGTTCTGGGGTAAGTTCCTGCATCTGCAACTGGTCTTTCAATATTTCATAAAAAGATACGGCATCCGAGAAAGGGATTTCTTCGGCTACTCCTTCTTTGGAACGATTATGTTCCTGTAGTTTATAATCGGGAATATCATCTTCGTTGCTGTAATCGCCTAATGAAAAATCTTCGTTCGAGTCTGTATTTCCGTCTTCGTTCTCAACGTATTCTGTGTTGTCATCTTCATTTTCGGGCATTTCTTTCCCTTCCTCCAGGGCCGGATTATCCAGTATTTCGGAATGGATACGTTCTTCCAGCTCCACAGTGGGCAGTTCCAGCAATTTCACTACCAGTATCTGTTGTGGAGATAAGGTTTGTATTTGTTGCTGGGCTTGTGTTTGTACTTGACGTGAGCCTTGTGCCATAATATTTTTATTTCCTTGTTTATTGCGACAAAAATAGGAAATTGTATTGTAATAATCTTCCTTTTTGGGGGGATTATTTTAAGGGGATGGCTATCTTTACCTGTCATCTATATAAAAAACATAAGATTATGTTTGCAAAAGAAACTTATACAACCCGTCGTAACAGTTTGAAAAACGTAGGGGATAGGTTTCTTGCTATTTTAGATAACGGGGAGAGTGGCGACTATGCGGATAATACTTATCATTTCCGCCAAGGTTCTACTTCTCTTTATTTTTGGGTACTTGCCCTATGCCGGATTGGCGATATGGATATCATATTGTATGGATGGGATCCAGCCTGCCTTGTGTGAGAAAGCGTAGAGGGTGGGAGTGACAGAAACTGGTTCTGCCGCGGATTTGAAGAAGTGTTTGGAAAAAGCAGTTGCTAAAAGACAGGTGATTCATTAGAAAAGTACTTAGGTCAGCCGTAAATTATTAAGGCTGGTCGGATCTTTGGAACCGGAATTTGAACTTACTATAGAACCGGGTATCTATATTAATAGATTGTTGGAAAGCGGAGAAATGCTTTAAGGATTTTATCGATTATGATAAGTTGGAGAGTTATCGTGAGTTTACAGAGTTGCGTAATGAGGAAGATTATTTGATAACGGAGGACGGGGCACGTTTTTGGGGTACGAAGGTCCTTTTACTACAGAACGATGATATATAATTATCCACCTATGGTTGCTTTTAAACCGTAATCAGTCAAGATTTGTATGCACTGCTGTTGTACTTCCTCGGATGGCGTTTGCATTTTATATCCTTTAGGGTTATAGATACTGCCTAGCTTTGCATGCTTTCCCTTTCCTATATCATGGTAAGGTAATAGGTTAATGATCTCAGGATGCCGTGGAAGACTGGCCAAAAATTCGGCAGACAGCTTTATGTTCTTTTCATCTGCATTCACTCCTTCAATCAATGGAATACGGATATAATAAGGAAAGTCAGCTTCTGCTACTCTGCGGATGTTCTCCAAAATTAATTCATTGGGAACATCACAAAATGTCTGGTGTACGGTACTGTCCATTGATTTTAAGTCGATAAGCAATAGTTCACAATTCCGCATCACTTCATCCACTGTTTCTTTGCGGGCAAGCAGGGTGGTATCTACCACCCGATGAATTCCCTGTTGTCCGCAACGTTTCAGTATATCAATCAAGAATTCGGGATGAAGCAACGGTTCTCCACCACAAAAAGTAACTCCACCGCCCGATTGATCCATAAATGGAATTTCCTTTTCTATTTCATGCATCAGGTATTCGGCGGTATATTCCGTTCCTGATATCTCGATAGCCATTGCCGGACATTCTTCGGCACAGCGTCCGCATAACACGCATTTTTGTTTGTCGGTGATAATACCCTCGGGAGCCAGTGTCAGTGCCCCGTTGGGACATGCTTTCAGACAAGTTCCACAGCCGAGGCATTTCTTGGCTGTGTATAGTTTGTCTTTTCCGTTACGAATGCCTTCGGGATTATGGCACCATATGCACGAGAGCGGGCATCCTTTCATGAAAAGTGTGATGCGGATGCCCGGTCCGTCATTGATGGCATAGCGTTTGATGTCGAAAATCAGACTCATCTTGTCAGAAGGTTTCTTGTGCCGTGCGGGCTATTACGTCATATTGTAAATCTGTATTCATGTCATTGAAGTAATCACTGTATCCAGCTACGCGTACCAATAGGTCCCGGTATTCTTCCGGATGTTTTTGGGCGGCATGCAGGGTAGCGGTATCTACTATGTTGAACTGAATGTGATGTCCTCCTAAAGCAAAATAGCTGCGGATGAGGCTTACCAGTTTGGCTATGTCTTCATCGTGTTTAAGAAGTGAAGGCAGGAAGCGCTGATTCAATAGAGTGCCTCCGCTTTTCACCTGGTCCAGTTTTCCTAATGATTTTATAACGGCGGATGGCCCGTGGGTATCTGCTCCGTGTGAGGGTGAGGTACCGTCACTGATGGCACGTCCGGCTAGACGGCCGTTGGGGGTGGCATTCATCATTTTGCCGAAGTAAACGTGACAGGTGGTAGACAACATGTTCAGATGGAAACATTCGCCTTTGGTGTTCGGCTTTCCCTCGATGGCATCGTAAAGGTCGTTAAAGATCTGGATGGCGATGCGGTCTGCATATTCGTCATCGTTACCGAAGAAAGGGGTACGGTTCAGTATGAACTGTCTCATGGCTTCCTGTCCTTCGAAGTTGGTATCGGTAGCATGGATGATTTGCTCCATATTGAATTTACGTTCTTCGAATACATGTTTTTTCAGAACGGAGAGGCTGTCGGTAATAGTACCCAAACCGGTGCATTGAATATAGCTTGTGTTATAACGCGGTCCGCAGTTATAATAATCTTTTCCTTTGGCGATACAGTCATCAATGAACAAAGACAGGAAAGTGGCGGGAGCGTATTTGGCGAACATACGGTCAATGTAGTTGCTGACGCGTACTTTCATATCTACAAAATAATGGATTTGTTTAAGAAATGCGTCATAAAGTGCTTCATAACTCCGGAAGGTACAGGGATCTCCTGTTACCAAGCCTACTTTCTTGCCTGATACAGGATCTGTTCCGTTGTGCAAGGTGACTTCCAATATCTTGGGTACGTTAAGGTAACCGGTCAGTATGTAAGCTTCTTTTCCGAAAGCGCCTACTTCTATGCATCCGCTACATCCGCCTTCACGAGCGTCCTCCGGTGTTTTTCCCTGTCGCATCAGTTCCATGACGTATGTGTCGGGATTGAATACAGATGGGTAGCCATAGCCCTTACGGATTACTTTGCAGCCTTCGCGCAGGAAACGCTCCGGGGTGCATACACTGATGTGCAGGGCGCTTCCGGGTTGTAACAGGTGAAGATCATCTACTGTTTCGAGCATGATATAGGATACTTCGCTGACTCCGTTGCTACCATCACGTTTGATGCCACCGATATTCAGATTGGTAAAGTCATTGTAGGTACCGCTTTCTTTGGCGGTGATGCCAACTTTGGGTGGGGCTGTCTGATTATTTACTTTGATAAAGAAACATGACATCAGTTCTTTGGCCTCTGCACGGGTCAGTATTCCTTCTTCCAGGTCTTTTTCATAGAAAGGAGCGAGGTGCTGGTCAAAATGTCCTGGATTCATGGCGTCCCATCCGTTCAGCTCTGTAATGGTGCCGAGATGGACAAACCAGTACATTTGTATGGCCTCCCAATAAGTACGGGGGGCATGTGCAGGAACCCATCGGCAGATTTCCGCTATTTTTTTCAGTTCCTCTTTGCGTTTCGGATCGGTTTCTTGTCCAGCCATCTTTTCGGCCAGTTCGGCATGGCGTTCGGCAAAAATGATAGCGGCATCACAGGAGATGGACATGGCGGTCAGTTCTTCTTGTTTGTCGGTTGCTTCTGGATCATTCATAAAATCCAGATTTTTCAACTCATGTGCAATACGTTCTTTCAAATCCAGCATGCCATGTTGATAAACCTTTCCGTCCAGAGAAGTATGGCCGGGGGCTCGTTGTTCCATGAATTCAGTGAACATTCCTACTTCGTAAGCTTCTTTCCATTCTTTGGGAACGTGATTGAAGATGCGTTCGCGTTGGGTGCGCCCTTTCCAATAAGGAATAACCTCGCGTTCATAGGTGTCTATATCTTCCTGGCTGATGGTATAGCGCTGTAATTCGCGGGTGTTCAACACATGAAGGTCTTCCACGCTGTGACAGGTCAGTTCAGGGAAAGTCGATACGGCTTTGGGGCGTGGTCCACGTTCACCTACAATCAGTTCGTCTTCACCTATGTATATAGTTTTCCGTTTACAGATTTCAAGGAAGTTCAGTGCTCTTAGAATAGGAATTGGATACTTTCCTTCGTTTTCTTTGTAAAATTCGGTTTCTATCAGAGCACGTTCTATGGACAAAGAAGGTTGTGTATCAAAAGATTCTTGACGTAGGCGTCGGATACGGTCTGTCATACCGTTGATTGTTGTTTTCATAAGAGTTATAATAAGGTCTACTGGTTCATAAATAGAAATTTCCATAAGGGCGGATTAATGGATCCGACCAATTGATGTGCAAGAGAATAAGATATCAAATAGAAAGAAACGTATGCCAAAAGTAAGATACGCTGTCATTTAATCCATCTTTATGGTGGTGTAATGTACAGTCTGCTGGCTTTTGGCATACCCTCCTGAAGAAGAAATGTTCTTAGTAGTAGAACATCAGGCAGTTGAACAATTTTCTATAGCCTTTGGAGTGCATTCACTTATACTTGTTTAATAATGGCCGAAATTACAGTTTGTTTTGCACATAAACAAAACTTATATACTGTTTAATAACAGGTTAATACCGGAAACTGCTTCCTCCTAAAAACTCTCTCAGTAAAGAAGTGGGAGGCAATTCTTTATCTTGTACCGAAGCGAAATATTCCAAGAATTTGCGTAAACGGTATGCTTCTGAATATTCCGGTTTGTTATTGGGAACATTCCTTAGAATAGGAATGGCATAATCCTTCATAATGGCCAGTTCAAACAACAGGGCAGAATTGAACATGGCATCTGCATTTTCCTGATATGGGAAGATCCATTTTTCTTCTCCGGCGCGTACGCTGGGCCATCTTCTGATTGTTTCCTCTGCGGAATAGCCACGGTATTTGTAATCGCGGATAATACGGCGCAACAAACGGTTGTCGGTAGTCGGAATATAATTATGATTGTCCAGCAGAATAGTGGTTAATGCCGATACATATATTTTATATTTATTCTCGGCGGGAATATGAGGGGTTAATTCGGGGTTAAGTGCATGAATCCCTTCGAGAATCAATATCATGTTATCGTCAATCTTAAGTTTGTCACCTTTAAATTCCCTTCTTCCTGTGGTGAAGTTGAAACGTGGTAACTCTACTTCCTTTCCATGAAGCAGATCTTGTAATTGCTTGTTGAAGAACTCCAAATCCAATGCATACAATGATTCGTAATCATAATCACCTTTTTCATCTTTTGGTGTCTTTTCTCGGTCAACAAAGTAATTGTCCAGGGAGATGGGGTAAGGTTTCAGCCCGTTTGCCATCAACTGGATACTGAGCCGTTTGCTGAAAGTCGTTTTTACCAGAAGAGGATGGACCGGAGATAAGAACCAGTTTTACTCTTTGACCGTTTTTTCCTCTGTGGTATATCTCATCAGCAATATTGGAAATTTTTTTTTCCTGCAAGGCTTCAGACACATTAATCAGATCGGTGGCATAACCTTCATTACAGGCCACATTGAAATCTCCTACAGTACCCACACCTAAAATCTGATTCCAGCGTCGGTGCTCTTTGAATACTTCCAGCATTTTTTCTTGTTTTACTACTTCCTCCAATATTTCCGGATTCTGACGGTTGGGGACTCGCAGCAACAAGCCGTCATAGTATTTAACAATGTCGAATTTGCGGATATATCCGGTGCTGGGCAACAGACTGCCGTAGTAGTAGTCAATGGTATCTTCTAAAGTATAATAATAGGAGTAAAGTTCCCCTGAAGTTTCAAGCAGTCTAACTTTGTCCATCATTCCTTTCCGGCGGAATAGTTCTACTACTTCAGTTGTGTGACATTCAAAACGGTGGAAAGGGATGTTGGCTTCCACAATCTCTTTCATTCGCTGCTTAATACGGGAAACATCATCTAGCCCGGTTTCGCGTCCTATCTGCAAGGCGCAATAATATCCTTTGGATACGGGATGTTCAAGCATGATTTTTCCATCAGGGTATAAGTCCTCCACCGCTTTGCACAAGATGAAGCAGAGCGAACGGACATAGGTACGCATTCCTGAAGGATTCAGTATGTTCAGGAACTCTACATCCTTATTATTATAGGCCCGGTAATTGAGTCCTTCTACTTTGTTATTGACTTTGGCACTGACCGGCCCGTATGGGATATCTAGATTAAAACCATTATAAATATCCAAAAGTGAGCTTCCGATTGGGAAATTCTTTGAAATATTGTTATTTTTGCAACAGATTTGTAACATAATCGTAATAATTATTACTAACGTAGTGAAACGGCTTGAAATTTACTGAATAAAAGGGAGATTAGCCAATTCCTACCAAATTAATTAAAGATGGAGTATTCTTTTTATGATTTCTTAAAGCTGCTAGGTTCACTGGCGCTATTCCTTTATGGAATGAAAATCATGAGTGAGGGGCTGCAAAAGTTTGCTGGTGACAGACTGCGTAAAATCCTCACAGCGATGACCACCAACCGGGTAACCGGAGTGCTAACCGGTGTTCTTATCACTGCGTTAATTCAATCCTCTTCTGCTACTACTGTTATGGTAGTAAGTTTCGTTAATGCCGGACTCCTTACACTTTCACAATCAATTGGAGTCATTATGGGGGCAAATATCGGTACCACTGTCACTGCATGGATTATATCTGCGTTAGGGTTTAAAGTAGATATTGCTGCTATGGCACTTCCGTTATTGGCTGTTGGCGTACCCTTATTATTTTCAGGAAAGAGTAACCGTAAATCCATTGGAGAATTTATATTCGGTTTCTCTTTTTTGTTTATGGGCCTCTCTCTCTTGAAGACGAATGCTCCTGACTTAAGTAGAAACCCCGAAATGTTGTCTTTTGTTCAGAACTATACTGATATGGGATTTGGTTCTGTTATCTTATTTGTTGTCATCGGTACAGTTCTTACCATGATTGTACAGGCATCGGCTGCAACGATGGCTATTACTTTGATTATGTGTGCCAATGGTTGGATTAGTTTTGAGCTGGGGGCTGCGTTGGTACTTGGCGAGAATATTGGTACCACTATAACCGCTAACCTTGCCGCACTGACTGCCAATACGCAGGCCAGGAGGGCTGCGCTGGCTCATTTGGTGTTCAATGTTTTTGGGGTTATTTGGGTGTTATGCCTTTTCAAGCCTGTAACTATGGGGGTTTCATGGTTTGTAGAAGATATAATGAGAACAGCAGATCCGGCTGTTGCCGTATCTTTTAAACTGTCTGCTTTTCATACTACTTTTAATATATGCAATGTGTTGATTCTTATTTGGTTTGTCAAGTTGATAGAGAAAACTGTCTGTAAAATCATTCCTCAGAGAGAGCAGGATGAGGAATATCGTTTGCGCTTTATTACAGGTGGTATGCTTTCTACGGCAGAGCTTTCTATATTGCAGGCACGCAAGGAAATCAATCTCTTTGCAGAGCGTACTCATCGTATGTTTGGCATGGTGCGGGATCTGCTTCACACCACTAATGACAATGACTTTAACAAATTGTTCAGTCGTATTGAGAAATATGAGAATATAAGCGATAACATGGAGGTGGAGATCGCTAATTATCTGAATCAGGTATCCGACGGGCGTTTGAGTTCTGAAAGTAAGTTGCAAATTCGTGCTATGCTTCGTGAAGTGACTGAAATAGAAAGTATCGGGGACAGCTGTTATAATTTGGCACGTACTATCAATCGTAAACATCGCAGTGATATGGATTTTACTCCGAAACAGTATGATCATATTCATCAGATGTTCCAGTTGACTGATGATGCTTTGTCTCAGATGATTTCGTTGGTGGAAGATGAGCATCATGTGGTAGATGTGAATAAATCGTTTAATATAGAGAATGAAATAAATAACTATCGTAATCAGCTAAAGAACCAAAATGTGCTGGATGTGAATAATAAGGAGTATGATTATCAGATGGGGGTGCACTATATGGATATTATTGGAGAATGTGAAAAACTGGGCGATTATGTAGTAAATGTGGTGGAAGCCAGTAGCAATGTGAAGGAAAGAAATCCTGACCTGAAAGGGCTATGGTGAACAGAATAGGTGCAGAGGTGCAAGGTTTAACCTATGATGGGTTAAATACTTTGTGCCTCTGTGTTTTTTAATAAAGTGTAAGAAAGAAGAGAGTCTAAATAAAAGAGAATCTACATGTCAATATTTGTTTTTTTTGAAACTGATAGGCTCACTGGTACTTCTGATATATGGTATGAAAACCGTGAGTGAGGCTTTGCAAAAACTGACAGGTGGGCATTTGCGCCATATTTTGGGTGCTATGACCACGAATCGCTTCACCGGATTGTTGACAGGTGCATCGTACAGCCTTCCACTGCAACAAATAGTATCTTTGGAAGAAGACGAATATCATTTGGTTGATCCTAACAAATCATTTAATATAGAGAATGAGAGAAACAATTACCGCAACCAGTTGAAGGATCAGAATGTATTGGATGTGAATAATAAGGAATATAATTATCAGACGGGGGATCATTATATGGATATTATCAGCGAATGCGAAAAATTAGGCGATTATGTAGTAAATGTTGTTGAGGCACGTACAGATATAAAGGAAAAGAAAATTTGATTTGTAGAAGGACAAGTTAGGGACATTCATTAAATATTACAAAATCAGCCAACTAATTCATACACAAAGTATTGCGAATTAGTTGGCTTTTTTGTTATCTTTAGGTATTCCCCCGGTAAAACT
>ENA-OQKS01000102-OQKS01000102.1-human-gut-metagenome-genome-assembly--contig:-NODE-102-length-25667-cov-3.515623_pt1 | contig 25667 bp, 22 predicted proteins | sample MGYA00242804_ERZ504808 | MGnify/ENA primary metagenome ERZ504808 (study PRJEB26092, sample SAMD00036375) | human gut metagenome | host: Homo sapiens | study: EMG produced TPA metagenomics assembly of...
ACTTCCCGTCTTTTTCACGAGCTAAGTAAAAATCATCCGGCAGTCTTTTTTTTGCCGCACACGAACCGGCACATCTGTTCCAGTACCTGCTCCCGTGTTTCGCAGTTGAGATGTGGCAGAAATAGCTCCGGGCTGAAATATTCTTCCACAGTCCCCTTTTTGCCCTGCATCAAGAGCTTTTTCATCTGGGTCAGTTCTTTTTCGGTGGGGAAAAACTGGATCTGTCGGATGGGCACCGGGACATAAATGGGAATAGGCACCGTGGAAAACACATAGTCGATCTTACTGAAGTTCACGCTCCGCAGCCCGATCACGTCACAGGTCTGTACCCGGCCCAAATTCTTGCCGAATTTCTGCTGGTAGCGGTAAGCCAGCAGCTGGGCGCTGCCTTTGCCGCTGGCGCAGACGATCAGGATGTTTTTAGGTGCCCACTCTTTGGCCTTCTGCCGTTCCAGTGCCAGCGCAAAGCTGACGGCGATATAACCGATCTCATCCTCCTTGATGGGGTTCGGGCTGACGTCTTGCAACACGCTGCACGCCTGCGTGGCCATCTCGTAGGCCAGCGGATACTCCCGCTTGATATCCTGCAGGATCGGGTTCTTCATCCGCATCCCACTCTTGATCCGCGCCAGCAAGGGCACCATGTGCATGCACAGGCCCATGCGCAGTTCCAGATTGTCCCGGAAGTCGATGCGGAACGCCTCGTAGATATGCTCGATCATATCCGATACGATGCGGTTGACCTCCTGCGGAATCACCAAATTTTCATCCGAGGTCATTGCGTTTGGCCGGTACATCTGTTTGCCGTTCAGATGCATAGCAATGTAGCAGACCTCCGGCAGTGGAAAAGCCACGCCCGTCATGTTTTCGATCTGCACGGCGATGTGGCTGGCCACTTCTAGGATCCGCTCCGGAAGGTCCGCCTGCATACCATCCGAGCTTTCTATCGCGTGCCCTGTGCGGATGCGCTCCACTGCGACCTCAAGGTGGACCGCCAGATTATCCAGCGCCATCGTGGACATGGCAAATTTTTCTTTTTCCAGCACCCGGCTGACCAGCTCCTGTATCTGCTGCCCGACCGGGCGGCTCTCGTCCCGCTGCGCCGCAATGCAGATCCTACGGTTCGTCTCACGGCCTACCACGCAGATGCCGTAGCCCGGTTTGCGGCGGATGCTCAGCCCGTATTCCGCCAGCTGCCGCTCCACTTCGCGCAGATCGTTGGAGATTGACCGCCGCGACACGAAAAACTGCTCGCTTAGATCATCCAGCTTGGAATAGCCATCCTTTTCCAGCAGATACTGCCTCAGCCGCTGTATCCGCTCCTGCGCGTCCTGCGGGATGCCGGTCTGTTCTCCCTGCTGTGGTTTGCTGCCCGAAACATACGTCTGTGCATCCGTGATCTCAATGCCGAACCCCCTGCCGGGTTTGGCTGTGATGCAAAAGCCATTTTCCTGCATTTCCTTTGCGTAGGTCTTAATCAGGCTCCGCACTGTTTTGCCGCTGAGTTTCAGTTGTGCGGCCAGTTCATCCGCCGTCATAGGGCCACTTTGGTCCAGTATTTCAGCGATCATCCAGATCCGCTCGTCCATCTTTTCACCTCCCCCGGCCTGTTGATTAGCACATTTATTTTCTTATCGCTGTTAAAATTATAGCATTTTTGCTCAATTCGTTCCACGTCCAGAATTTCCACATCCACTCCGGAAATTGTTGCATGTATATTTTACCGTTTGGATATTCTGCCAGTCAACACAAAAACCGCCCCGGCTTCCTGCTTCGGAAACCTGATATGCTACCCCTAGAGTAGACAGAGTAAAAACAAAACTCTGAATACTCTGGGGGTATTTTCATGTCAAGGAAGAATAAAAGCTATCTGGCAGAATTGAAATATCAAGCAGTAGACGATTATCTGAGTGGAGAAGGTTCGCTACGGGAAATTTGCAAAAAATATGGAATCCGAGATAAACATACGTTACAAGACTGGATAAAGTTGTATAATGGTCATAAGGAACTGAAATGCCATACAGGAGGCAGCCGTATGACCAAAGGGAGAAAGACAACTTACGAGGAACGAATCGCATTTGTGAAAGAGTGCATCGAGAATGGATGCAACTACACCGAGATTGCACAGAAGCATCAAGTTGGCTATCAGCAGATCTACACATGGGTACAGAAGTATAAGAAATACGGCGAAGACGCCCTGAAAGACCGGCAAGGACGGCACAAGAAGGATTACAAACCGCAGACGGAAGAAGAACGGCTACGATTGGAAAATGCAACCTTAAAGCGGCAGCTTTATCTCTCTCAGATGGAGATTGACGTACTAAAAAAATTGCAGGAGCTGGAGAGGGGGAATCGCTGAGCCTGACCAGACTGTTGCTTCGCTATCAGACTGTAAAAGAACTGCATAATGAAAAAGGCTATACCATTCAGGAACTTTGTCCTCTGGTACATATTGCTCGTTCATCCTATTACAAATGGCTGAATCATCCCAAAAGCAGCCATGAACTTGAAAACGAGAAGATTTTAACGGCAATTCAAGAGATTTACAAGGAGCATCCGGATACAGGACATCGCCGAATCCGAGATGATTTGGAAAAAGACTACAATATCTGTACCAGCAACAAGCGTGTCCTGCATTTCTGCCGAGTTCTTCATATCCAGTCAACGGTGAAGTTCAGGAAGCAAGGCTGCACCAAAAACGCTTCCGACCCACAGGTAACAGCACAGAATCTTCTGCACCGGGAGTTCTGGGCAGGAAGGCCAAATGAAAAGTGGCTGACCGATGTGACAGAGTTTAAGTGGTATGAAGGCCCGATTATCCACAAGCTCTATCTGAGCGCGATCCTCGATTTGTGTGACCGGAGAATTGTCAGCTATGTTATTCGTGACCGGAATGACAACAAGCTGGTTTTTGATACGCTTGATAAAGCTGTTCTGGAAAATCCAGATGCTCACCCACTGTTCCACAGTGACCGTGGATTCCAGTACACCAGCAGAACTTTCCACAAGAAGCTGTTGGATGCCGGAATGACGCAAAGTATGTCCCGTGTTGGCCGCTGTATTGACAATGGCCCGATGGAGGGCTTCTGGGGAATCTTGAAACGTGAGTGCTATTACGGACAGACATTCACCAGCCGGGAACAGTTGGTTTCCGCTATTGAAGATTACATTGATTACTACAACAACCGCCGTTACCAGCACCGTCTGTTCCTCCAGACACCGATGCAAGCTCATGTCAGTGCCATGAATCGGGCTGCTTGATCGTTCGATTACAACAAAAAATTCGCCGTTCCTTTGGTGAAACGGCGAATGAAATCTTATATTATTTTTTCTATCTACTTGACGGAGTGCACCCAATAACACCCGCGGCTCGATCTGCGATTTTCCGATACCCGAATAAGCGAAATACAATTTTGTATAGTCCAGTTCCTCAAGCTGGCCGCTTGCCTGACAGAGCGCATGATGTTTTGTCGATTTGAACTTCTGTCTGCATTCGAAATTTTAACTGTTGACTTTTCTCCTCAATTTCGATATGCTGTTCTTGCTTTATCTGTTTCATTTTGCACTGTTAACGTTAAAGCAAAAGACCAGAGTTGTAAAGCCTTTCGGCTAAATAACTCTGGTCTTTTTGTTGGAGCTTGTGCAACAGCCCCTTCCGGTCATATCCTTCTTCAGCAGTTGTCATACTGTTTCTGCAGGAACTCACGGCACGCCACGGCATTTTCCGGGGTGGTATTTTCCAGCGTAGCAAAGACGAAGGGCTTTTCCTGCTTTGCGAAACGCAGGATGGTGGAGTAATCCCCCATCTCGCCCTGCCCTGCGCCGCACGCCTTCAGCTGACCGTCGGCGTCCTGACGGAGAAAATCCTTAAAGTGGATCATTGCCACGTCCTTGCCCAGCAGCTCGATCGTCTCGGCAAAGACCTCTTCCCGGCGGTCCACATTGTCCATGCTCAGCATGTTGACGGGGTCCAGAAGGATCTGCAGGTTGTGGCTGCCGATCTCATCCAGCACCAGCCGGGCACGCTTTGCATCGTAAACAATGTGCCGTGCCACCGGCTCGATCGCTACTGTCACTCCGTATTGCTCGGCGCAGCGTACCACCGGCTTCAGATTTTTGATAAAGGTGATCAGAGCCTTGTCACTGCGGCACTCGGGGCAGAACTTGTACTCCGGATTGGGAGCACCGGTCTCGGTACCCACCATACCGCAGCCCAGCAGGCTCGCAAACCGGATATGGGCGTAGTACTTTTCCTGCATATCCTTTACCGCATCAGGGTCCGGATGTGCAAGGTTCAGATAGTTGCCCAGCACCGCCACGTCAATGCCGTTTTTCTCAAACAGATGGCGCAGATACAGTGCGTAGCCCGGGGTCAGGGCGCTGGGATCGCAGGGATACTCCTTCATTGCCTTGCTGAGGGCAAGGTGTGCGCTGATAAATCCCTTTTCCTTTACCAGCGGAAGCAGCTGCTCCATGGGCAGCTGCTCTGCATCGTGAAGACGCAGACCAAATTGGATCATGGGATGTTCCTCCTTTTTCCTGTCAGCCATGCAGCAGTGCCACTGCCACATCGTTCACGTTGGTGCCGGTAGGTCCGGTCACCAGCAGACCATCCACTGCTTTCAGTGCATGGTAGGCATCGTTTTCCTGCAGCATCTCGAACACATCCAGCCCCTTTGCGGCAAGGGCTACGGCGGACTCTCCGTCCACATAGCCGCCGGCTGCATCGGTGGGACCATCGGTGCCGTCGCTGCCTACGGAGAACACCGCTGCATCCAGCCCAGCAATGCCGGGGGCGGCGGCAAGCGCCAGCTCCTGATTCCGTCCGCCCAGACCCTTGCCGGTCAGGTGGACCACCGTTTCACCGCCTGCAAGAAAGGCAAGTTTTCTGCCCTGCCCTGCATGGCTTTTCAGGATGCTTGCCAGAAAGCTGCCTGCCTCCCGTGCCTCGCAGCAGAGCTGGTCCGTGAGCATGACCGACTCATAGCCCAGAGCGCCGCACTCCTTTGCGGCGGCAGCGCACAGCTCCCGGACGCTGCCGGTAATGCGGGTGGTGACGTTGTCCAGCGTCTTGGGGGTCTCCTGCTCCAGCAGTGCCTGTGCCTCCGGGGAAAGCTTCAGCTGATATTTTTCTGCGATCGCCAGGGCATCGGCACAGGTGCTGCTGTCCGGGCAGGCGGGACCGCTGGCGATCATATCCAGCGGGTCTCCTAGAATATCGCTGAGCACGATGCTGTAGACCTGTGCCGGAGCGCACAGCCGAGCAAACCGCCCGCCCTTGACTGCAGACAGACGCTTGCGGATGGTGTTCATCTCCACGATGTCCGCCCCGCACCCCAACAGCTGCCCGGTGATGTCCTGCAGCTCTGCCCCGGGAAATGAGCGGCTTTTCAAACAGGGCACTGCCGCCGCCGGACAGCAGGAACAGCACATCGTCTGCAGCGGTCAGGTCCTGCACCAGCTCCAGTGCTTTCTGGGTGGCGGCAAAGCTGCCTTCGTCCGGCACCGGGTGTCCGCCTTCGCAGCAGACCACCCCGGGAATGTCCCCCTTTACGTGGTGGTATTTGGTCACCACCACGCCGCCGTCCACCTTGCCCAGCGTCCGCACCGCAGCCGCCGCCATCTGCCACGCTGCCTTACCGGCAGCCACCAGCAGAACACGACCTCCGTGGGTTCAAAGTCCCGCAGGGCACGCTGGACCGCTTCGTCCGGCAGCACCGCCTGCAGGCTGGATGCAAGGATCTGTTGGGCGTCCTTACGCAGTGCCTGATTCATGGGGCAGCCTCCTTTTACATAGGTTTACAGCAGACCTGCTTCGGTCATGGTCTTTACAAAGCCCTGCTTTGCCGCCCCTTCCGGGGTGGGCAGGGTAGGCAGGTAGGGCACACCTACCTTGCGTCCCCGGAGATTTGCCATATCCTTGGCAGCAACGGGGAAGCTGGCAGCGTCCATGGACAGGCGCACCGGGTTCAGCTTGAACTGTGCCTCCAGACTGCCTGCCAGATCACCGGCGGCGTACTTATTGTACACATCGGTGATGAGCTCCGGCATAAAGTTTGCTGCGGTGCATACGCCGCCCACGGCACCGTGGCACAGGCTGGCGTACAGCAGGGTATCCTTGCCGCCAAAGACCTTGAACTCCACGTCCCGGGTGCGGCGGATGAACTCGGAAGTCTGGGTGATGTCGCCGCTGGTATCCTTCATGCCCACGATGTTGGGCACGGTGTGTGCCAGTTCTTCCACCAGCTGTGCGCTGAGGGTGTAGCCCACCCGTCCGGGATTATTATACAATAAAACCGGCGTTTCGGGAACACTTTCTGCAATGGTCTTAAAGTGATCATACAGCTCGGCGTAGGTGGGCTTCAGGAACATGGGCTGCAGCACGCTGACTGCAGCGGCACCGTTTGCCACTGCCATCCGTGCTAGACGGCAGCACTTTTTGGTGCTGATGGCGCCGATGCCAAAGTACACCGGCACACGACCTGCCGCCTGATCCACCACGATCCTGAGTCCCCGCTCCATCTCGTCCTCTTCCACCATGTAGAATTCGCCGTTGGAGCCAAAGGCAAGGATGCCGGAGACGCCGCCCTTGATGACGTACTCCACCTGATCCCGCATTCCCGCTTCGTCGATCTTCTCGTTACCGTCAATGACCGTGAGGATGGGCACCACAACGCCCTTCATAAATTCCGTGTTCATCATCTGTACTCCTTTATCCTCAGCGACCGATCTGGATGCCGGTCAGGTACTCGTAGTACTGGGCAATGGCGCTGTGGTCCTTCTGACCGCCCTCGTGGTTGTGGAGCCACTGCATGATCTCCTGCACCTCGGCAGTCATGGGCACGGGAGCGCCCACAGCGTGTGCGCAGTCCAGAACGTTGTTCAGGTCCTTGATGTGCAGGTCGATCTTGAAGCCGGGCTTGTCGTTTCCTGCGATCATCATGGGAGCCTTTGCGTTCATGACGGTGGAACCGGCCAGACCGCCCTTGATGGCCTGGAACACCAGCTCGGGATCCACGCCTGCCTTCTGTGCCAGAGTCAGAGCCTCGGCAAGAGCTTGAATGTTGCATGCCACGATGATCTGGTTTGCCAGCTTGGTGGTGTTGCCTGCGCCTACCTCGCCGCAGCGGACGGTGGAAGCGCCCATGGCGTCCAGCACCGGCTTGTAGGTGTCAAAGATCTCCTGCTTGCCGCCTACCATAAAGCTCAGGGTTCCGTCGATTGCCTTGGGCTCGCCGCCAGAGACGGGAGCATCCAGCATCTCCACGCCCTTCTTCTGCAGCTCGGCATAGATCTCCTTGGAAGCAACCGGGTTGATGGAAGAGCAGTCGATAAAGACTGCACCGGGCTTCATGTGGGAAGCCACGCCGTTTGCGCCCAGCATCACTTCCTTGACCTGCGGAGAGTTGGGCAGCATGGTGATGACCACATCACACTGCTCTCCGATCTCCTGCTGGGTGGCGCCCTTTGCACCGGCGGCCTCCAGCTCCTGCACCGGAGCCTGGCTGCGGTTGTTCACCAGCAGGTCGGTGTAGCCCGCCTTCAGCAGATTCTTTGCCATGGGCTTACCCATGATGCCCAGACCAATAAAACCGATTTTCATAATCGTTTCCTCCATAAGGTTGTTTGAATGATTTCCGTATTCGTACTCTATCTTGCGCTGCACCTCAGGTAATGGGGGCAGGGTTGAAGATGCACATATCGTTGTGGAAGCCGTACTGATCGCTGTAAGGCTCCTTGGTGCCGCTTGCCACGTCCAGGATCAGGTTGAAGATCTCAGTACCCACTTCGGCAATGGTCGCTTCGCCGGTGGCAACATTACCGGCAGAGATGTCGATGAGGTCGAACCACTGCTCCTTCATCTCGTTGCGGCTACACACCTTGATGACCGGTGCCACATCCAGACCGTAGGGGGTGCCACGACCGGTCATGAACACCTGCAGACCGATGCCGGAAGCCACCTGAGAAGGTCCGCACACGATGTCGGAGGCAGGGGTAGCGGCAAAGATCAGACCGTGCTTGGAGGGCTTTTCCGCCGGGCTCAGCACCTCCACGATGGGGCTGGTGCCGCTTTTGGCAATGGAGCCCATTGCCTTTTCCACGATGTTTGCCAGACCTCCCTTCTTGTTGCCCGGAGTGGGGTTGGCATCCCGGTCCACACCGCCCTCGGCAAGGTAATCATCGTACCACTTCATCTCGGCGGCAAGCTTGTCCCGGACCTCGGCGCTGACGCAGCGGGCGGCAAGCATGGGCACCCCATCCCGGACCTCGGTGACCTCGCTGAACATTACGGTGGCACCGCCCTTTACCAGCATATCCGCTGCATAGCCTGCGCTGGGGTTGGCGGTGATGCCGGAAAATGCGTCGCTGCCGCCGCACTGCATACCGATGAGCAGCTCACTGAGGGGCAGCTCCTCCCGGTGGCGCAGGTTCAGCTTCTGGAGCTTCTTCTCCGCCATGTCCATGATCGCCTGCATCATGGCATCGTGACCCTTCCAGTCCTGCAGAGTTAGACAGTTCTCCGGGTTGATGTCCTCCGGAGGCAGCACCCGGTCGTAGGTGAGCTTCTCGCAGCCCAGACCCACCACCATGACCTCACCGCCAAAGTTAGGATGACTGATCACATTGGTGATGGCACGGATGGGGATGTATGCCAGCGGAGCGTTGATGGCAACGCCGCAGCCATAGGGATGAGTGATGGCAACCACGCCGTCCACATTGGGGTACTTGGGCAGCAGCTCCTTTTTGATGCGCTCCACTGCCACCTTCACCACGCCTGCAGCGCACTGCACAGTGGTGACGATACCCAGCAGATTGCGGGTGCCGGCAGGACCTACCTTGTTGCGGTAGCCCATCCAAGTAGTCCGGGGCGGGGTAGGCAGCTGGTCCGGGGTCTTGATGTCGGTGCCCCAGGGCATATCGGTCAGTGCCGGGCTTTCCGGCAGGTCCAGCATATGCTCGTTGATCCAGCTGCCGGCGGGGGATGTCGTTCTTTGCATAGCCCAGCACCACGCCGTAGCGGATGATCTCGCCGCCGGCGGGGATATCCACCAGTGCGATCTTGTGTGCCTGGGGGATGGGATCCCGGGTAACCACGCCGCTCTCGGTCTTTGTGCCTGCGGGCAGGTCGTGGACGGCAACCACCACATTGTCGTTGTCTTTGATCTGGATGGTCAAACGTTCTGCCATAATAATCACCTCATACATACTCTTATGCACGGCGCAGCTGCTCGCTGACCGCCATCATACAGGCGGCGGCACCGTGCTGGTTGTCCACCATCTGCTTTTCACTCAGGTAATACTCCGGGGTGCCGGTGCGGTCGGTGCGGTTGTCCGGTCCCGGTCCCAGACCTGCGCTGGCGCAGATGCCGTGAAGCTCCCAGCCCTGCTCGCCCTTTTTCAGGTAGGTGTCCCGGATGCCGTCCAGCACCCGGCTGCCCTTTTCCCCGTATTCCGGCGGCAGCATCCCCAGCCGTGCACCCTTCATCAGGGCGTAGGCGACCATGGCGCTGCCGGAGGTCTCGGAGTAGTTGCCGGTCAGGTCCGCCCGGTCCACCACCTGCAGGAACATGCCGGTGTCTGCCACCTGATAGGGCAGCAGACGGTCCAGTGCGTTTTTCAGCAGAGGGCACAGCTCCCCGGCACGGGGAGTGCGGTCCTTTGCGATCTCGTAGGTGTCCGCCAGTGCCATGAGGAACCAGCCCTCGGCACGGAGCCACACCACCGGGCTCTGCCCGGTGATCGGGTCCGCCCACTCCATCTTCCGGGAGCAGTCGTTGGCGTGACGGTACAGACCCAGCTGCTCATCCCACAGCAGTTTGTGGGCGGCGGTAAACTGGTCCAGAATGTCGTCCCAGTGGTTCTCGCCGTTTTCTGCCAGGCAGGCGGCGTAGAAGGGCATCCCCATGTACAAGCCGTCCAGCCAGACCTGATCCGGATAGATGTCCTTGTGCCAGAAGTTCCCGGTGACGGTGCGGGGGTAGTCCGCCAGAATGCGGTAGGCGCGCTCCACGCCCTCTGCCCACCGTGCCTCCCCGGTAACATCCCGCAGGATCCTCATGGACTTGCCAAAACTCACCTTGTCGATGTTGTGTTCTCCGGGCACCCAGTTTGCCACCCTGCCGGCGTCGTCCATCAGGAAGGAAGCGTTCCGGCGCACCGGCTCCCGCCAACTTTCGCTGCCGGTGGCGCAGTACAGGTCCTCCGCCCCCACCATGCAAAGGTCGTCTTTATAATTCCAGAGCTTTTCGCTGAGGAACCGGGGAAAGACCCGGTCCAGATACTGTTCAAAATACTCCAGCCACATGCGTTTTATCTCCTTTTTTACAGTCCGGCAAAATCTGCCACCCGGTCCAGGATCTCCACAGCCTCTTTCCGGCTCACCGGACGCTCCGGGTCAAAGCGTCCATCCGCCTCCAGCTGCATGAATCCAAAATACAGCGCCCGCGCCGCATTGGTCCCGTAGTTGTTTGCCACCCGGTCCACGTCGGTGCACACCGGCATGGTACTGGATGCGTTGCGGTAGTTCACCCCGCACGCCTGCATTGCCACCGTTGCCATCTCCTGTCGGGAGATGGTGCGCCGGGGGGCAAAGCAGCCCTTTTCCAGCGGGAAGAACCGGTTTGCCGCTGCCCGGCGTGCCGCTTCTTCGGCGGTATCTGTCAGCTCCGGGGCAGGCAGCTGATCATCGGCGAGGGGCAGCAGCATCTGCGCTGCTTCCAGCCGGGTCACTGGCTCGCTGCCCCGCTCCAGCTCCGGGGCGTCCAGCATCCCACGGCAGTACAGCCGGGGAGCGGCTCCCTGCACCGGTGCCGGCAGCACCCGGTAGCTGCGGCTGCTCTCCCGGTCTCCGGCAGGGTTTGCGGCGCTGACCCGGAGGTATGCCGCCCCGTCAGGCACGGCGATGGTCTCTCCCCCGCCGCACCGGGTCCAGTTTTTGTTATCCTCAGACGCCTCCCAGCAGAAGGTCAGCGGCTCCTGTGCACCGCAGCTCTCGGCGCTGGCAGTGACCGTGCCTCCGATGTAGGGCACCCCCAGGATCCGGACATAGCCGGGACGGGGGAACCGTTTGCCGTTGATGGTAACATTTTCCACCACCGCGTCCTTCCAGTTCATGCTGCGCAGGCACTGGCGCACCCCGTCAATGGTGATGTTCCGCATCACCAGCCCGGTAATGGGCACCTCCGGGAATGCTTCCAGAAAAACGCCGTAATCTCCGCCGTGGGCGGTGATATTCTCCATGGTGATGTCCCGGAACACCGGCAGGCTGTCGCCGTTGCGCCCATCCTCGTAGAGCATGGTACCGTGGACCGCCGCCCCGTGGACGTGGTCCATTACACTGTCGCAGAGCATGACCCGCTCCACAGCGCCGCCCCGCCGGGCGTTGGTCTTGAGCCGCAGTGCATAGGTCAGGTTGGGGCTGGCGAATCGGTTGCCGCTGGCAAGCACATTGTAGATGCCGCCGCTCATCTCGCTGCCCAGCGCCACGCCGCCGTGACCGTCTGCAAAGTCGTTGTTTTCGATCAGGATGTTCCGGCAGGGCACATTTGCCTCTCTGCCGTCCCGGTCCCGCCCGGACTTCAGGCTGATACAGTCATCGCCGGTGTCAAAGCGGCAGTTTTTGATCCACACGCCGTTGCAGCTCTCCGGGTCGCAGCCGTCGTTGTTGGCACCGTGACTGGAAAGGGTCACCCCGTCCACCACCACGCTGCTGCATAGCACCGGGTTCAGCTGCCACATGGGGCTGTTGCGGAGGGTGACCCCCTGCAGCAGCACCCGCTGGCAGCGGATGGGCTGAAAGAAGTTGGGGCGCAGGTAGTGTCCTTCGCCAAAGATGCGCCGATCCACCGGCACCCCGCCCAGATTCATGCTGCGCAGGGTTCTGCGGTCGGCAAGCTGCAGGTCCGGCTTGTTTTCAGACCAGGAGGTCTCCACCTGATGATGCCAGTTCCACCAGTGGTCTGCATCGGCGCCGCCGTCCAGCACCCCCTTGCCGGTAACGGCAATGTCCTGTGCATCACAGGCATACAGCAGGGCGCTGAAGTTGTAGCAGGGACTTGCCTCCCAGTGGGAGAACACCAGCGGGTAGTTTTCTGCCGGGTCATCGGGCACAAACTGCACCAGAGTATCCTCCGATGCAAGGTGCAGCTCCACGCCGTTTTTCAGGTGCAGCGCACCGGTGCGGTAGACGCCCGGCTGCAGGACCAGCGTTCCGCCTCCCCGCCAGCTGAGGTCGTCGATCGCCTGCTGCAGCTGTCGGGTCTGCATCTGTCCCGACACCGGCTCCACCTGCATCCAGTTTTTGCCGATGCAGGGCAGCTGGATCTGGGACAGAATGGTATTGCGCAGCTCGTTTTTGTTCATGGGGAAAACTCCCTTACTCTTTGCTATTGATGGAATGCTCCAAAAGAAATGTCAGATATTCTGCAAGGTCTTCTTCGTGCCACTGGTGAGTGCCGGGGCAGATCTGGTGCCGGAGGTTTTCCGGTACACCCAGCAGCCGGTACGCCTCGGCGGCGATTTCCACCTGCTCCTGAGCGTTTACCACGCCCCGGGGACCGTTGAGCCGGTCCTCCCGGCAGGACTGCACCCACAACGGGCGGGGTGCAATGAGGCTGGCAATATCGCCCATGTCCAGATGCTCCCACAAGTGGGGCACATAGTTGCAGGAACAGTTGTTGTTCAGGGTCAGCAGGGCGTCCCGGTAGCCGTACATATAGCCGCTGATGGCGGCAAACTTTACCCGGTCGTCCAGCGCCGTCAGCCACAACGTCTGCATCCCGCCGCCGGAAAACCCCACGGCCCCCAGACGGTCTGTGTTGAAGCGCCGGTCCTCTTCCAGCCAGTCGATGAGTCTTGCCAGGTCCCAGGTCAGCATCCCCAGTACCGGGATGCCCAGAGGCTCTCCCATGTGTGCCAGCCGGTAGCAGTCGCCCTTCAGTCCTTCCGGCAGCCGCCGGGTGTCCTCCGGGTCCTCCCGCCGCTCTCCAAAGCCCCGGCAGTCCGGACACACCGTCACGCAGCCCTGTTTTGCCAGCTGCAGACCGTAATCGTAATGGTAGTGGTCGATCTTTTCGGTAATGGGCGGGTAGTCCCGCACACCGGCGACCGAGTACTTTCCGGCACCGTTGTGCCCCGGAGGGCAAAGGATCACCGGGGTGTCCTTTCCAGCGCCGACAGGCGCCAGAAGGAACAGGGTCATCCAGACCTCCGGTTCCACCTGGATCCTCCAGTGCTCCCGGCGGATACCCTCCTCTGTGAAGACGGTCTCCATTCGGCGAGCATCTTGTATATCACGTTCCATTTTACATGTTCCCAACAGGGAATGCAGGAGGCTTCGGGTATCTTCCCGCCATTGCCGGAATTCCTCCGGGGTGCTGCCCCGGAAAGCGTCCTGCCGGGCGTAGCGGTCGTACTTGCGCAGCATGGAGGCAAAGGAACCGTAGACCCGCTCCTGGGCAGGCAGCTGTACCGGATCAGTCATCGTTCACGTCCACATTTGCGGCAGTGGGGGCAGGGTTCTTTGCCGCCTTCTTCGCCTTCAGATGATCGGAGATGTAGGGCCAGAACACGCAAAGTACCGAGATGATCAGCAGGATCAGGGAGATGGGACGGGTAAAGAAGGGGGCATAGCTGCCGTGGGCGTAGCTGATGCCCTGACGGAAGTACCGCTCCAGCTTGCTGGACAGGATGAACGCCAGCACCAGCGGGCTGGTGGGCAGACCGGCAACGCTCATGAACAGGGACAGCAGGCACAGTGCCAGCATGACGTAGATGTTGAACATGGTGTTGGAGATGCCGTAGCCGCCGATGAAGCTGATGACCAGAATGACGGTATACAGGTAGTGATAGGGAATCTTGAGGATGTAGGGGAACCAGCGCTTGGTGACGATCTGGATCAGGTAGGTGACGATGGCGGACACCATGACGCAGGCAAAGATCAGCATGGCAATGTCCGGCTGCTCGGTCATGAACAGAGGTCCAGCCTGCAGACCGTGGATGGTCAAACCTGCGATCAGCATAGCGGTGATGCCGTCACCGGGGATGCCCAGAGCCATCATGGGGATCAGAGCTCCGCCCAGAGAAGCGTTGTTTGCAGTCTCGGATGCCCACACGCCGGCGGGGTTGCCCTTGCCAAAGCTTTCGGGATCCTTGCTGATGCCCTTGGCATAGCCATAGGCGACCATGTTGGAGATGCCGGAGCCCATGCCGGGCAGGAAGCCGATCCACAGACCGGAAGCGAATGCAAAGATAATGGTCTTGCTGTTTTCGATGATGTCCTTGAAGCCGATGCCAAGCCCCTTCATGTTCTTGACGTCCACATCGGGCATCTTTGCCTCGCCCTTGGCGTTGTCACGGATGATCTGGCACATGGCGAACATACCCAGCATCTGTGCAACGGTACTGATGCCGGAGGTGAGGTACACATTGCCAAAGGTGAAGCGGGTAGCGCCGTTGATGGGGTCCATGCCGACGCAGCCCATGAGCAGACCGATACCGGCGGACATGATGCCCTTGAAGATGTTGCCCTTGGACAGGGAGGCAATAAGAGTAATGGCGCAGAAGCACAGGGAGAAGTATTCCCAGGGTCCCAGATGCAGAGCCGCCTCTGCGATCACCGGGGACAGCACGGTGGCGATCGCCACAGAGCACACGGTGCCGATGAAGGAAGCGGTCATGCCGATGCCCAGCGCCTTGCTTGCCTGTCCCTTTTGGGTCATGGGATAGCCGTCAAAGCAGGTGGCAATGGCAGAGGAAGAACCGGGGATGCCGATGAGCACCGCCGAGATAAAGGTACCGGACACGCCGCCGATCCAGATGGCAAGCAGCATGACAAAGGAAGTCTCGGTGGAAAGACCAAAGGTGATGGGCAGCAGCAGAGCGATGCCCAGGGTAGCGGACAAACCGGGGATTGCACCAAAGACGATGCCTAACGCGACCATGGCAAAGATCAGCAGCAGGTTTAGCGGCTTCATGCAGACCAGTAAAGCAGAAAGATATGCAGCCATTTATTTTCCCTCCTTAGCCGCCGAACAGAACGCCGGCAGGCAGCTTGATCTGGAATGCGAACACGAACATGGCGTACAGCGCCGCCGTTACCACCACCGAGATGATAGCGGTGGACACCGGCTTGACCTCGCTGTTGCCCTTGAGGTCATAGATGAACGCTGCAGTAGCAAAGGGGGTGGTGATCACAAAGCCCAGATAGGTCATAGCAACGGCGTAGAGCACCAGCATCAAAAAGCTCTTGGTGACCTTGAGCACGCCGCCCTTGGGGAAGTAGGGCTTTTCTTCCTTGGCACGGTCCTTGTAGCCCCGGATGATCAGAGCAATGGAGCTGATGCCGATGAGGAACAGCGCCACAAAGGGCAGCAGACGGGGACCCGGCTCCAGTAGCTTTGCCGGCTGGCGTACTTGCAGGGTCATAAAGCAGAAAAAGACACAGGTGAGCAGACCCACGATGCCTGTGACCATGTCACGTCTCATTTTCATATGTAAAACACCTCTTTTTTCTCAAAAATAGCCCGGAGGGAACAGCTCCGGGCTATCACTTAGGAGGAACGCACTTTAAATCGATCCTGCGCAGATCCAGTGCGGATGATCTCTATTTATAGCAATTCAACTTTTTAATGCAACAGCAACAACGTTGAATTGCATATCGCAAATATGCTGTTTGAATGTTGCGCTAATTTCTTAACTTGCGATAATTCAGCCCGTATCAGCCCTGAACGTACATATCCAGGCTCTTTGCGATCTCTACCAGCTCGTCGTACTCCTTCTGGTGCAGCTCCTCGGACTCCTCCAGATCGTGCCAGCCGGGGATGTGACCGATGCCCGCAATGCCCTCGTTGACGGTGGGATCCTCCACCACAGCCTGCATGGCAGCGTTCATTTCCTTTACCATGGTCTCGTCCATGCCGGAAGGCCCCATCAGGTAGTGGTAGACCAGCATATAGCAACCCTGGAAGCCCTGCTCCTGCAGAGTCTTGTAGTTCTCCGGCAGCTCTGCGGGGTACTCGCTGATGGTGATACCGTCGCCTGCCACGGTGCCGATGACTTTCAGCTTACCAGCCTTCTCGTACTCCTGTGCGTTGCCCAGACCTACGACGCCGATGTCGATGAAGCCGCCGGCGAGGTTGGTGAGACGGTCGGACTCAGAAGCGCACTCCACCTTGTTCAGCTCGATGCCCAGAACGCTGCACAGCTTGCCGAACAGGAAGGTGTTGGCACCTGCAGCAGGCATACCTGCGTTCAGCTCGTTGGGGTGAGCCTTTGCGTACTCCACAAATCCATTGAAGTCATCGTAGGGAGCATCTTGGGCACTGCCAGGGTGGAGAAGCCGTTGTCCTCCAGGCAGGCGATGAGGGTCAGGTCGGTCATGGGGTTGACCTGTGCGTTGCCGGTGATGTACTGGATGTTCAGAGCGGAGGTGGCGACCATCAGGGTGGTGCCATCGGGCTTTGCATTTGCCACGGTCTGGTGACCCACGGTGTTGGAGTCGTAGTTGGTAACGGTGGTCTTGAGACCGTAGATGCGGTTCAGGCCCTCACTATAGTAACGGATCGCCAGATCGGATCCGCCGCCTGCCTTGCCGGGAACTGCCAGCGTGATGGTCTCCTTCTTGGGGAAGCCGATGTCGTCAGCGGCAGCTGTGCCGGCTGCGGATGCAGCAGTGCTGGCGGAGGAAGCGGTGCTGGAGCTGGAGCCGCCGCAGGCGGACAGGGCGAGGGCTGCAGCAGCAACAGCGCTGCCCTTGAGCATGGATCTTCTGGTGATCTTCTTCATTGTTAGTCTCCTTCTTTTCCGGTGATCATTCTGCGTTGGTTGAGGTATCACCCTCTCTGTGCTTTCATTGTACAACCTGCCGCTTCACTTTACGATACACAAGAATTCCATTTTTTCATAACGATTTGTTCACAGCAGCTTGCAATTCCTTTTGTGGTCTTTTATACTTATTATGGAAAAACTTTTCCATATTCCCCAGCACTTTGCAGATTTCTGGCTAAAATCCGACTTTTTACCATTTTGTAATAAAAGGAAACTGCTATGAACACCCGTCAGTATTATTACCTTTCCACCATTGCAAATTATGGCAATCTGAGCCATGCGGCGCAGGCGCTCCACGTCTCCCCCTCGGCGCTGAGCAAGTTTCTGGCAGAGTGCGAGCGCACCTTTGGCTTTGCTTTGTTCCTGCGGTACAACCGCCGCCTGTACCCCACCGCCGTGGGACGGTATGTGGTGGAATGCGCCCAGAAGATCCTTGACGAGCAGAACCGTATGTTGCTGACCGTGAAAGAGGTCACCGGCGGCAACCGCAAGGCGATCCGTCTTGCCACCGCCCCCAACCGAGGTGCCATCATCTTCAGCAAGATCTACAACCAGTTCTCCCGCCGGTACCCGGATATCTCCCTGAGCCTCGCCGAGCTATATGCCGCCGAGCAGCCGGGAGCCATCGCCCGGGGGCTGGTGGACCTGGCACTGGGCGCCGGTGCCACCAGCAGCGAGGTCACCGACATCCCCATTGCCCACGAAGAACTACTGGTGTCCCTGCCTGCCTCCCACCCACTGGCAAAGCAGGAGACCATCCATCTGGCAGACCTGCGGGACACTCCCTTTGTATTGCAGGGTCCCCGTCACAGCATCCGGCTCATTGCAGAGCAGCTTTTCCAGCAGGCGGGGTTCCAGCCCGTAGTCGCCTTTGAGTCCAACGACGTTATCCTGCTCGACTCCATGATGCATCAGGCAGTGGGAGTGGGGCTGGTAAGTAATGCCCACGTATTTCCCTGCAGCGAACTTGCCTACCGTCCGCTGGATCCTCCTGTGCACCAGACCCTGCACCTGCGTTTCCCGCTGGGGCACACCCTTACGGAGCCGGAGCGGTACCTGGCAGGTCTGCTGATCACCGAACGCCTCCACGATCCCCGGTACAAGCCCACCGACGCCCCGCTGGTGGACCAGCTGCTGCAGGAAGTGCTCTCACCCTCTCAGCTGGCAGACACCGGCAGCCTGCCCCGGGAGGCAGTGGGTACCGCTCTGCAGACCATGCAGGAGGTGAACCTTGACAGCCGGGTGATGGAGTATTTGATCTCCATCGTGGAGGAGCAGAGTCTTCCCGGGCGGCAGAGCGGCATTTTTTGGCGCAGTCCGCCCTTTCCCGCCATCTACGTGCCGTGGAGGAGATGGTGGGCACTCCCCTGTTCACCCGGGAGCACAACCGGCTGCGTCCCACCAGTGCCGGAACCATCTTTGTAAACAACGCCCGGAACATCCTCCACATCGAAAACGAGATGTTTGTCCACACCAAGTCCTACCGGCAGGGACGCGGCGGCAAACTGTATATCAGCTGTGACCCCCTGTTTGCCGAGGCGCTGCGGGACCACGCCCTGCCTGCATTCTGCGCCCGGCACCCGGATATCCAGCTGACCATCCGTGAGGAGAACCGGGAGCAGACCTTGGAATCCCTTATGAACTCCTCCACGGATCTGGGCATCTTTCTTTCCTCCCAGCCCCGGCAGGACCTGCTGCACTGTCAGGTACTGACCCTTACGGAGATGGTCTACTGCTTTGCCCCCTGCCGCTGCCCGGAGGGATGGCAGCCCGGGGATCTGTTCCCCGGGGGGCTGGACCCCCGCCCCCAGCTGATGGCACCGGCAGGCTCCACCCTCCGGACCCTGCAAGACGCCCTGCTGCCCCAGATGTTCGGGCAGCTGCCCCCCGCTGCCTGTGAGGCGGATACCTCCATCCTGCGGCAGCTAGCAAATCTTGGCATTGCCGATTCCCTGCTGCCCCTGAACCTGATGGAGCGCCGCCACCATCCCCGGTGCGCTGCGTTGGCCCCGCCCCAGCCTTTGTATCTGCTGCTGGCACACCATGTAGGACGCACCCTGCCCCCGGTGACCGGCGAGCTGATGGAACTGATCCGCACCTCCCTTACCGATGTGCTGGCACTTCCATAAATCAGTCGGTGCACCGTCTTTTGCAAAACGAAACATCCTCAGCAACGGTCTTCACGGTCCGAATGTCGGCAAGCCTGCTGAGGAAGTCCAAAAACCGGGAGAATTCGCCCCCCGGCACCCAAAAAAGCAGCAAAAGCCCCCGGCGCCGTCCTGCATCTGCAATGATATGCTACCCCTAGAGTAGACAGAGTATATCGACGAGGGCATCACCGGAACCTCCGCCAAAAAGCGCCCGGCCTTCATGAAAATGCTTTCCGATGCCAAACGTGGCAAATTCGACCTGATCGTCACCCGTGAGGTCTGCCGCTTTGCCCGCAACACCGTCGATACCCTTCAGCTTACCCGTGAACTCCGCAATTTCGGCGTAGAGGTCTTTTTCGTATCCGACAACATCTGGACGATGGACGGCGATGGTGAACTCCGGCTTTCCATCATGGCAACCATGGCGCAGGAAGAAAGCCGCAAGATTTCAGAGCGTGTTCTTGCCGGGCAGAAGATAAGCCGGCAGAACGGTGTGCTTTACGGCAGCGGCAACATCATCGGCTACGACCGGGATAAGGTCAACCGTACATACGTTATCAACGAGGAACAGGCTGCAACCATACGAATGGTTTTCACGCTCTATTCTCAGGGCTACGGGGAAAAGGCGATCGTCAATGAACTTTCTCGGCTGGGTCGTAAGGATGAGCACGGAAACGTCAGTTGGTCCTGTACAAAAATCAGCCGCATCCTTCGCAACGCAACGTATATGGGCTATATCTGCTACAACAAGTCCAAGGTCAACAACTATCTTGAAAAGAAGCGCATCAACAATCTGGACGAAACTTCTTTCGTCTATGTAAAAGGCAACTTTGATCCGATCGTATCAGAAGCCCTTTGGCACGAATGTGAACGCATCCGCAAATCCCGTATTTCCAGCCTGCGCCTTCCTGATGGAGAAACAAGGCGTAAAGGAGCCAGAACTACCAAGAATTTGTGGGTGTCCAAACTTCGCTGCCGCTGCGGTTCCTCCTACCGCATTTTCAACTGGCGTAAACTGAAGGACGGAACGCCGGTCTTTGGCTACCAATGCAATATGCGAACCGTCAACCCGACCCGTTCCTTCGTTCTGGAGCACAACATGACCGAACAGCTCAGTTGTGATGCCATTTCTATCCCGGAGTGGAAGCTGGAGCTGATGGCGAAGAAGATCTTTGAAAAGGTCTGGGGCAATCAGAATAAAGCCATTCTCCGTGCCTGCAAGATGATCGAAAGCTGCCAGAACGGAAAAGCCGCCACACGAATGTCCGCTGCACCGATTCGGAGCCAAATCGAAAAAATCAAAAAGCGCAAGCTCAATTACGGTGCTATGCGGGCAGACGGCGAGTTGGAACGTGAAGAATATCAGGCTCTTTGCAAACAAGCCGATGATGAGATTGCTCGTCTGGAAAAAGAACTGCAAGCCCTCACTCCCGCTCCTGAAACACAGAGCATTTTGGCCAACATGAAAGCCATTCGCGATTTTCTTGAACAAAAAGTTGATGTTCACGGTGCTTGTCTTGCCCCCGAACTCATCGACCAGTTTGTAGAAGTCGTCACTCCTGTCGGTGACTACGCCTATCGCTGGAAATTGAACACTGGCCGCAGAAAAGCCAAAGATGAACGTGCCGATTTGATGGCCGTAACAGACAGCCCGATTTTGACATTTACCATCGACTTTGAAACAGCCAAGCGTTACCGTGAAGCCAATAAAATGCCCCACCAATTCCGCCGCGCAGCATGGACAGACCTGACCGTGGAGGTGTATCTGTGATGCACACTCTCCGTACTTCTGTATTAAACGCAGTTCATCCCCTAGATGAACAAACAAATAAGGCTCACCGCCAAATTGACGGTGAGCCTTATTTTATGCTCGATTTTTAACGGAGAACTGTTGTAAAATCCTTACGCTCTCGGTTTTTTAATAGCAGCCTGAGCAGCAGCCAGACGTGCGATAGGCACACGGAAGGGAGAGCAGCTGACGTAGTCCAGACCAACATTGTGGCAGAACTCGACGCTGGAAGGATCGCCGCCGTGCTCGCCGCAGATGCCCAGACCCAGGTCGGGACGGGTCTCACGGCCGTCATGTGCAGCCATCTTGACCAGCTTGCCGACGCCGACCTGGTCCAGATGCTGGAACGGATCGCTCTCGTAGATCTTGTTCTCGTAGTAAGCGCCCAGGAACTTGGCAGCATCGTCACGGCTGAAGCCGAAGGTCATCTGGGTCAGGTCGTTGGTGCCGAAGCTGAAGAACTCAGCCTCCTTGGCGATCTCGCCGGCAGTCAGAGCTGCACGGGGGATCTCGATCATGGTACCGACCAGATACTTCATGTCAACACCGGAAGCCTTGATGAGCTCATCTGCGACCTTGACGACAACGTCCTTGACGAACTTCAGCTCCTTGACCTCGCCGACCAGCGGGATCATGATGTGCGGAGTGATGATATAACCGGTCTCAGCAGAGACGTTCAGAGCTGCCTTGATAACAGCGCGGGTCTGCATTGCTGCGATCTCGGGGTAGGTGACAGCCAGACGGCAGCCACGATGGCCCATCATGGGGTTGAACTCATGCAGAGAAGCAACGACGTTCTTCAGGTCATCGAAGGTCATGCCCATGTCGGCAGCCAGCTCCTTGATGTCCTCGTCCTTGCTGGGCAGGAACTCGTGGAGAGGCGGGTCCAGATAACGGATGGTCATCGGGCGCTCACCCATGATGCGGTACATCGCCTCGAAGTCACCCTGCTGGAACGGCTCGACCTTGGCCAGAGCAGCCTCGCGCTCTTCCACGGTACGTGCGCAGATCATCTCACGGACAGCCTTGATGCGGTCCTCAGCGAAGAACATATGCTCGGTACGGCAGAGGCCGATGCCCTCAGCACCCAGGTCAACTGCCTGCTGTGCGTCGCGCGGGTTATCGGCGTTGGTCATGACCAGCAGCTGACGAGCGGCGTCTGCCCAGCCCATGAAGCGGTTGAAGTTCTTGTTGCCGGTAGCGGCGACAGTAGCGACCTGCTCGCCGTAGATGTTACCAGTGGAGCCGTCGATGGAGATCCAGTCGCCCTCGACGAACTTGTGGCCGTTGATCTCGAAGGTCTTAGCCTCTTCGTCGATCTTCACGTCGTTGTCGTTGCCGCAGCCGGAGACACAGCAGGTACCCATACCACGAGCAACAACGGCTGCGTGGCTGGTCATGCCGCCGCGGACGGTCAGGATGCCCTGAGACACCTGCATACCGACGATGTCCTCGGGAGAGGTCTCCAGACGGACCAGAACGACCTTCTTCATCTTGCCGGACTTGACCATCTCCTCAGCCTCTTCGGCGGTGAAGACGATCTGGCCGCAGGCAGAACCGGGAGAAGCTGCCAGACCCTTGCCGACGACCTCAGCAGCCTTCAGGGCAGCTGCGTCGAACTGGGGATGCAGCAGGGTATCCAGCTGCTTGGGCTCCACGCGCAGGACAGCCTCCTGCTCGGTGATCATGCCCTCGTCCACCAGGTCACATGCGATCTGCAGAGCAGCCTGAGCGGTACGCTTGCCGTTACGGGTCTGCAGCATATACAGGTGGCCGTCCTCAATGGTGAACTCCATATCCTGCATATCGCGGAAGTAGTTCTCCAGACGGGTAGCGATCTCAACGAACTGGTCGTAGACCTCAGGCATCTGCTCGTGCAGGTGGCTGATGGGAGACGGAGTGCGGACACCAGCAACGACGTCCTCGCCCTGTGCATTGATGAGGTACTCGCCCATCAGCTTCTTAGCGCCGGTGGCAGGGTCACGGGTGAATGCAACGCCGGTGCCGGAGCGGTCGCCGGAGTTACCGAAAGCCATCTGCTGGACGTTGACAGCGGTGCCCCACTCGTAGGGGATCTCGTTCATCTTACGATAGACGTTTGCACGGGGGTTGTCCCAGCTGCGGAAGACGGCCTTAACAGCCTCGATCAGCTGATCCTTGGGGTCCTGGGGGAAGGGTCTGCCCTCGTTGTCCTCATAGATCTTCTTGAAGGTGCCGACCAGTTCCTTCAGGTCGTCAGCAGTCAGGTCAACGTCGTTCTTGACGCCCTTGGCTTCCTTCATCTTATCGATCTCGACCTCGAACAGGCTCTTCGGGACCATCATGACGACGTCGGCGAACATCTGCACGAAGCGGCGGTAGCAGTCGTATGCGAAACGGGCGTTGTTGGTCTTCTTGGCCAGACCCTCGACAGCCTCGTCGTTCAGGCCGAGGTTCAGGATGGTGTCCATCATGCCGGGCATGGACTGACGTGCGCCGGAACGGACGGAGACCAGCAGCGGGTTCTCGTTGTCGCCGAAGGTCTTGCCGGTGATCTTCTCGAGGCCCTTGACGTGCTCGAAGATGTCAGCGGTGATCTCGTCGTTGATCTGACGGCCGTCTGCGTAATACTGGGTGCAGGCCTCGGTGGTGATGGTGAAGCCCTGCGGCACCGGCATACCGGCTGCAGTCATCTCAGCCAGACCAGCGCCCTTGCCGCCCAGAATGTTCTTCATGGTGACCTTGTCGCCGCCAAAGGCATCGTTGCCTTCGCTGAAGTAGTACAGATACTTTTTGCTCATGCGTGTTTACCTCCCAAATGATGGCCCCCGGCGCGATGCTCCGGCGGTCTTATCGATGCTCTGTCTTGTCATACGATAAACATTTCTCTGTGAATGCTAAACCATTATACCAGAATTTCACGTCTATTCCATCGGGCAAATCACCGAATTTGTTTGATATTTTTTGTGCAAACTCTTGCATTTTACTTACTTTTTCGGTAATATAAAATGGGAAAGATTTCGAGAGGTTTTTTAAGGTTTTTAAGCCATTTTTAGGGCGATGGATACAACTTTCCATCCATCAAACCCTTCACCCTGTTTTTCCGGGGTGATTGCTCCCGAGTTTGTTCTGTCTTGGATACAACAAAACCCTTCTCCGCAGGGGCTCCGCCGCCGCTGCGGGGGCCGTTTTGGGAGGAGGTTTTTTTATTTATGCAAAACATTGACACATCCGCACTGGCTGCCGCAAAGGCAAAGCTCGACGCCGCCGAGGCCCAGCGCGAAGAGGTGCTGCTGCGCCACATCGCAAACGGCGTGGACATCCGCAGCCGCAATGTGGAGATCGGCTCCGAAGTGGTCATTGCCCCGGGAGCCGTCATCCTCGCAGGCACCATCCTGCGCGGCAAGACCACCATCGGCGCAGGCTGCGTCATCGGCCCCAACACCCTTATCGAGGACAGCACCGTGGACGAAGGCACCACCGTCAACGCCAGTCAGGTCTACAGCAGCCACCTCGGCCCCCACAACAATATCGGTCCCTTCACCCATGTGCGCATCAACACCGTCACCGACTACGGCGTGCATCTGGGCGCTTATGTCGAGACAAAGAACTCCAACTTCGCCCGGGGCAATACCGTCAGCCACCTGACCTACATCGGCGACAGCGACGTGGGCAAGTACTGCAACTTCGGCTGCGGCACCGTCACCTGCAACTACGACGGCAAGGACAAGTTCCGCACTCAGATCGGCGACTACTGCTTCATCGGCTGCAACACCAACCTTGTCGCCCCCGTCACCATCGGCGACGGGGCCTACACCGCCGCCGGCAGCACCATCACCAAGGACGTTCCCCCGCAGGCTCTTGGCATCGCCCGGGAGCGTCAGACCAACCTCGACGGCTGGGCTGAGCCGAAAATGGAGGCGTACATTATAAAGAAGCAGAAACTGGAACAGGAGCAGGGCTGACCCCCGCTCCCCACGCCGCCGTGCCGCACGCACGGCGGCTTTTTTGCTTTTTGTGTATCTTTTTGCGCGCGCGTATGTTATAATAACATATTGTTCGAAAACAGATTCAACGTAAAAAAGGCAGAATATATCATATGAACACCAATGACATCTGGCTCATTGCCGGCCTCGGAAATCCGGAGCCGAAATACGACGGCACCCGTCACAACACAGGCTTTGCCGCGCTGGACTATCTGGCCGGCAAGTGGGGCATCTCCGTCTCCAAGACCAAGTTTCAGGGCCTGTGGGGGCAGGGCGAGGTAGACGGCCACAAGGTCGTGCTCCTGAAGCCCCTGACTTATATGAACCTCTCGGGCGACTCCATCGGCCCGCTGGCGGGCTTCTTCAAGATCCCTGCCGACCACGTCATCGTCCTGTGCGACGACATCACCCAGAACCCCGGCAAGCTGCGCATCCGGCCCTCCGGCTCTGCGGGCGGCCACAACGGCCTCAAGAGCATCATCGCCCGCCTCGGCGGCGAGAACTTTCCCCGCATCCGCATCGGCGTGGGAGCAAAGCCCCGCCCGGACTACGATTTGGCCGACTGGGTGCTGGGCAAGTTCCCACCCGACGACGCCAAGGCCCTCGCCGACCGCTGCCCCGACATCGCAGCCGCCGCAAAGCTCATCATGGACGGCAAGCTGGGTCTGGCGCAGAGCAAGTATAACGGGTAAGGCTCCCCCTTTGGGGGCAACAGCGACGACCGCCGCCAGTGGCGGAAACAGGGAGGAGCTGTTGGGGCAGCGGCCAGCAGGATGTGAGCAACAGCGAGGCAGACGCTGGGAGCCGCAACCCGGCCTTGGCGCGAAGCGCCTGAGAGGGCAAGGCCGCTGACAAAAAAGCACAGACACAGCGATAACATCCCTCTGACAAAGAGTCTGCTTATCGCTGTATGGCAGCTCTTTCACCCCGAGCTTG
>ENA-OQKS01000103-OQKS01000103.1-human-gut-metagenome-genome-assembly--contig:-NODE-103-length-25627-cov-3.321686_pt1 | contig 25627 bp, 21 predicted proteins | sample MGYA00242804_ERZ504808 | MGnify/ENA primary metagenome ERZ504808 (study PRJEB26092, sample SAMD00036375) | human gut metagenome | host: Homo sapiens | study: EMG produced TPA metagenomics assembly of...
GCCACCTCCTCAATGCGCTTGAGGATGTACTCCTTGTTGATGTTGCGCAGCTTGATGTCGGCCACGTACTCGGCCTGCACGTCGTCGATGCCGAAGCCGATCATCAGGTTGGGCACCACCTGGTCGTCCTCCTCGGTCTCCCGGATGATTTTGATGGCCCGGTCGATGTCCAGCAGGATCTTTTTCAGGCCGCGGAGCAGGTGCAGCTTGTCCTGCTTCTTCTTCATCACGAAGTAGGTGCGCCGCCGCACCCCCTCCATGCGCCAGCCCGTCCACTCGTCCAGAATCTCCCGCACCCCCATCACCCGGGGCATACCCGCAATGAGGATGTTGAAGTTGCAGGAGAAGGAGTCTTGGAGGGTGGTGGAGCGGAAGAGCCGGGTCATCAGCTTGTCCGGATCGGCCCCCCGCTTGAGATCGATGGTGATCTTGAGGCCGTTCAGGTCGGTCTCGTCCCGCATGTCGGCGATCTCCCGGATCTTGCCCCCCTTCACCAGCTCGGCCACCTTGTCCATGATGGCCTCCACCGTGGTGGTGTAGGGGATCTCGTAGATCTCGATGAGGTTTTCGCCCTTGAGGTAGCGCCACTTGGCCCGCACCTGGAAGGAGCCGCGGCCCGTCTCATAGATCTGCCGAAGGGCCCCCTCGTCGTAGAGCAGCTCGCCGCCGGTGGGGAAGTCGGGGGGCCTTCAGGTGGTCCAGCAGGTTCACCTGGGGGTTCTTCAGAAAGGCCACCGTGGCGTCGCACACCTCGCCCAGATTGAAGCCGCACAGGTTGGAGGCCATGCCCACGGCGATGCCCTGGTTGGCGCTCACCAGCACGTTGGGGAAGGTGGTGGGCAGCAGGGTGGGCTCCTGCATGGAGCCGTCGTAGTTGTCTACAAAGTCCACCGTGTCCTGGTCGATGTCGCGGAACAGCTCGGCGCAGATGGAGTCCAGCCGCACCTCGGTGTACCGGCTGGCCGCCCAGGCCATGTCCCGGGAGTACACCTTGCCGAAGTTACCCTTGGAGTCCACCAGGGGGTGGAGCAGGGCCCCGTAACCCCGGCTGAGGCGCACCATGGTGTCGTAGATGGCCGCGTCGCCGTGGGGGTTGAGCTTCATGGTCTGGCCCACGATGTTGGCGCTCTTCTGGCGCTCGCCCTTGAGCAGACCCATCTTGTACATGGTGTAGAGCAACTTGCGGTGCGAGGGCTTAAAGCCGTCGATCTCGGGGAACGCACGCGAGACATTGACGCTCATAGCGTAGGGCATGTAGTTGACCTCGAGCGTCTGCGTGATCGGCTGGTCGGTGACCTCGGAGTGCAGGCCGATGACGTTCTCGGCGTTGACCTGCTTTTTCTTGGGCTGGTTTTTCGTCTTCTTCTTTGCCACGATTTCCTCTTGAACTTGTTATGGGCCGTCGTTATCGATTTGCTGCTATTGCAAGTCCAGCTGGTCCAGGTATTCCTTGCCGTGCTCGGAGATATGGCGCTTGCGGCCCGCCTCGTCGTTGCCCAGCAAAAGGTTGAACATGGTTTCCATCTTGGTGACGTCCTCGGGCTCCACCTTGATCAGGCGACGCGTCTCGGGGTTCATGGTGGTGAGCCACATCATGTCCGGATCGTTCTCACCAAGACCCTTGGAGCGGTTGATGGAGCACTTCTGGTCGCCGATTTCTTTGAGGATGCCGTTCTTCTCGAGCTCGGTGTAGGCAAAGTAGGTCTTTTCTTTGCAGTTGATCTCGTAGAGCGGCGACTCGGCGATATACACGTAACCTTCGTCGATAAGCGTGGGCACCAGGCGATAGAGCATGGTGAGCACGAGCGTGCGGATGTGATAACCGTCGACGTCGGCGTCCGTACAGATAATGACCTTGTTCCAGTTGAGGTTGTCCAGGTCAAAGGCGCCGAGGTTCTTGATGCGCTTGTCCTTAATCTCCACGCCACAGCCCAGCACGCGCATGAGGTCCATGATGATGTCGGACTTAAAGATGCGCGGGTAGTCCTCCTTCAGGCAGTTGAGGATCTTGCCACGGACGGGCATGACACCCTGGAACTCTGCATCGCGCGACGTGCGAATGGCGCCTGCTGCCGAGTCGCCCTCTACGATGTAGATCTCGCGGCGGCTCTTGTCCTTGGAGCGGCAGTCGATGAACTTCTGCACGCGGTTGGCCATGTCGGTCTTCTGCTGCAGGTTGGTCTTGATGCTCTGACGCGTCTTCTCGGCGTTCTCGCGCGAGCGCTTGTTGATGAGCACCTGCTCCATGATCTTGTTGGCGGCGTCTTTGTTCTCGATCAGGTAGGTCGAGAGGCGCTCCTTAAAGAAGGCGGTCATGGCCTGCTGGATAAAGCGGTTATTGATGGCCTTCTTGGTCTGGTTTTCGTAGGACGTCTGAGTGGAGAAGCAGTTGGTCACCAGCACCAGGCAGTCCTGGACGTCTTGCCATTTAATGCCGCTCTCGTTTTTGTTGTATTTGCCCTGTTGCTTAATGTAGGCATCGATGGCGCTGGTCAGAGCGCTGCGGGCTGCCTTTTCGGGCGAGCCGCCGTTCTCGAGCCAGGAGGAGTTGTGGTAGTACTCCTGCATCGTGAAGGTGCGCGAGAAGCACATGCACGCGGTGATCTTTACATTGTAGTCGGGCAAGTCCTCGCGGTCGCGACCGCGGCGGTCAGCCTCGATAAAGAAGGGTTCGGTGAGATAGTCGGTACCGACCTTTTCGAGCACGTAGTCCTCGATGCCCTTGGGATAGCAAAAATCCTCTTCGGAAAACTCGCCGTCGTCGCCCTCGATGCGCAGACGGAAGGTCACGTTGGCGTTGACCACGGCCTGGCGGCGCATGGTCTCGCGATACCACTCGTGGGGGGATGCTGATGGAGGTAAAGACTTCAAGATCGGGTCGCCATTTGATGGTGGTGCCGGTGCGGTCCTCGTTGCTGGGCTCAATCTCGAGTGCCTTCTTTTTGGCGCCGACGACCTTGCCCTTTTTAAAGTGCAGTGAGTACTTGTTGCCATCGCGCCAAACCGTGACGTCCATGTATTCGGAGGCGTACTGGGTCGCGCACGAGCCCAGACCGTTGGTACCGAGCGAGAAGTCGTAGTCGCCGCCCTGGTTGTTATTGTATTTGCCGCCGGCGTAGAGCTCGCAAAAGACGAGCTCCCAGTTAAAGCGCTTCTCGGAGGGGTTCCAGTCGAGCGGGCAGCCGCGGCCGTTGTCTTCTACCTGAATGGAACCATCGCGAAAGGCGGTAAGGGTGATGAGCTTGCCGTAGCCCTGGCGCGCCTCGTCAACGGCGTTGGACAGGATCTCAAAGGCGGCATGCGCACAACCGTCGAGTCCGTCCGAGCCAAAGATAACGGCGGGGCGCAGACGTACGCGCTCCTCGTCCTTGAGCTGGCGGATACTGTCGTTACCATAGTTTGCGGTGTTTTTTGCCATACTCGCTCTCTCGGTGCTCCCTTGCTGCGTTTAAGTCATATAGATAGTCAAGGTAGCATAGCCCAGGCCGTGGGCGATTCCACCTAACACGAAATCCATCGAACAATCGTTCGGATTAACGGGTAAAACGTGTCGTGCGGATTGTTGTTCCGAATCGAACATTGGGACAAGCGTCTCGTTTTATGGGCCACGGGCGTGCGTGTGCGAGTCCCTTTGGCCCATAAGGAACGCTGGCGGGTCGTTATTTGGGCCGTGGGTCACTTCGCCGGCGTCGTGTTTCGTCATACGCTCATAGTGGAAGCCGATGCCACGGGGTCGACTTGGGACTCGGGCAACGGATGAGCTGCAAGCCGAAAGGAGCGGTGAGGATGATGAAGCCCATGACGAAGAAGCTGCTGTTAGGAATTCCCACCGTGACGCTTTCGGCCGTGCTGGCATGTACGGTGGCCGGCTGCGGCGGTAATGCGCCGAGTGGCTCGGGCGGGAGCGCACCTGTGCAGGAGAAGGCCGAGAAGCCCAAGGCCTATGAGTCGCAGACGGTCGAGGTGGCAGGCATTACCTATGAGTCGGTGGCTCACGGTACGTTCTATCGCGGTGATGCCAAGAAGCAGGACGGCTTTTACCTGCACATCAAGATTACCAACAACAACACAAAGAACAGGACGTTCAGTTCCTTTAACGTGCATGCTGCCCAGGGCGATCTTGAGGCAGGCGACCCGTTGTTTACTTCCGGCAAGGCGGCCGTGCTCGACTACGTTGCAAGCGAGGCTCCCGATGAGCTTCACGAGGGCATCGATCTTTCCAAGAGGCCAGATATCGGCCCGGGCGAGACCGTTGAGTACGTGTATTTCTGGGCCCCCAAGACGGCGTACTACGGGCCCATCACTGTCGAGTTCGTAGACGCTTACGCCCCCGCCAAGAATCATGAGGCCATGCACTTTGACACCACGGGATGCGAGACCAAGGAGTTCAAGGCGGCCGGCGGCGTGGCCGATTCTGGTGACGCGGCCAATATGACCGGCATCGATTGCGCATCGTACAGTATCGAGGCCGCCGATGGGTACACGCTGGATTCGTCCAACGAAGAGCACGAAAAGGCAAACTTCTTCCACGACGAGACTGGAGGACGCCTGAACATCAGCATCTTCCCGCGCTCGCCGGAGGAGGAAGTTGCAAGCCTGGAGCAGATCTATGAAGGCAAGGAAACGACAACCGACCAGGTCGAGTACAACGGCATAACGTGGCTGCGCTTTACCGGTCCCGACAACGGCCATACGCTGTTTGCGACGGCTCCCGCGACGGGCGAGACCGTCCGCGTGTCGATTGGCTGGAAGATCGACTGGGATGCCGCCGTGCCCATGATGGAGGCACTGAAGCTCAAGTAACGCCGCGATTCTTACGTCAGGCGACTCAGGGCTGGCTCCGAGTTATCGGGGCCAGCCCTTTTTGGTGCTCGATGAGCAGGGTCAGTGCCTCGCGCGGTTTCGGGTACAGCGGGGTACCGTGCGCGCAATGACGAACATGGTTTCCATAATGACAGATATAGTTGACATCTTCTGATGGATGCAATATATTTCTGTCATGTTGCAACGGATATCTGTCCACATTTACGAAAGGGGCTCCATGCCGGGTAAAAAAAACCTTCGCATGAAGGCGGCGCGCGCGGCGGCTGGCCTTTCGCAAGCCGACTTGGCCGAGGCCGTGGGCGTTACGCGCCAGACTATCGGTCTTATCGAGGCGGGCGGCTACAACCCCACGCTCAATTTGTGCGTGGCAATCTGTAAGGTGCTGCGCGTTACGTTGAACGACTTGTTTTGGGAAGACGAAACCGACGCCGACCCTAATACTCTTTAGGAGTTCGCTATGAAATATGAAGATCTGAAAATCGTGCAAAAGTGGCGTGAATATGCCGGCCCAAAGGATGAGCGCCTGGAGGCGGAAAGCGCAAAGATCTACAAGATTGGTTTCGTACTGCTTTCGTTTGGCATGTTGATGATCTTTTTCTACCAGTTTATAGCTCGACAGGTCGCGTGGGTTCACAGCGACGCCAGTGAAATGCCGCATGGCTTTGCAACGCCGTTCGAGGTAGCCATGTATTTGTGGCTCGTTCTCGTGATGTTGATTTGCGCAGGACTGCAAACGCGGAAGGGCTATGTCGACACCAATCGTTTTGGGCAAACCGAGCATCTTCCTGTTGGATATTTCCTGCTTCTCAGCGGTCTTAGCGGCGCCGCGTTCGCGCTTGTTATTGCCGCAATGCGCTGTATTGCTGAGGCGCAGATCGTACCACTCGAAAGCGTCTTTTGGTTGGCGAACCTGGCCACGGGCGTGTTCTGCGGTGCGACGATTTTCGCGGCCACGTTTGCTGGCCTGTGCGCAACGTTTTTCACGGCGAAAAGACGCCGTGCCAAGCTCGAGGCAGAATTCGACTCCACTGACGATATCTAATGCGAAATGGGCTGGCTCTGGGTATCCAGAACCAGCCCATTTGATGTTCGATGAGCCGAGTCGGCGTCTCTCACAAAAGTAACTAGGAGCTAGCGAGGCCTATCCGAATTGACCTCCTTGGCGGTGTCTTTTTCGAGCGCCGTGCGGCGGGCGCTGTAGGCGACGAGGCCGGCGCCTGCCGCGGCGAGTGCTGCAGCGGCTGCCGTAAGGGGAGCGTTGACATCGCCCGTGCCCGCAAGCGCGCCCGCTTTTCCGGAGCGCTTGCTATTGCCGTGGTCCTTGCCACTGCCGGAGCTGCTTCCGCCGGAGCCGCCGCCCTTGTCAGTACCGCCGCCACTCGAGCCACCATCGCCGTCCGCCGTCATCGGGGCGTCGTGAAGTCCTGTCGTATCCGCGCTGTCGCATATGCCGACCTGAACTTCTGAGCGCTCGCATGCCGCGTCAGGCACATGAAGCTCATGCAGTACGGCACCCAGCGCCGAGTTTGCGCCCGGTCGAATTTCCTCAAGCGTTACGGGATCGAGCGCTACCAGGTCACGCGCCTTCGCATACAGCGTGACGCGTTTGCCCACTTCGTCGCCCCAACTCTCGGGGATGGCGAAGCTCATGCGGAACTGTGCCGTGCAACCCGGTGCCAGCACGGCGTTGCCGTTGTCGGCTACCAGCGGGTGCGTTGCAAAACGCGCGCCCAGCGTCTCGAGCGCGTATTTCACCGCGTCGCCATATCCGTTGGTCCGAAGCGTCCTCGGCAAGCTCTGGATCAAAGATCGAAGCCATGCGTGCGTTCGCGCCGAACCCGATGGATGCGCTGGAGAACGGCTGGCTGGAGCCCTCTCGGTACAGATCGATCGTGCCGGCGGTCAGCAAGGTGTTGCCGTCGTTTCGCACCGTGACCATGAAGGATTCGCCTGCTGCTCCGGGCACCACCGCGCCCGAGGTAGCGACCGCGCCCGTCGGAGTGGCACACGCCACCAAGGGCACTTCGATGCCGTGCAGCTCTGCCTCGCTCTTCTCCGCGCTCACAATGTGCGTGGCGAGCGCGGAGAGCATGCCCCCCGACGTCAAAAATGTCGTTATCTGATCGACGGGATGGTTCAGCTCGCACATCACGAACGGCTCCGTGAACAGATCGCCTGCCAAGGTGCTGGCGAAGATGCGGAAGTGCTTGCCCATCACTGCCACCGGGTTGCCTTCTTCGTCGTAGGTTTGTCCCACCTTGCCATCGGTGTTCTCTACATAGAGCGCGCACCTGCCGTTGTCGCTTACGCTAAACGATGCCGGGCCACAGCCTGCGGCACCCACGGGCTGCGTTGCAAATGCCGATGCTCCTCGCGTCCAAGTAATATGCTGCAGTTGCTCGTTGACGGTTGCCAAAAAGCCCGAATGTTGTGGCCACGGCACCGCGTGGGGTACTGTGGCATCTGGTGGCATAACGCCCCAACCCGCGATGGACTGGCCGATCACGGCATACGATGCGCAGCCACAACCGTTTGCAGTTTCGTATGCAACGGGCACCACCATTTTGCCGTTGATATTCTCGGGTACGCCCAGCTCGATGCTCGATGGCGCTTGCGGAAAGCGGAGGACCTGACGGAACGTGAGGCTGTCGCCCAAATCATCCGACCACAGGGTGAAGCACTCCAGCGCAACCTCTGCCTCATTGCCCAGCGCCTTTTCTGCGGTGGTTCCGCGGCGGTGGAGGTAAGCGCCCGACAGGCGCCCGTCGACCAGCGTCTTGCCCACCGTGATGCGTGGACACTGCAGACAATGGTGGCCATCCTCCTGAAGGCGGCCGCGCGAGATGCTGCGCCACGACGTGTGCGACATCACGCGAACTCCGTCGTTGCTTATGCGCAGGCGCACAACGGACAGTATGCCGGCTGTGCTTGCCGTATCGAAAAGGGTGTTGTCGCCGTCGGGGCGCTCGCCCGAGACCAGCAGCACGTAAGCGTCCTGGTTTTCTCTTCCGTCCGTATATTCCACTACGTCGAAGTCGTAATCGAATATGCCGTCGCGCTCCACGTCGCCCTCGCCAAAGCCAAGGGGGAAGTCCACGGGCATGGGGGCAGACCACGTGCCGTTTGCCTTTGTGTGCACCACCAGGCGCGAGCGGCCATTGTCGCCGTAGCGCACCGAGGCGATACGGAACAGGCATTCTACGCCGGCGATCATTGCCAGCTTCATGTGAGCTTCGCTGAGCACGCCGGAAAACAGCACGTTGTCGCTCGAGGGCTTGATGCCGCCACGCTCGTCCTCCGATACACCAGCAGAATTGGCGTTGGGGTCCGCAACGGCGTTCGTCGCCTGCCCGATATAGGTGTACTCATACATCGGTGCGGCGTTGTCATCGTTCTCTATCAGTGCATGGACGAAATGCCCGATCTGTCCCGTGTCGTCGCTTTCTGCATCAGCCTCGAGCTCAATGCGCGTGACCGCTTGATCCCAATCGCGCACGACAGGCGCGACGTTTGCGGCAGTAGCCTTAACCTCGGCGCGTGTGAGCAGCTCGGCGTTGGTGACGATGGTGGCCGATGCGATAAATTGCGGCACGCCGCCCGCCTCGATGTTGCCGGGCGTGCCGAAGCAGGCATCCAGCGTATAAGGCGTATCTCCACCCAAGGCTAGCTCAGAGCGCTGGAGCACATACTGGTTGCCATTGTTCACCGACATATTCCACGAATCGATGAGTGTGGGCCACGACCCCGACCAAGCCTTGGTGGTCCACTTGAACATTACGAACTGGAGTATCACATCGACATCGACGTCTGCACCTACACGCAGTCGCGGAAGCTGGTGTCCATCTGCCTTCTCGTACCCAATGAACAGCGTGAGGGATGCGGCGCCGCGCACGGCAGACGAAGCAACGCCTGCAACGCCGGCGCCAAAGGTGACGGCAAGCCCGATCTGGATGGTGAACGAGCCCGACGTGTTTGAATAGTCGAGCGAAATGTTTTTAAAAAACGACCGCGCCGCTGCCGTGCGTGTGGGCACCCACAGCGAGCGCCAGTTTTGTCCAGCACCCAAGGGTTGACGTTTAGGAAAAACGGCACCGGTCCTAGGGTAAACTGCTCGGTCCAATTGAGGTCGGTTCTTACCTGGAAGAGGGCCTTAATATTGCCGTATGCGGGGTCGTTGTTGTTACCCCAGGTTTTGCCCACCCAATCGTAGGCGAGCGAGCCGTACAGCTGTGTGGCGATATCCATCGTGAACAGCGGCGTGAAATGGTGGCGAAGGAGCTTGGTGTTTCTTGGATCGGTGCCCGAACCGGCACTCATACTCTTGTACTGATTCCACTTCCCCTCCACCTCGTCGAGGTAGCGGTTTGCCTGCTTGGCGCCCGACTCGCGCGGCGATTTCTTCCAGTATTCCGGATCAGGGTTGCCCGAATCGTTCATATAGCTGACTGGTTTGTATCCTCCGCCAAACAGCACGTATCCAGCAAACGAGAAATCGAACAAAATGGGGAACGAGGGCATCCAGCACGTGAACTTATTGCCGCCGATGCCGGGAAACGCCGCGGGGAAATCAAACGGAGTGACCTCTTGGTCCATGGTGGTGGGGACGATAGTGGTCGAGCCCGATTCCGCCTTTGCGGCCGGCGCGGTGACAACGGTCATGGGGGATGAGAGCGTGTAGGTTTTGCCCTGGTAGTCGAGCACAAAGCGCAGCTTGCACCCTTCCTCCAGAAGGCCCGAAGCTGCATCGAGGAACGTGTCTTCGAGTGTGAACATCACCAGATTATCCGCGCCCGATGCGCTGGCCTTGACTTGGCCAATCTGCGTGACGGTTTCGGGTGAGCTGCCCGCGGCAGGCGTCACTTTGTTGATGTGCAGCGTTGCCTGTCCACCCTGTGGCAGATGTGCCTGCACGGTAAAGGCGTGCGTATCGGGCTGCTCGTTTGCCGTGTCGTCCTTCGGCAATGCCATGAACGTAGCATCGGCGTACTGGATGTCCCATTCGTCGAATGTGAGCTGGCGGAAGTACGGCTCGCCGTCGGAAAGCGGACGCGTGGGCGCGGTTATGGCAGTGCCGCCTTGGACGCGCGCGAGGGGAATCTCGACATCACGGTAACCCGCCATGCTAATGGAGATGCCGCCGTTAAAGTCGTACGCGTCGAGAAGCGTCGCCTCGTCCACGTAGCCTTCTGAGAGCGGCGCGACCTCAAAGATGGCCGTGCCTTCGTCATCGGTCGTGGCGGTGAGCTGCTTGCCTGCGGCATAGCGCGATGTGAGCGTGACCTTGGCGCCTGCGATAGGCGTATTCTTGTTGGCGACGTCGACCACGACCACGCCGAACATGGTGCGCGAGAGAACGAGCACCTTGAAGGGGTCTTCTTCGTCGGCATAGGCCTCGGTGGGGGCGAATGGTAGTATGAAAGCGTTTGCGCTGCCCGGCACGCGAGGCAGCATGATGCCTGCCAGCGAGGATGCTCCGGCGATAAGTAACGAACGGCGATCAAGCATTTTGGGCTCCCATCCTGCAAATATCGGAGGAAATAATCCAATTTTGTGAGAAGGTGCCCCGTGGCGGTAGTGCCGTTCGAGAGCCAAAATGTCCAATTTGAGTGCGCGAAAGCGTCAGGCCCCGGGAGCGCTTTCGATACGCCGGGCAGTCTGGCCACTAGCGCAACATGTGGGCAACCAGCTCGGCGCGTGTGCCGATGCCAAGCTTTGCGTATACGCCGGATAGGCGGTTTTTAACGGTGCCCGGCGATACTTCCATGTGGCGTGCGATTTCGGCGTTGGTCCATCCGCGGCAGGCGAGCATGGCCATGGTGAACTCTGTGGTCGTTAAATCGTCGGCCACGTCCTCGCCCGAATCGGGGTTGTGGATGCGCCGCCAACCGTAGCTGAATCGATACGTAATCTCGATGATGCGTGCGAAGTCGTCAGGGTATTGCGTTTTTAGACACGCCTCGATAAGCCCCTGCAAAAGGCCGTGGTGCTCGCCGATGAGTTCGATAAGGCCGTCGGGACGCGCAACGTCCCAAGCGGCTCCGAAGTGTGCCTTTGCGGTGTCGATGTCCTTGAGGCTCATGCAGGCCATGGAAGCCGACAAGTGCAGGAACAGCTCCGAGATGGGATAACTTCCCTGTTTCATGATCAGGGCGTTTTCCGCCATGCCCAGACTGCGGCCATATTCGCCGCGCAGGTACAGGGCATGCGCCATCACGTAGCTGGCGAACAGGCGCAGGCCTTCGGGCAGATGCGCCGCAAGTGGATAAAACTCTTCGGCGGAATGCGGGGAAGGCAAGTGCAGCAGGACGCTCGCAGCGGAGGCGAACAGGATATGCGTGGCGTGGACGGCGGGCGATTCCTCGTCAGTTGGCGCATCGAGGATGCCCGCAAGGCAACGGCGGGCATCGGCGATACGGTTGAGCGACAGACTGGCATATCCGCAGATAAGGCATGCGGAATAACGCAGTGCGGGGTCGGTGGCGTCAAGATAGGGGCGTGCTGTCTCGGCGGCGGGTGTGGCCTGTCCGCGAAAGTACAGCGCTTCTGCCGTGGCGATGGTGCGTGAATCGGGGTCGGAAATGCCTGCAACCGCAGCGTCAATCTGCCCGGCACAAGGCAGTGCACATCAACGGCATGGGAATGCGCGGGTAGCCATCGCAGTCCATCTTCCATCTCCCATCAGGTGGCAACAATGCAGCAATTGTACTCCTGTTGCTCGGGACCCCTTTCGTTTTACTGTTCGGTTAACGCTGCGGATCGTTTTGGAAGGCTTACGAGCATGGTAGCCCCGTTCTCGGAACTTGTTTCGACCTCTACCGTGCCACCGTGAAGTGCTGCAATCTCCCAAACAAGCGCTAGCCCGAGTCCTGCGCCGCCGTATGCCCTGCTGCGGGATTTGTCTAGACGAAAGAACGGCTGGAAGATGCTCTCTCGGTACTGCTTGGGTATTCCCGGGCCCTCATCTTTGACTCGCAGGAGCACGTGGCTGTCGCTGTCGCTGATGGAGACATTGACAGTCGAGCCGGAGCGACTGTAACGGATGGCGTTTTCGGCCAGGTTGAACAGCAACCGATAGAGGAGCGTGTCGCTCCCGATTACTAAAGCGTCTCCAGCACAGTTGAGGGCTATGCTCCTATTTTCGGCAAGTGGCGCAAGGTCAGTGAGGACCTCTTCGGACAAGGGACCGAGTTCAACATCGTCCTCGCAAGGAACGCTGCGGAGCTCACTCATTTCAAGCAATACCTTGGTCATTCGAGACATGCGCTCGGTTTGTTCTTGTAGCAGGCCGAGCAGCTCGGCTGTTTCTGGTTGCAAACCGGAGTGCTCGGAGATGAATAGTTCAATCTGTGCTTGCATAAGGGCGAGCGGGGTGCGCAGCTCGTGTGCGGCGTTGCCGGTAAACTGACGCTGTGCAGAGAATCCTTCGCCAAGACGGGCGATCATGTCGTTGAAAGAGGCGCTGCATTGTTGTAGCTCGGTGGGCACATCTTCACTGAGTCTGATTTCGCTTAGGTTGTCAGGCTGCACGCGCTCTACCTGGGCGGCGAAATCCCGTAGCGGTTTGAGTGCACGGCCGCTCACAAAGTATGCCAGCACGCCGCCAAGGAGTGTGACTCCAGCCGTGATGCACCAGGTTGTCGTGCCAAAAGACTCCTGTGCGTCGTTTACGACGATCGTGACCTTGTCATCGGGGGTCGCTTTCGTTGGGTCGAACGCCTGGGGCGAATCTTCGCCGGTTGCGTTAAAGGCCGAGATGTTGCTGCCGATGGCATCCATGTAGCGCATGCCCGTATAGCCGACCAGGCAGTTCGTCAGCACGCATGCTGCACACGTGAGCAGCGCCGTCATAATCGTTATGCGCCATTGCAGCGAAAGCCTTTTCATTCGCTATCCTCCATAACGTAGCCCTCTCCAATTCGATTGCGAATCGGGTCGTATCCCAAAGCGATGCGTAGCTTTTTGCGGAGTGACGAGATATGAACGCGGATTGCGTTGCTAAAGCTGTTCACGCTGCTATCCCAAACGTGCTCGATAAGCTCCTCTTGGCTTACCGGACGCCCCTGATTAAGCATCAGGTATTCCAAGATTCCCGTTTCCTTGCGTGTAAGAGATAGAGCCTCACTGTCCACGGAAGCGATGCGCGCCTTGGTGTCAAAGCTGAGCTTTCCGCAGGTTAAAACTATGTCGCTTTGTGTGAAGCGCCTGAGGGTGAGACTGCGGATCCTTGCCGCAAGTTCGTCCAGATGAAACGGCTTGGTGAGGTAATCGTTGGCGCCGGCATCGAGTCCGGCGACTTTATCGGATACTTCGCCACGTGCGGACAGAATCAGTACCTTGGTCTCGCAGTCGGTTTTCCTAAGTTCCCTGAGCACGGTCATGCCGTCGATGCGGGGGAGATTGAGGTCGAGTACCACGAGGTCAAAGACTTCGACGCCCAGCAGGTCGAGTGCCTCCCGTCCATCGTGGCAGCAGTCGACGCTGTACGCCAGGTTTCGCAAGCTGCGTGCGATTGCATCGCACAGTGCTCGCTCGTCTTCGACGATCAAAATACGCATAACAGTCTCCTTGCACATTCCAAATCGCGCTTAACACGGATTTTATAGTCGATATGGTCCAATGGTCGCGTAACGAAAGGAGTGGTTGGGTTGTTCAAAGCAGTAAAACCCGTGGTACAGGTCGCTTTGTTGATCGTCGGAATTGCCATGGTGTGCTTTGGCGTTATGCGTGGCGAGGCGGATGCCGTGCTGGCCAAAGCGATTAGGCTGTGCTTGGAGTGTATCGGAATTGGATAAAAGAGAAAACACTGCGTCGCATGTTTTGGCCCGATTTCGCGGATTCATTCAGACGGCGGCGACGCTCATCACCAACATTCACCTGCCAAACTTTGCCAAAGGCGGCATCTATCAGGGCGCGGGAAAAACAGTCTGCGTACCTGGACTTAATTGCTATTCGTGTCCCGCGGCATCGGGTGCGTGCCCCATCGGGTCGTTCCAGTCGGTGGTAGGTTCATCCAAGTTCAACTTTTCTTACTATGTTACCGGTACGCTCATTTTGCTCGGCGTGCTGCTGGGACGCTTTGTATGCGGCTTTCTGTGCCCGTTTGGCTGGCTGCAGGAGCTGCTTCACAAGATTCCCAGCAAAAAGCTTTCGACAAAAAGGCTCAAGCCGCTCACGTACATCAAGTACGTCGTGCTGCTGTTTGCCGTGGTGCTGCTGCCCGTCTTGGTGGTTAACGACGTGGGGATGGGAGACCCGTTCTTTTGCAAATACGTCTGTCCGCAGGGCGTGCTCGAGGGCGCCATTCCGCTGGCCATTGCCAACGCCGGCATTCGATCTGCGCTGGGGCAGCTCTTTACCTGGAAACTTGCCGTTCTCATTGCCGTGGTAGTGCTGAGCGTTTTGTTCTATCGCCCCTTCTGCAAATGGATTTGCCCGCTCGGCGCATTCTATGCGCTCATGAATAGGGTGTCCCTACTGGGGATTCGGGTTGACGCATGTCAAATGTGTCTCGTGCGGCAAGTGCTCAAAGGTTTGTCAGATGGACGTTGATGTGGTCCGCGCGCCCAATCATGCCGAATGCATCCGGTGCGGAAAGTGCATCGGGGCCTGTCCCGTCGATGCCATCAGCTATCGCTATGGCCTAGATGTGTCGGCGGAAAAGCTCCCCTTGACCGCCGATAAAAAGTAAACAAGCTTCGACAAAACGGAGGAATGACTATGAAGCTTTCTAAGATTGCGGCCCTGTTTATGGTGCCGGTGCTGGCCTTGTGTCTTGTGGCGTGCTCGGCACCTGGCGGCAATGCGAGCGAATCTGCGGGCTCCGATTCTAAGATCGCAGAACTCACTGCGCAGAAGCCGACCAATGCCGACGAGGCCGCCGAGTTGTATGCAAAACTCATGCAGAAGGAGAACGATATCTTTTCGAGTGATAACGCGCTGTGGGAAAAGGTATTCAATGCGGCAAATAAAGACTCGGCAATGATTGAGGACGGCAGCAATTACGGCGATTTCCTGCTCAAGACCATCGACGGCGCCAAGGATGAGTTCACGGCGGATGAGCTTAAGACGCTCAAGGCCGGTGCACAGCAGATCAAGGAGATCGAGGACAAGCTCGAGAGCTTGGAGAAGGAGTTCCCCGGCTGTGGAAGCACGCCGAGCGCAGGCGAGAGCGTCGATGCTTCGGCCGCTGGCATGACGGCTGGTGCCAATGCTTCGAGCGAGGCGACGAAGTTCCCCAGCTTTACGGGCAAGGACCTGGACGGCAACGACGTGAGCAGCGATGAGCTGTTCTCAAAGAACAAGGTCACCGTCATGAACTTTTGGTTTACCACTTGCAAGCCGTGCGTGGGCGAGCTGGGCGATCTTGAGAATTTGAATAAGGAGCTTGCCGAGAAGGGCGGCCAGGTCGTAGGTGTCAATTCCTTTACGCTCGATGGCAACAAGGGCGAGATTGCAGATGCCAAGGACGTGCTGAGCAAGAAGGGCGTGACATATAAGAACATCTGGTTCAAGTCGGATAGCGAGGCCGGTAAGTTTACGTCAAATTTGTTCTCGTTCCCGACAACGTATGTCATCGATCAGAATGGCAACATCGTAGGGGATCCAATCGTGGGAGCCATCAGCTCCGCCGAGCAGCGCGCAGCACTCGACAAGCTTATTGACCAGGCGATTGCGAATAGCGAGCAGTAGAAAACGCGTAAGGCATGGCGAGGATCGTGCGCCGCTGTGCGAAGTAGTCCGTTCCCTTTCAAGATAAGCTCCACCATATAGAGGTCCCGCTCGGGACCTCTTTTTTGGGCGCCGTCCCGTTCGTTTTTTGGCGCGGTTCCCTACATTCCTCACTGGCGCCGGCAAAAAATGGGGATAGAGTAGGACAAACGCGTCGAATACGAACGGCGGGGGAGAGCGGGCAGGGTGCCTGCGCAGGAGAGGTTGCCGTCCATGTTGGAGCTCAAGGGTATTTGCAAAAGGTACGTTACGCAGTCGTTTACGCAGGTGGCACTCGACGACGTAAGCCTGTCTTTTCGCGATAACGAGTTCGTGGCCATTCTGGGCCCCTCGGGCTCGGGCAAAACTACGATGCTCAACGTAATCGGTGGACTCGATCATTTCGATTCCGGCGACCTGCTCATCGACGGCATCTCGACCAAGGACTTTCGCGATCGCGATTGGGATGCCTACCGTAACAACCGCATCGGCTTTGTGTTCCAAAGCTATAACCTCATTCCGCATCAGACCTAGTTTTAGGAAAACGTGGAGCGTGGCGCTTACGCTCGACGGGCGGTGGGGCATCGCCGAGCGCTGCCAGCGTGCGCGCGAGGCGTTGGAGAAAGTCGGCTTGGGGGAGCATGTTAACAAGCGCCCGAGCCAGCTTTCGGGTGGACAGATGCAACGCGTGGCCATCGCCCGCGCCCTGATCAATGATCCCGAGATCGTGCTGGCCGACGAGCCGACCGGCGCCTTGGATTCAACGACATCCGTACAGGTCATGGACTTGCTTAAGGACGTGGCGCGCGACCGCCTGGTCATCATGGTCACGCATAATCCCGAGCTGGCGTACCAATATGCCACGCGCATCGTCAACCTGGCGGACGGCAGGATTACCGACGATTCCGATCCCTTTGATGTTGCCAAGGCCGCGCGTCGTGAGGCCAAGCCTACGCGCAAAACCTCGATGAGCTTTGTGACGGCGCTGGGGCTTTCTGCTCGCAACCTCATGACCAAAAAGGGCCGTACGGCCATGACTGCCTTTGCGGGCTCGATTGGCATTATCGGTATCGCGGCGATTCTGGCGCTGTCCAACGGCGTAAACGGCTACATCAAAAAGGTCGAGGAGGATACGCTCTCGAGCTACCCGCTCACCATTTCCAAGCAGGATTACGACCTGTCGTCCATGATGGGCGGGCAGGGGGCCACGGATGATGACTCGCCTGAAAACGTGGATTCGTCCGACGACAGTGCCGGCGGCAAGGCTCAGGGGACCGATAGGATCCCTGTGGTCACGGCCGTAAAGGATATGTTTGCGAGCGTTAAGTCCAACGACATGACGAGCTTTAAGGCATGGCTCGATGCCGGTGGCGACGGCATCGATAAAGAGGTCAACGCCATTCAGTACGGCTACGGTGTATCGCCGGTTGTCTATCGTGCCGGCAAGGGCGATGAGAAGCCTGTCCGGCTGGTGCCCAACGCCATGACCGAGGCCATGAGCGGAGGCGCGAGCTCGGCGGCAACGGTGAGCATGGAATCCATGGGAACCTCGGTCTTTAACGAGATGATCGACGACCAGAGCCTGCTCGACAGTCAGTACGATGTCGTCGCCGGTCATTGGCCCACGTCCGCCAACGAAGCCGTAATGGTGCTCTCGAGTCGTGGCACGGTGGGCGACTACACGCTCTACAGCATCGGCGCGCTGGATATCAATGAGCTCAACGATCTGGTAAACAGCGCTATGACGGCTGACGGTGGGGTCGAAACGCCCGAGACCGGCACCGAATTTACCTACGACGATGCGCTGTCCACGACGTTTAAGGTGCTGTCGCCGGCCGATGCCTATCGCAAAAACGAAGAGACCGGCATGTGGACTGACATGTCTGACGATGCCGACTTTATGACGGCCAAGGTTGCCGACGGTATCGACGTGCACATTGTGGGTGTGGTGCGACCTAACGAGACCGCCAACGCGAGCGCGTTGTCTCCGGGTATTGCCTATACGCATGCACTGACTCGCCAGCTTATGGAGCGCGCCGCCGATTCGCAGATTGTGCAGGAGCAACTCGCCCACCCCGAGACGGATGTCTTTACGGGCAAAACCTTCGACGAACTGCAAGGCGAGGCCAAGCAAGGCGTTGATCTGGGCAGCATGTTCAGTGTGGACGAGGCGGCGCTCAAGAGCGCGTTCTCGTTCGATACCTCCGCGCTCTCGGGTGTTGCCGGCGGTATGGACCTGTCGGGTCTTGACTTGTCCGGGCTGGACATTGACCTTTCGGGCGTTGGCAAGGACATCGACTTCAGCGACATCATGGCAAAAGCGCCAACCCCAGATTTCTCGGGTATCTTTGACGGTCTGGAACTCACGCCCGAGCAAATGCAGCAGGTGGGAACACTAGCCAACCAGCTGTTTGAGGGCTTTTTGCAGTCTGATCAGTTTAAGGCGCTGTCGCCCGATGATCTTAAGGACGCGTCAAAGCTCTCTGCCGCATTCTCGACGTATCTTGAGAATGATGACACAGCCCAGCAATATCTGGCTCAGCTCAAGGCACTCGGTGGCGATGCCCTGGCCGAGCGCCTGCAACAGGCGATGACCGACTATGTGCAAAAGCAGCTGGCTCCGTATCTGCAGCAGGCTATGGATCAGGTGATGAGGACGATTAGCGAGCAGATCGCGACGACGGTATCGGCTCAGCTCAAGGCGGGCGCGGCAAGGGCTTATGGACCAGATGGCGACGCAGATGGTCTTCGAGTTTTGCTAACCTGGCGAGCGCCATGCGCGTGGATGCGAGCGCCTTTGCGCGTGCCATCCATTTCAACATGGACGCCGAGGACCTGAGTTCGCTCATGATGAGCTATGCCAAGGCGTCAAAGCTCACCTACGATAACAATCTGACCACGCTGGGCTATGCGGATGAGACAGACCCCATCTCGGTTAAGATTTTCCCGCGCGACTTTGAGGCCAAGGAGCGCGTGCTCGATCACATCGATGCGTACAACAAGCAGGTCAAAGCTGCCGGCCACGATGAACAGGCAATCTCGTACACCGACTACATGGGCATCATCATGGGTTCGGTGACCGACATCGTGAACACCATCAGCTTGGTGCTCATCGCGTTCGTGAGCATCAGCCTGGTCGTCAGCTCCATCATGATCGGCATCATCACCTACATCAGCGTGCTGGAGCGCAAAAAGGAGATCGGTATCCTGCGCGCGATCGGCGCGTCGAAGCGCAACGTGGCCAACGTGTTCAATGCCGAAACCTTTATCGAGGGTCTCATTGCCGGCGTCTTCGCCATTGTCGTCGTGGTGCTCGTGAGTTTTCCGGTCAATGCCTGGGCGCTTGCGGCCAAGCAGGTGCCCAACCTGATGAGCCTGCCCGTGCAGGATGCGTTGATACTCATTGCGATATCGGTGCTGCTGACGGTCGTCGCCGGCCTGCTGCCGGCCCGCAGCGCATCCAAAAAAGACCCCGTAGAAGCCCTACGCTCCGAATAATGTGACAAAGGGACAGTTCCTTTGTCACATTGAGTGGCTTGTAAATCGAGGTCTAATACTTTTCCCGAGAAGTGAACGAGTGAAAACGGGCCCCCGAAGTATCGGCGCTTTCGAGATGCAATTTCCTGCGGTTTTGCCAGTCAAATCCTGCGGGCTTGACGTCTAAAAATGTCGATGCTTCGGGGGTCCAAAAACGGTCGTTCACTTCTCGGGAAAAGTATTAGACCTCGATTTTGCAAGGGCCCAATTACCGTTCGGCACGTTAAGAACTCCCTTTCCCCGCTTAATGCTTGACGAAGAGTCCCCTGGTTTATATACCTATCGGTAGGCATATAGGATGTAATGCCGATAGAAATGGAGTGACCATGGCTCTCACCGTACCAGACGAAAAAGACCGTCCTCGCGAGAGCGGCGCATTTGCTTGGATTGTCGTTATTGCGCTCGGCTTAATGTCCGCCGGGACGACTGGCACATATAGCATTATTGCCGGCTCATTCGTTGCTCCAGTATGTGAAGACCTGGGCTTTGAGTACACCTCTTTCTCTTTCTATTTCACTGCGATTCTTCTTGGCCTTGCACTTGGACTTCCACTTTTGAGCCGTTTCATTCCAAAAGTAATAGGCAAAACCGTGGCATATTTGCGTTGAACTCGTCCTTATTGCCGCCGGCGCCGCAATGGCGTTCTACACCGAAGTCTGGATGTTCATCGTCTCCGCTGCGGTGATCGGCATCTGCTTTTCATTCACAACGGGCGTCTGCATGTCCGATGTTATTGACCAATGGTTCAGTAAATCGTCCGGTCTTGCCATCGGCCTTGCTTGGGGCGTTAATTCTCTCTGTACGCTGTTGTTGAGCCCTGTCATTACGCTGGTTATCGAGCAACAAGGCTGGCGTACGGGATACATCGTACTTGCGGCCGTTTCTGCAGCTATGATTTTACCTGCGAGTGCATTTATCATTCGCCTTAAACCCTCTGATCGCAACATGCTTCCGTACGGAGAGACCGCCTCTGAAACCCATGAGAGACACAGCGTCGATGAGCGGGAAGATACCCTTTCGGGCATGGCACTACGTGATGCCACGAAAACGCCGTCTTTTTATTCTCTGTGTCCTCCTGCTTTGCGTGGCGCAGCTCACCTGCTGCATGAACCAGTTGTTTCCAACCTATGCAAGCGAGGTCGGTTTCAATCCCATCGTAGGAAGCTTAATGGTCTCGGCAGCTTCGTTCTCCGACATCTTCCTAAATCCCTTCGTAGGCAAAACATGTGACAAGCTCGGCTCTATTAAAGCAACGGTCGCGTGGACAGGTGTCAGCATTTTTTCGTTCCTGCTTCTCATCATTGGCGGAAGCAATGAGACTGTTTCAATCATTGCAGCTGGCGTAAACGATGCCATGTTCGCCATTGTTGGAACCGCAATGCCGATGCTTCTCCTCTCGCTCTTTGGATCACGCGATTTTGGAAGGATCTATTCGATCGTTTGCTCAGCGGGCTATGTCGTCGGTGCTTTTGGAATGCCGGTCATGATGAAGGTTTACGGCATGGCAGGGTCATTCCAGGGAGTATTTATCTTCTGCATTGCCTGCAACCTTATGATTGCTGCGTTTGCTATCGTTTCCGGCTTTCTCAGTAAGGCTGCTGAAAAGTAATAAGCGCCGATTGCATCGGCATAGATTGCCACGCAACAGGGGTCGACTCCAAGCCAGACTGGAGTCGGCCCTGTTTTCGTTTAAAGGTTGCCCGCAGGCACCATGTGTGCCAACATGCGTTTCAGCTTGGCTGGTCTATTTGAACATAAGCTCGACTATTCCCGCCCAAACCGCTTTTTCATCAATATCCTCACCTTGAGCGACCGTATTGCTCGCTCCCTCCAGAACGGTATAAAGAATTTGTACGTAGAGCATCACGTCGGCACTATCGGAAAACGCGCCAATCTCTACACCATGAAGAAGGATGTCTTTAAGCGCATCCATGGTTCGTTTGGTCGCCGTCGCTTGACGTTCCTGAACTGCAGGAATTCGATTTGCTTGAACGCTAACCTCGGCCAGCACGCGCCGGCGTTTTTCATCGCTTCGATAGCCACCTATAACTGAATTGCCGAGCTCGATAAGCGCGGCCTTGAACCCGTCCCTATCGACTATTAGCGAGTAGTCGCGCTGATAGTCAATGGTCGGAAACATGCTGTCCAAGAGCGTAGTGAAAATCTCCTCTTTAGAGGGAAAGTAGTAGTACACCGACGGCTTGGATATACCGACAAAGTCGCAAATCTTTCCGATAGACGCTTTGTCATAACCGACTTCTGCCACAAGATCGTACATTGCGTCCAATATTTTTTTTCTTGTGCTCATGCTGCATTTCTCCATTGCAAATCACTTCCGCACTACCAACATTATTAAGGATGGCAACGGAACATCAATCCGTGTCCAAACATGACCACTATATACGGTGAACGGTACGTATCAGTAGGCGAGCGGCAATTATTCAAAACTATCTACCGAACGGTAGGTATAGTAGTACTATAGCAGGTGAAACCCCGCTATTGTCGCGGCCGGACAGCATCGCGGGAAACCCGACGGAAGGACCAACCATGTACGAGAACTATCGTATGCCGGGCGAGTTCGAGAAGCGCTCCAACGTCTATGTGACATGGCTTCCCGATTACATCCGTGCAGAGGGCTACGATAACCGCCAGCCCTGCGTTGACGTGATCAAGGCTCTGCTCGAGTATGGCGACGTTACGGTCAACCTCAATTGCGGCACCCCCGGCTCCTATGAGGAGGCTTGCTCACGTCTGAAGGAGGAGGGGGTTGATCTCGATCGTATCGAGATCACGCAGTTCGAAGACTCCAACTTCTATGTCCGCGACAACGGCCCCAGCATCATGGTCGACGACAAAGGCCATTCTTATATGGTCAACCCTGCTTGGACCTATTACGGCGTGTGGGACAAGAACTCCCCGGAGTGCCAGTCCGCACGTAAGGCAGCCGTTCACATGGCGGTTGCGCTCGGTTGCTTCGATATCGTCAATTCCGAAATGGTTTCGGAGGGCGGCGATCGTGAGTTTGACGGTCACGGCACCCTGATCGCCATCGAGGACACGGAATGCCGTAAGCGCAATCCCGAGTTCACGAAAGATGAGGTAGAGGCCGAGTATAAGCGCATCTACAACCTCAACAAGGTTATCTGGCTTCCTCAGCCCATGCTTGAGGACGACGATTATCGACTGGGCATCCTCGACGAGAAGGAAGACGGAACCCCCGTCTTTGGCATGAGCTTTGCCGCTCACATCGATGAGATGTGTCGCTTTATCACTCCGAACAAGATTCTTCTTGCCGAGGTGTCCGATGAAGAGGCAGCCTCGAGCAAGGCTGGCGCAGAGTCTCGTCGCCGCATTGAGGCGGCCTACGAGATCCTGAGCAACGAAACGGACTGGGAGGGCAAGCCCTTCGAGATCGTTCGTATGCCCACCGCCGAGCCGATTGAAGTCGTTATCGCCCCTGGCGATGAGGATTACGAGCTCTATAAAGGCTTCATCGACGAAATGGGCGGCAAGTTTATGGATGGCACCCCCTGGCCCGAGGGCCCCGTCCACTTCTACGCTGCAGCGAGCTACTGCAACTTCCTGATCTGCAACGGCGTCGTTCTTGGCCAGCGTTATTACCACGAGGGCATGAGCGAGGTCGTGAAAGAGAAGGACGAGCAGGCCAAGGCGGTTCTTGAGAGCTGCTTCCCCGATCGCAAGGTCATCATGATTGATTCCCTCGCGCTTAACCTGTCCGGCGGCGGCGTGCACTGCTGGACTAAGGACGTGGCGGCCAGTCGTTAGTGAGCCTTAGAGCCTGCGCTCTTTGGCTTAGGCGCTACATGTACCGCTCCCCGAGGGATATCCGTGTTTCCTTCGGGGACACATTTAGCAATAATTTTGATAATAATTCGAAAGGAAAATAGGCATGAACAACAGCCTCCGCGGTCGCGACTACATCAACATCCATGATCTCTCCTCCGAGGATTTCCGCTATCTCATCGATCTTGCCTGGAACCTTAAGGCTCAGAAGAAGTCTGGTGTCGACCAGCGCTACTTCCCCGGCAAAAACGTCCTCGCCAACTTTGAGTGGGGCTCGACCCGTACTCGTTGCGCATTCGAGACCTCCTGCAACGATTTGGGCATGGGCTTCACTTATCTGACCAACTCCCACATGGGTGACTGCGAGACCGTCAAGGATGCCATGCGCGTCTTCAACGGCATGTATGATCTCATCGTCTACCGCGCACAGAAGGACGAGCAGTTCCTCTATGACGTCGCCGACCTGGTTGACATCCCGGTCATCAATGCCCTTACTCTCGGCGATCACCCGACTCAGATGCTCGCTGACGCTCTTACGATGGAAGAGCAATGGGGCGGTCTGCGTACGAGCCGCGGCAAGAAGATGGCTTTCGTTGGCAACTGCGCCGGCGCCCCGGTGTGGTATGGCCGTCTGTGCGCTATGCTCGACATGGACTTCCTCGCCATCGGTCCCGACGACCTCCGTCATCAGATGTGCAAGGAAATGGTCGAAGAGGTGGAGGCCTGCTACGCCAAGTACGCTCCCAATAGGACCTTTACCATCACCTCTGACCTCGATGCCTTGGATGGCGTTGACGTTATCGTTACCGAGGAGTGGCGCTACATCAACCCCGAGTGCGGCGAAGAGGTTCTGGATCCCGACGACTACAACTCCTGGCTGGGCGATGCCGAGTCTCTGTACCCCTATCGCGTCACCAGCGAGCTGTGCAAGCGCACCAACAATCCCGACATCTTCTGCATGCATGAGCTTCCTTCTGTCCACAACGCAGATCACCGTGTTGGCAAGATGCTCCTCGACCAGTGCAAGAACGACCTCCATCGCGAGATCATCACCGAGGGTTTCGAGATTGCCGACGAGTGCTTTGAGGCCAACGCTTCGGTCATCTTCCGTGAGGCAGAGAACCGTCAGCACACCATCAAGGCCGTTATGTGTGCCCTTCTAGGTCTCTAGGAGTTGTATCAATGGAAAATGCAAAGTTAAAGAGCAGCAAGGTCTACGCATGGGTTCTCGTAATCGCGCTTGGCCTCATGTCTGCTGGTACGACCGGATCCTATAGCGTAATCGCCGGCTCCTTCGTCGCGCCCGTGTGCGAGGAGTTCGGGTTTGACTATTCAATCTTCTCGTATTACTTCACCGCGACGCTCATCGGTCTTGCGGCGGCGCTTCCGTTTGTCGGAAAACTCATCCCCAAGGTTGTTGGCAAGGTTTGGCTCCCCGTCGTCGAGCTTATTCTGCTCGCCGCCGGCGCAGGCATGGCTTTCTACACCGAAGTTTGGATGTTCATCGCCGCTGGCGCCCTGATTGGCATTTGCTTCGCCTTCACCACCGGCGTCGCCATGTCCGACGTTATTGACCAGTGGTTCAAAAAATCTGGTGGCCTGGCAATTGGTCTTGCTTGGGCAGTGAACTCGATTTACATGCTCATCATGAGCCCCGTCATCACCTCTGTCATCGAGGCCGCTGGCTGGAGGACTGGTTATCTGGTGCTCGCTGGCGTCTCCGCCGTGCTCATTCTCCCCGCTTCCGTCCTGATTATCCGCTATAAGCCTCAGGACAAGGGCATGCTGCCCTATGGCTACGTCGAGGGCGAGACGGTCGCCGAGACCGAGGAGACGACCGAGGATAGCACGCGTGGCGTTAGCTATGCGCGCGCCATTAAGTCGCCTGCCTTCTTCTTCTGCATCGGCTTCCTCTGCCTCGTTCAGCTCACTTGCTGCATGAACCAGCTCTTCCCGACGTATGCTTCCGAGGTTGGTTTTAGCCCCATGGTGGGCGGCTTCATGGTATCCGCTGCATCGCTCTTCGATCTGTTCCTCAATCCGATCGTCGGCACCACTTGCGATAAGTTCGGCAGCACGAAGGCCATTCTGGGCTGGCTCGCTGTCTCCATCCTCTCCTTTGTCATGCTCATGATGAGCAGCGGCAACTCGACGCTCAGCATCTTCGCAGCAGGCGTGAACGACGTAATGTACGTCATCGCTGGCACTGCCCTGACCGTTTTGGTTATGGATGTCTTTGGCTCCCGCGATTTCGGTCGCATCTTCGCGCTGATCTGCTCCGTGGGCTATATCGTCGGCGCCTTTGGCATGCCCGTTATGATGAAGGTCTATGAGCTTGTCGGCTCCTTCCAGGGCGTCTTCATCTTCTGCATCGCATGCAACGTTATTATCGGCCTGTTCTTGCTGCTGGCAAAAAAGACTGGTAAGAACCTCTCCTGGGACGAATAGTCCGATTCGTCTTAGACATACGCTGTAGGGCTTAACCTGCAGCCGCTTTGGGGCATCGACTAACGTCGGTGCCCTTTTTCATCGAATGTGACAAAGGGACAGCCCCTTTGTCACATTGAGTGGCTTGTAAATCGAGGTCTAATACTTTTCCCGAGAAGTGAACGAGTCAAAATGGACCCCCGAAGCATCGACACTTTTGGCGAGCAATTTCCTGCGGTTTTGCAGTCGAATCCTGCGGTTTTGATGCCTAAAAATGCCAATGCTTCGGGGGTCCAAAAACAGTCGTTCACTTCTCGGGAAAAGTATT
>ENA-OQKS01000108-OQKS01000108.1-human-gut-metagenome-genome-assembly--contig:-NODE-108-length-24786-cov-2.634981_pt1 | contig 24786 bp, 30 predicted proteins | sample MGYA00242804_ERZ504808 | MGnify/ENA primary metagenome ERZ504808 (study PRJEB26092, sample SAMD00036375) | human gut metagenome | host: Homo sapiens | study: EMG produced TPA metagenomics assembly of...
TGCTAAAATTCACAGAAGAATAATATTTTGATAAGATCTCATGCAATCTTTTCGGAAATCAGTCGTATCATCGTTTTTATGCAGCAAATGCGCCGGATACAGCAGTTCTTTGGGCACCATTGGCCTGATGAAAGCCGTAGATACCTTCGACTCCACCCGCCGGGCGCGCTTCTCCACTTATGCCAGCCGGTGCATCGAAAACCCGATCTTCTTTGCATTCCTGCTGGGCGTGTGGTTCTTGCTCCGCTGAGCGTGGCAGCAGGCAGCGCTATGAACATCTTTTTCCTGCTGCCGGGCAGGAGGGTGCATATAAGTATCGGAAGGTCTGATCATACCAGTTTTATAGCAGTTTGCGTTTTTAATGCACAAGCAACATCCGCAAACTGCATATCGCAAATATGCCATTTTGATAGGCACTATTTTTGAAAATTGCGATAGGGGATGGTTCTGCGGAGCCATCCGTTTTTTCTTGCTCCAATCGCATTTTTTCTGTTTTCTCTTGACGATGCCCCGCCAATGGAGTAGGATTGGTGCTGCAAAAACGAATTGCAAAAGAGGAGTTCTAAATGCAAATCAGCCTTTTATTGATGCAGCAGATCGCACAGCTATTTCTGGTTCTGCTGATGGGATATGCCGTTGTAAAAACCGGCCTGTTGAAGGCATCGGACAGTAAGGTGCTGTCTGTGGTCTTTGTCTATCTGGTCATGCCCTGTGTCGTTCTGAACGCCTTTCAGATCAAGGATACTCCGGAGATCCGCACCGGGCTGCTTTATTCTATGGGCATCGCCGTTGGAATGCACGTTGTATTTCTGCTTCTGAATGCGCTGTTCCGCAAAGCTCTCAAGCTGGACGCCGTGGAGCAGGTCAATATCATTTACAGCAATGCCGCCGCGCTGGTCATTCCCATTGTGCAGGCCCTGCTGGGAGAGGAATATGTTGTCTACTCCTGCGCCTTTGTCATTGTACAGCTGGTGCTGCTCTGGACCCATGCAAGCGCCTGCCTGCAGGGGTCTGCCCGGCTGGAATGGCGCAAGCTCCTTACCAATGTCAACCTGATCGCCATTGCAGCCGGTGCTCTGCTGTACCTGCTGCACGTCTCGCTGCCCGCCCCGATCACCAGCACACTGAGCAGTGTCGGCAATATGATCGGCCCCATGGGAATGCTGCTGGCAGGCATGGCCATTGCGGATGTCCCCCTCAAAAAGGTTTTCTGCACCCCGCGCAACTATCTGCCGGTATTTTTGCGTCTGCTGGGTGTTCCGCTGGTCATCGTTCTGCTGCTTTGGGCAGTTCACGCATCCCACTGGATCCCGGACGGCAAGTCCATCCTGATGACGGTCTACCTTTCTGCCATTACCCCCGCCTGTGCAACAGTCACCTCCATGGCACAGCTCTATGACCGGGATGCTTCTCATTCCAGCGCGATCTATGTCCTGAGCACGCTGCTTTCCATCCTGACCATGCCGCTGATGATCGGGGCGTTTGAGCTGTTGCTCTGAAATACGAAAAAAGGCCGCCCGGCATCGCAGCAGGGCAGCCTTTACAACTACAAGGATGTGTCTCTATGAAACTCAAACAATTCATTCAGCAGGAAACGGTCCTCACCGCAGCCGCTGTGCTGGCCGTTGTCTCCGCCTTCTTTGTTCCGCCGGATGCGCAGTATCTCGGCTACATCGACCTGCGCACGCTGGCGATCCTGTTTTCCCTGATGACGGTCATGGCCGGGCTGCGGCGGCAGGGCTTTTTTGATGGACTGGGCCGGGCATTGCTGTCCCGCACCCACAGCACCTTTCAGCTGACGCTGGTACTGGTCGGGTTGTGCTTTTTCGGAAGCATGTTCATCACCAACGATGTTTCCCTGCTGACCTTCGTTCCCTTTACGTTCGTGGTCCTGAGCCGTCTGGGAGCGGATGTCCGCCGCTCTCTTCTGATCCCGGTGGTCTGTATGCAGACCATTGCGGCAAACCTTGGCAGCATGCTGACCCCCATCGGCAATCCGCAGAACCTCTATCTTTACGGAAAAAGCGGCATGAACATCGGGGGATTTGTGCTTCTTATGCTGCCCTACACACTGGTCTCTCTGCTCCTGCTGCTGGCTTGGGCAGCGCTGGTCTGCCGGAAAGCCTCTGCCGCCCTCTCCGTGGACGAGCTTGTTTCTTCCTCTGCATCTCAGGGAGATCAGAAGATCATCCTGCTGTATCTGGTTCTGTTTGCCGTCTGCCTGCTGTCCGTGATCCGGGTGCTGCCCTATGGCATTGCCTTTGCCGCTGTACTCGTCTGCGTTCTTTTTGCAGACCCACGCACCTTACGGGCAGTGGACTATTCCCTGCTTCTGACCTTTGTGGCTTTTTTCATCTTCATTGGCAATCTTGGCCGCATTCCGGCCTTTTCCGGCTGGCTGCAGGAGTTTCTGACCGGCCGGGAAGTTCTGGTGGCGGTTCTTGCTTCGCAGGTCACCAGTAATGTTCCCGCCGCCCTGCTGCTGTCCGGGTTCACGGCAGAGACACAAGCCCTCATCATCGGCACCAATCTGGGAGGTCTTGGCACTTTGATCGCATCCATGGCCAGTCTTATTTCCTACCGGCAGATCGCACGGGAGCTGCCACAGGGGAAGAAGCAGTATTTTGGGCTGTTCACCCTATCCAACCTGATCTTCCTTGCGCTCCTGCTGGGCGTGTGGTTTTTGCTCCGCTGAGCGTGGCAGATGACTTATGGTTTTTCTATACCCTTTCTTTTTGTACCCGCAGTCGCAGTAGGGTCCGCCGGAGGCAAGGGTGTACTGCCGCACAAAGTCAGTCGCGCCGCCTGCCTCGCTCATGGTGTAGTCCAGACGGCACAGCGCGGGAGTCAGGTCATACAGCCCCAGTTCTTTCATCAGCACCCACATCCCAAAGGGCATCCCGGCATACTTCATTGTCTGTCTCCAAATCCGATCTTCACGACCTGCATTTTCATCCCGTTGTCCCCGACCCTTGCGAGGAAGCGGAAAAAGCTGCTGACGGAAGGGTCTTTCAAATCGTTGTACCCCAGCATATAGCCCCGGCTGGACACCTGCAGGCGGCTGTCCCATGGGGAAAGCTCCCTTTCAGCATCCGAAACCGCGAAATATGCTCCCACATCCTTGATTTTCGCCGTCCTGAGCCACGTTTTGGCGATCATCTTTACCGCCGTGCGGTTGGCGGCATCGAACACCAGCACACCGCCGGGGAAAGTGTCAGCCATCCCCCGCACCAGTTCCCGGACCTGCCGGGTCAGGAAGTAATAGAACACCCCGGAGGCAAAGAACACCGCCCCGCCGGAGGCATCGATCTTGTCAAACCATGCGGGGTCTTTCAGGTCGCAGGGGATGTTTTGCTCCCGTTCCCCGGCAGGCAGAAGCTGCTGCCGCAAGGCGATCACATCGGGGAAGTCCAGATTGTAGATCTTGCATCTGCCGTTGTCGCAGGCTCTGCCGGTGTTATCCAGCCCGCAGCCCAGATTGACCACTGCCGCGCAGGGGTGGTTTTTCAGGTACGCCCGCACCTCAAAGGCAAGGTCATTCTGCCGCATGGCGACCTCCAGCGCACCGAAGCGCTGCATCAGGCTGCGGGAGTTTTTCTCTGCCTGCGAAAAATCGTAGTCGATCTGGTCGAGCAGCCGAACCGATGTTTCGTCCCGGTAAAGGTTCGGATACAGCTCGGTGCACAGCTTCCGGGAATACAGTGGGAGGATCAGCGTCTCCTGCACGGTGTTTTTCTCGATTTTGTATTTCATAGGCTCCTCCCTGTTCTCCTTATTCTGCTTTCCGGCAGGCAAACCATGCCATGCTCTTCACGGTTCCAAGTGTTACAGCTGCACTACTTCACCGCTTTTGCGCCGTAATGCAGAGCCAGCTTTTCTTTTTGTGTATCTGCGCATCGTGAAAGCCCGCCTGCTCCAGATACGTCTTCAGCTCGGCGTCCTTGTAGATGGTCATGCCGCCGATGATCTCCGTCCACTTCTTGTCCTTGTCCGTATCGCCGTTCGCTTCGTTACAGATGAAAAAGATTCCGTCGGGCTTCAGCACCCGATAGACCTCTCTGAAATTCTGTGCAAGCTCCGGCCAGAAATAGACCGTTTCAAAGGCGGTCACTACCTCAAACTGCTCCGCTTCAAACGGCAGCTCTGCCACACTTGCCTGCTGCACGGTACACCGTCCTGCCGCAATGGCTCTGGCATTGACCTTTCGCGCTTTTTCCACGCTGACGGCTGAGTAGTCGATGCCCTGCACCTTGCCCTTGGGACACAGTTTCAACAGCGTTTTAATGTTCGCTCCACCGCCGCAGCCGCAGTCCAGCACCATGGCATCCGGGGCAGGCTGCAAAAAACGCAGCCCCCATTCTGCCATTGCGCTGTGTCCAAAGTTCATCATAGCAACCATGATCTTCCCGCCAAGGCCTACGGGCTTTCGGGTGTTTTCAAAAAATGACATAACGCCACCTTCTTTCTATTTTCCGCTCACAATGCAATGCTTTTTACCAGATGCGCCCACTGCTCCGGGTGACAGGCCAGCAATTTCTCGTGCCGAAAGTTAGGCAGAGCTAACTTTCTGTTCTATAAAAAACCGCTTCTCAGCGGTTCTTCTGCCAAAATAATACGCCCTGCCGTCTCCTCTGTCAAGAAGTTTAGGCATTTTCGGAGATTTTGAAAGAGATTTCGCTTTCGGGGACTCCAACCGTCACCCCAGTGCTACGTCCAGCACCATCATCACGCTGAAGCCCACCGCGAAAAACACCGTGCCGACGTTGGAGTGCTGCCCCTGCGACATTTCCGGGATCAGTTCCTCCACCACCACATACAGCATGGCTCCGGCGGCAAAGCTGAGCAGATAGGGCAAAGCAGGCACCACGATGCCTGCCGCCAGAATCGTCAGCACTGCCCCGATGGGCTCTACGATGCCGGACAGTACGCCGCCCCAGAACGCCCGGCCCTTTTTCATTCCTTCCGCCCGCAGGGGCATGGAGATGATGGCACCCTCCGGGAAGTTCTGGATGGCAATGCCAAGGGAAAGTGCCAGCGCCCCGGCGGCAGTGATCTGAGCGGTCCCGGCAAGATACCCGGCATAGACCACGCCCACTGCCATGCCTTCCGGGATGTTGTGCAGCGTCACCGCCAGAACCATCATGGTGGTGCGCTGGAGCTGGCTTTTTGGCCCTTCGGCCTGCAAACTGTTCTGGTGCAGATGCGGGATGAGATGGTCCAGCAGCAGCAAAAACAGGATGCCCAGCCAGAAACCCACCGCCGCCGGGAAAAATGCCAGCCTGCCCAGATTTGCGGCCTGCTCCATAGCCGGGATCAGCAAGCTCCATACCGATGCCGCCACCATGACCCCGGCGGCAAAGCCCGTGAGGGCGCGCTGGATGCCGTCGCTCAGGGACTTTTTCAAAAAGAATACACAGCCCGCCCCAAGGCTTGTGCCAAGAAAGGGGATCAAGATCCCCCAGAATGCGTCTTGTATCATGTTGTACCTCCTTGTGGTTAAATATAACTAACCACATAAAAAGTATACTGCGCTCCGGCAAAAAGGTCAAGGGCTTTGCGGTATAGAGGATGCAGATCGTTTCCTGCATCGAAAAATTCACCTCTGCAAACTTTCCGGTTTCTGCTTGACAACACCCGGTGGGAGTGCTATTTTTACTTTGTAAATTTGTTTTACCTAACCATCTGAGGGGCTTTGCCCCTGCATTTTTTTGCATCGATTGTTAGGTGAAGCTAACTGTTTTTTCAAAACTGAGACAGAGGTGTGTTACCATGAGATTGAAAAAAGTATTTGCAGGTGCACTTGCGGCCGCTATGCTGGTATGCGCTGTGGCAGTCCCGGCCTTCGCTGCGGAAGAGGTGGAACAGGAAAACTGCCTGACCTCCAGCTATGTCCAGATGAACATCCCCTACGCCGACTTCTACAAGGCTGCCGGTGTGGACAACGCATCTGAGATCGACGCTGTGACCAGCGCCACCAAGAACAAGCCCCGTGCAGGCAAGCTTGCCGCCGGTTCCTACCACGTCAACGCGGACGGCTCCGACATCACCGGCGTTTCCTTCCCGGTCAAGGTGCTGACCCCGTGGGCGCTGAAGAATGCAAAGCAGGTCACCGATGCCGACAGCTACGACATTACCGTTACCCTGAAGGGCAAGGAATCCACCACCACCTACACCGGCGCAGATGCCTTGTTTGAGAACGAGAGCTACGCTTACTACAAGCTCAGTGAGACCCCTGCCTACTACATCACCGCATGGTATAACCTGCTGAGCGACAAGTGGGAGTTTGGCAAGGTCCACGCCACCGAGACCACCGTAGAGGGCACCACTGTGGAGCTGAATACCAACGGTCACCACGCCACCTACGAGATGAAAATCTCCGGTTTTGATCTGGACTACAAGGCCAACAAGGTCTACGGCGCAGTTCTGACCACCGCCGATGGCAGTGAGTACGGCCTGCGTCATCTGGCCAACATCTGGCATGGTACCAAGCTGGGCTTCAATGCCGATGATCCTTACTTTGCATCCATCATCGGCAAGACGATCACTCAGATCACCTTCTACACCGCCGACGGCGTGTATGTCCTGCCGGTCAGCGTGGCACTGTAAGTTTGCGGAAGACTGCCTGATTCATCCAACATATAGCACAAAACGGCAAGGTTTCCTGATTGCGGAGTACCTTGCCGTTTTTTTTTGCAGATGGAGCCCAATCGCAGAGTCAACAGTTTTTACGTCTGCAAGACGGAATCAATATTGCCGGCATTCCTCTGCGAATCACAAAAGGGTCCAGCCAACAGCAATACTGCGGGATGGACCCTTTTTATTCGCCTTCCGGCTCCTTGCAGATATCCGCCCAGCCCTCGGCTCCGGCGGCTGCTTCCAGCTCCTGCAAGGTCAGCTTGACGGCGGTGTGGCCGTTGCCCGCTGCCGGGTAGACGGTGTCAAACTTGCGCAGGCTCTCGTCCAGATAGACCGCCACGCCCTCGTTCACCCCAAAGGGGCACACACCGCCGGGGGCATGACCCACATAGGCTTCCACCTCATCTTCCAACTTCCCCGCTCTTATTCGGTAATGGCCCAGACCCGTGCGGGCAGACCAGTTGCACCTTCAATGCAGGGATAAGAAACGATGACTACCGCACCGGCAGGCTGCACTTTATCCAGATTTGCAAGCACCTCCACCTGCAGCTTGTCGTTGTCCAGAACATAGCGCTCGCAGGCAAGGTCGCCCTTTTCCTCCGCCACCGCAGAGGAATCGGTATCCAGCGTTTCGTGGCCGTTGGCGGCAGCCTGTGCCGCCCGTTCTTCGATGTTCATTTTACAGTCCTCTTTCTTTGATGAATCGTAGTTTATTCGACATTATCATAAAATTCCTGTAGCACTGCTGCCAATTCCTCCGGAGCTTCTATGTTTGCTTCATGACCTGCTTTCAGAAGTTCACGGTAGCAGGAATTGCTCAAATAACCGGCAAGTTCCTTTGAGGCTTTTTTATTTGCGTTGTCCTTTTCGCCACAAATGATCAATACAGGACAAGACACCTTACATACCGAATCTCTGAAATCCAATTCTGCCATCGTGCCGCACAAACTGATCACATCTGCTTTTTTGAGGCCAAATTGCTTGATTGTTGCATTCGGCATAAAGCGGAACAGCATATTCTGGAATTTCAATAATTTTTTAGGCATTTTGTATTGTGCCGCAATTAACACAAGCGCCTTTACTTTGTCCGGATGGTCTATCGCATAATTAAGTGCCAGAACAGCACCCAAGGAAAGCCCGCACAAGACGATTTCGTCATTTTCCTTGTTGCACTCTTCTGAGAATGCAGTATACAGCTCCCCATAGGTAGCTGCTTTTCCTTCCAGCATCTCTGCCAAACTCAAGCTGACGCTGCTGTCCGAGACCTTCGTTTCTTTTATTACTCTGTCCCAACTGTCTGGCTTTTGTCCTAATCCATGCAAGTATAAATACTTCATCTGTTTTTCACCATCGTCGGTTTTCCTTTTTCCCTCATACGTCCTGCTGCTTTTCCAGTGCTTCAAAGTGATACCGGGGCTTGCCTTTGCTCTTTTTGCCGTACTCGATGGCCTCTTTGGGGCAATAGCAGATGCACGCCATGCAGTGGGTGCAGTTTTTTGCCCCAGACCGGCTTTCCGTTTTCCAGATGGACGTTGTTCAGGGGACATAGCTCCACGCACCTGCCGCAGCCGGTGCAGGCGTCCGTTGCCCGGAAGGCATCCGCCTTCACAAAAAGCGATAGAACACCGGTTTACCGGCCGCTCATAAAGCGGTCGTAGAGGTTCTCTCTTGGCGGGGGAAATTCCTGCCCGGCCTTGAGCTGGGCCAGCACCTTTTGAAGTGCAGGCTCTGCCTGCTCCACGATGCTCCGGGCCTGCTCCTTTCGGGGTGCATGGAACATGGCAATGTAGTTTTCCGGCATGACGACCTGCGCAGTCCCCATATAATGCAGATATTTTTGTGCCGCAAGCTGCCGGTTGTATTTTGCCGCATTTCCGATCTCGCTGCCGCAGTCCATCACAAACCAGATGCGCTCTGCCCCGGTCAGCGCGGTCTTTCCCAGCCATTCCGACACCACCCGGGGGATGCGCCATGCGTAGGTAGGCGTCACCAGCACCACATCCCGGCCAGTCTGCACCGGGGCGGTATCCCCTGCCTTGATGCAGGCGTTCATGTCGTAAAGCGGCATCTCCAACCCTTCGGCAATGCGCCGCGCCAGATACCGGCTGTTGCCGGTTCCCGAAAAATATAGTACCATGGCTGTTCCCTCATTTTTGTGTGGTTTTTCAGATGCCAGTCTGCCCGGCAAACTGGAACTTGTCGGGGCGAGGCCCCTCCATCCTGCTGCCGCAAGACCGTTCGGTCGCTTGAAAGCCCCACTGGGGCTTTCATTGTTCCGCTTCGCTCCACAAACGCGAATTGTTTACTTCTTCGTCTTAGGCTCAATAAGCAACATGACTGTCACAAGAATATATAAACCATACAGTAACCAAGTAATGGTATTGTTCCAAGGAAAACTCATTTCTGGATGGTTCAATGCAAACACTATAAATGCAATAGCTATAATCAGCATTATTAAACCGAGAATCCTTGATATACGCTTTTTCATGCAAAGCACTTCCTTGTCAAACTGGAATTGTTAATCTTGAACTGGTCCTATAATGCCAAATGCTATTGCATCAATAAAAAGCACGAACGCTATCACATAAACAATTAAAATAGTTGCAATGACTTTAATAACAAGTTGTTGATTTTGTCTTAAATTACTCTTACTAACAATCCTTAAGACAAAAATCAAAGCAACGAGGATGATGAAAGAAATAATATTATAAAGAACCACTGTTTTCATCTATGTGTCCTTCTTTTTTATATCAATTCCGAGTTGCCGCTCTCCGTATACCATAGTCTCCGCACGCCCAAAAAAGCCCCCCTGTGCAAGGTGTGCGCTTACATCTCGCCCGCAAACTTCATGCCCCAGCTCATGCGGGTGTTGTACATCAGACGGGTCAGGGCAAGGCTATCATGCGGGGTGTAGCGGTCGCTGCCGGTGCGCCCCAGCTTGACGCAGCGGCTTGCTTCCCGGATCTCATACTCAAAGCCGTTGATGTCCACCGGGCAGCGGATGACCTCCGGCTCTTTGCCCTCCACTTCCAGCGTCATGGTCTCGGCGTGCTGGAAATCCGGCAGGAAAATACTGCCCTTGGTGCCAACGATGCAGGCGTTGCGCTTCAGCTCCTGCCCGATGGTCTGGACAGACTCCGCCTTGCAGCCGCCGGGGTAGGTCAGCGCAAGGCGGCTGTAATCGTCGGTGCCGTACTCGTTGATGTGGACCTCTCTGGTTTCCACCTTCTCCGGGTCCTGTCCGGTGAGAATGCGAAGAAAACCCAGATTGTAGATGCCGATATCCAGCAGCGCACCGCCGCCCAGACCGGAATCAAATTTGCGGTCCTTCCGGGCGCCGGTGGCCACAAAGCCGTACTGGCAGGTGATCTGCTTCAGCTCCCCGATGGTGCCAGCCGCAAGGATCTCGCGCAGGCGGTCGTACAGCGGCAGCAGCCAGATCCAGAACGCCTCCATGAGAAAGAGGTGTTTTTCCTCTGCTAGACGGTACAGCTTCTGCGCCTGTTCCGGGCTGATGGTAAAGGGCTTTTCGCACAGAACGTGCTTGCCCTGCTCCAAGCAGAGCTTGCAGTTTTCGTAATGCAGGGTGTTGGGGGTGGCAATATAGATAGCCTCCACCTCCGGGTCGGCGGCAAGGGCTTCGTAGGAGTCATAGCAGCGGAGGATGCCGTACTGCCGTGCAAACGCCTGTGCGCTTTCCAGATGCCGTGACCCCACGGCAACAAGCTGCTCCCCTTCTGCACCCATCTGCTCCACCGTAGACGCAAACTTTTTGGCAATGGTGCCGGTCGCTAAAATTCCCCACTTCATAACGGTACCTCCCGATTTATCACTTTGAACTCAGTATACCACGCTTTTTTCCCACAGAAAAGATTCCGTACGCAAAAAAGCTCCTGCAAGCGTTCAACCACTGGCAGGAGCCCGTTTATTTCTTACAGTTTCGTCATCCACAGACCATGCAGGTTGCAGTAAGCGTAGACCGCCACCGGCTTTTCGCCGCCCAGCTCAAACACCGCCCTGGGTGCCTGACCGGGGGCGAGGTATCGGAGCTGTCCGCCGTTTTCGGTCTCCACAAAGAGCCACTGGATGTGGTGTACATCCACCATGGGATGCTCCACCGCACCCACCGTGACGATGAGGGTGCTGCCGGAAAGCTCTGCCACCGGCAGATGCTTTTCGCCGCTGGCTTCCACGGTGTTGGGGAGCAGTTCCTTCATCTTCTCGCCGCAGCAGAGCAACGGGACGCCTGCGTTGTGGATGGTGGTGACCAGGTTGCCACAGTGCTCACAGATATAAAACTTTGCCTTCATATTCAAATCCTCCATCGGAATGTTGTTGGTGTTTTCTGTGGCTATATGATAACATTTCCTAGTTAGATTTTCTGTGACTGGGTCACGCAAGCAGCCATTGCATGAACCAGCTTCACTCTTGGCGTGAGCTGGACGAAAAACTAGAAGGGTCGTTTTTCTTGACTTCGACCCGGCAGAAGAGTATACTCCGTGGCAGTGAAATATTCGGCTATGACGAGAAAGAGTACCCGGAAAGAATGCTGCAGAGAGCTGCCGGATGGTGCAAGGCAGTGCAGGGCGTCCGTGGGAAGATCCTCTCCGAGCTTTCCGGCTGAATGGGCAGTGTATACGCCCCAGTAAGCGGGAACGGCAGGCCCCCGTTATCACGGGCCGCGCATTGTTGGATGCGCACTGAGGGGCCGGGCTTTGCACCGGCAATAAGAGTGGTACCGCAGAGGAGTTTATACGCCTTTGTCTCTTACGAACCGTAAGGGACAAAGGCGTTTTTGTTTGCGGGAAAGCCATTTTCCGGATGTTTCATTGCCTTTGCATCCGCAAAAATAAGTGTTCAGAAAAGGAGTATTATCATGAAAACATTGGAAAAAGTAAGCGACTTTGTGGGCAAGTACATGGCCGCCATCGTCATTGTGGTGGCGGCACTGGCTCTGCTGTTCCCCGGCACCTTCAGTGTGGTAAAGACCGCATGGGTCAACACCCTGCTGGGCATCGTCATGTTCGGCATGGGTCTCACCCTGAAGCCGGAGGACTTCAAGGTAGTGTTCAGCCGCCCGAAAGACGTGATCATCGGCTGCATTGCGCAGTTCACCCTGATGCCCTTTCTGGCATGGGCGCTGACGCAGCTGTTCCACCTGCCCACCGAGCTGGCGATCGGTGTCATCCTTGTGGGTACCTGCCCCGGCGGCACCTCCTCTAACGTGATGACCTATCTGTCCAAGGGTGACGTTGCACTGTCCGTCGGCATGACCGCAGTTTCCACCGTGCTGGCGCCCTTCCTCACCCCGCTGCTCACCCTGCTGTATGCCGGCCAGCGCGTGGATGTGAACCCTGTAAATATGTTCCTGTCCATCGTCAAGGTTGTGCTGGTTCCCATCGCACTGGGCTTTGTGGTCAACCACTTCTTCCATGCCTTCACCCAGAACGCCGTCCGTGTGCTGCCGCTGGTCTCCACCACCGCCATCGTGCTCATCATCTGCGCCGTTGTGTCCGCAAACTCTGCCAAGATCATGACCAGCGGCCTGCTGATCCTTGCCGTGGTCATCCTGCACAACCTGCTGGGCTACCTCACCGGCTTTGGCGTGGGCAAGCTGCTGAAGCTGGATTCCACCAAGTGCCGTGCAATCTCCATCGAGGTCGGAATGCAGAACTCCGGTCTGGCCACCTCTCTGGCTGCCGCCCACTTTGCACAGTATCCGCTGGCAACCATCCCCGGCGCTGTGTTCTCGGTGTGGCATAACATTTCCGGTGCCGTCCTCGCCAACGTTCTTTGCCCGCACCGCCGAGAAGAAGGACTGAGTTACTGTCGGCAGAAAGAACTGGCTGTTCAGTGATACCCCTGCCGGGGCAAGGGCCAGCGCAGTGATCTTCAGCATTGTGGAAACTGCAAAGGCAAACAACCTTGCGCCCAGAGATCATATCCAGTTTCTTTTTGAGAATCTGCCTGACATGGAGATCCAGACTCACCCGGAGCATCTCGACCAGATGCTCCCTTGGGGAAAGCTCATTCAGGAAAACTTTGCATAACAAAATGAGGCACCCGATTCCGAATCGGGTGCCTCTTGTCTTTCTGGGGACGTGCTTTCACTGGGCGGTTACGATTATCCTTCTACTTTGACCGTAGCACGATCGCTCTTTGCGTTTCCATCCGCATCCAGCGTGATATGCACAAAATGTTCCGGCTTATCATAATCCCTTGTCTCGCCGTCATCGGTATAGTATTCATAGGATGCACCATCGGGAGCATAGGCAAGCAGGCGCAGATCTGCAAAATCCACATCGGCAACGCTCTGGATCTTTTTGCCGTCCTTGGCAAGGGGCAGAAGGTGTCCCTTGCGCATAAAGAACACCACTTCATCCAGCTCCACCGGAATGTAATGATGGCCTGCCGGCAGCACGCCGGTTTCGATGCGGTTGCTTTCGCTGCACTTTACCCGCACCTGCAGCATCTCCTCCGGCAGATAAACATACCGGCCTCGGGCGTTTTGCTCATATACCGGGGCGATCAACAGGCTTTCACCGATCATCACCTCATCCTCTACCCGGCGGGCAAAGTCATCCTCCGGGAAGGCGAACGCCAACGGCATACAGTACATGCCGTCGTGCAGGGCAGCTTTCATGTACTCGCTGTAAATGTAGGGCAGCAGCAGGTAGCGCAGCTGTAAAATACCGGCAAAGGCAGCCTTGTTCTTAAAGCGGTAGGGCTCCTGCCGGCGGGTGCCGTTGGCAGAGTGGTTCCGCAGCAGCGGAGAGAAGATGCCCATGCCGTACCAGCGCAGCACCAGATCCTCCGTGGTATTGCTGCCAAAGCCGCCAATGTCGGGGCCTTCGTACAGGAAGCCGCACATATTCAGGGAGGGCATCATGTGCAGCGCAAGCAGAATGTGGCTCCACCAAGAATGGTTGTCGCCGGTCCAGATGCCGCCATACCGGTGCATCCCGATGCAGGCAGAACGGGAGTACATCAAAATGCGCTTGTCCGGCTTCAGCCGCTCAAAAGCCTCGCCTGCAGCACGGGTCATGTTATAACCAAAAAGATTATGTACAATGTCGTGCCGCATACGCCCCTGTTTGGTGTTGTGGTAGAACAGCTTATAATCGTTTTCGTTGTTGGAAAGCTCTGCCACCATGCCGGTAAAAGCAGCAAAGCTGGAAATATCCAGGTTTTGCTTGTTGTATTCCCCAATTTGGGCAAAAGTCTTTTTCAGTCTTTCCTCTGCGTAGAAGATAGCAGGCTCGTTCATATCATTCCAGAAGCCCTCGATCCCCTGATCCAGCAGAACTTTATATTGACTGCCAAACCAGGCGCGGGCTTCCGGGTTGAGCATATCGGGGAAGTGTACCCGTCCCGGCCACACACCGGCTACAAAGGGGGTGCCATCCTGATTCGTACAGAAGTAGCCGTTTCTCACGCCTTCCTCGTACACATCATATCCCTCTTCGACCTTGACTCCTGCATCGATGATGGGGACAAGATGGATGCCCTGCGCTTTCATCTCGGCGGCAAAGTCTGCAAAACGCGGGAAGCGCTGCGCATCCACCGTAAAGTCCTTGTAACGCTCCATGTAATCAATATCCAAAACCACAGCGTCCAGCGGCATATGATTGGCACGGTAATTTGCCACCACCTCGCGGACCTCGTCCTCGTTCATGTAGCTCCAGCGGCTCTGGGCGTTGCCAAAAGCCCATTTGGGCGGAATATAACTGCGCCCCACCAACTGGCGGAACTGGTGCACAATATCGGTCAGGCTTTCGCCCTCAATGATGTAGAAATCGTAATTTTCCTCGGCCACCGTGATGCGTAAGGTATCCAGGTCGGTGTAGCCGCAGTCAAAGGTGACCTTGCCCGGGTAGTCGATAAAAAAGCCAAATGTATCCTTGCCGGACACGATCATAAAATTATAAGCACCGTACAGCGAGGATTTGCCCTCGGTATGGTTGCCGTCATCGGAGCATTTGCTTTCGTACACCCACCCGCGCTTGTTGATGCCACGGACGTTTTCGCCAAGACCATACAGGACATCCTGCGGCTCCATGGCATAGGAGAAACCATCCGGCTCCTTGGTCAGATAGGGTATCGTTTCCATCATGGGCAGAAAAGAACCCACTACACTTTCGGTATCAAACGGTTGACCGTATTGCTTTTTGTAGATCATAGTAAAATACCTCTCCTCTGTTTTTGAATCGTCACAGTGTAAAACGTACCAATTTCCCCAGTCTTACCGTATCGGAAGTGTAGATTTCATCTGTAAGTCTTCTATCGAATTTCATTTTCATCCTCGTAGGATTTTGATCCCGCCGCACGCTTCAATTCTGATATGTCTTTTATGGTCAACTGGCATACTGATTTTTGATTAAGCCTGTACAGTATAACTAGTATAGTATACTTGCGCAGCGTTTCGATTTCAAGCGCTAATTGGCATTGGCTGTGTAAAAAAGAGAGGCCACTCTGCGTGAGAATTTACGCAAGTTGCTCCCTGTACTTTTCCACAGTCCGGCTATCGGTATAGACAGTCGTCCTGCGATGCGGAAAGATCGTGGGGAAAATATACGGGTAACAGGCGCATTGCTCCGCAAAGCTGCTGTATAAAACTAAAAAATCCGCCGAGGATGCCTCCCAACTGGGAAGCTCCTCGGCGGTATTCGTTTATCGGGTCTGTGTTTTCTCGGTGGTTTCTTTTTTGCCCTGTGCTTTTAATCCAGAATTTTTCCGTCAATGGAGATGGTGACCACCTGCCAGGGAATGAACTTTCCGCTGGCTTGAAGCGCCTTTTTTGCCGCCATCTCCAAACCGCCGCAGCAGGGCACCTCCATGCGGAGGATGGTCACGCTCTGGATGTCGTTGCTGCGCAGGATCTCCGTGAGCTTTTCGCTGTAATCCACAGCGTCCAGCTTCGGGCAGCCGATGAGGGTCACCTTGCCGCGCATAAACTCCTGATGGAAATTGGCGTAGGCGTAGGCCGTGCAGTCCGCCGCGATCAGGAGCTTTGCGCCCTCAAAGTAGGGCGCATGGACAGGAGCCAGCTTGATCTGCACCGGCCAGTTGCGCAGGCGGGAGACCGGCTGCACGGGGGCAGAAGTTGCGCTTTCGGCCGCCTCCGGCTGTTCCAGCATCCGCATCCGGGAGCCGGGGCAGCCACCCTCGTGGAGGTGCTTCATCTTTTCCTGCAGTTCCTTTTTCTTTTTGTTTTCCTGCACCGCCGCCTCGTCGTAGGCAGGGGCTTCCCGCTCCTCAAAGGTGATGGCACCGGTAGGGCAGCCCGGCAGGCAGTCGCCAAAGCCATCGCAGAAATTTTCCCCGACTACCCTAGCGTTTCGCCTTGCCGTTGATAATATCAATGGCTCCCTCGTGGCAGGCGGTCGCACACAGCCCGCAGCCGTTGCTATTTTTCTTCGTCAATATGGATGATCTTCCGAATCATATCTATACTCTCCTGTTGTGGGTGTTTTTTGCATTTGCAGGTTTATTATAGTATACTAAAGCCATCCTGTCTGTTTGAATTCCAACAAGGAGAGTCTTTATGCAAAAATATCTGCCTGTTCTGCGGAACTGCCCCTTCTTTACCGGGCTTACCGATGATGAGATTCTGTCCATCCTGCACTGCGTCAGTGCAGCGAAGATCACCCGCCCCCGGGGCTCCTATATCTTCCGTGCCGGAGATTCCACAGAGGTCATGGGGCTCATGCTGTCCGGCTCTACCCTTGTGATCCAGGAGGATCTTTGGGGGACACCGCAATATCCTGTCCAAGTGCAGCACCGGGGACTTTTTCGGGGAGCCTTACGCCGCCACCCCCGGTGCTATCCTGAACATCAGCGTGGTGGCAGAGGAGGATTGCGAGATCCTGCTGCTGAACGTCAAGCGGCTGCTCACCTCCTGCCCCACCGCCTGCGACCATCACCAGAAGCTCATCCGCAATCTGGTCAGCGTTCTGGCAAACAAAATACTGCTTTTTAACGATAAGATCACCCATGTCAGCAAGCGCACCACCCGGGAAAAGCTGCTGTCCTACCTGTCTGCCGAATCCATCCGGCAGTCGTCCCTCTCCTTTGACATTCCCTTTGACCGTCAGCAGTTGGCAGATTTTCTCTGCGTGGAGCGTGCCGCCATGTCGGTGGAGCTTTCCAAGCTGCAAAAGGAAGGGCTGCTGGTCACAAAGCGGAATCATTTTGAGCTGTTGACCCGTTGACCGTTCCATGCGCCGCCCGCAGACGTTTTCGCCGGGCAGTTCTCCTGTCAGGATGCACTGGCATAAAAAGAGCGGACAAGCGTTTTAGGGTCGTCCGCTGAAGGATGTATTGTTTTCGTCACTCGATAAATGGGAATTTAGTAACGTAAAAGGAAATATATGACATATACCCAACTAAGTAATCCATGAAAAATCGCCCAACCGACAGACTTCCACGTTGTATAACTAATAACCATAGCCAATGCACTTCCAAAAGTTATTCCTGATTTTACCGTTTTCTTGACATTCATTGATTTATTATCTTCCATGTTTGTTTCCTCCACAAATTCCGAGTTATCCCCCTCAGTATACCACGCTTTTTTCCCTGCGGAAAAGATACCGCGCACAAAAGGCCTCTCCGGCAACTATCCGCACTCCGGCTCATACACTTTAACAACTATGTACCGGGAGGGATATTGTGTGCTGCTGACCTTACTGCAATTTTTCGCCACAAAATTTCTGTTTCTTGCGCTCCATCTGGAAGCGGGCAGTTTCCCCCGCCCGCTCAGCCCACAGGAGGAGATCCGGACTTTCGCCGCCCTGCGGGCCGGCGATCCATCCGCCCGGGAAAAGCTCATCCGCCACAATCTGCGCTTAGTGGCGCACATCGCAAAGAAATACTATGCTCTCCCCTCTGAGCAGGACGATTTGATTTCCATCGGCACCATTGGCCTGATGAAAGCCGTGGACGCCTTCGACTCCACCCGCCGGGCGCGCTTCTCCACTTATGCCAGCCGGTGCATCGAAAATGCTATCCTCTCCCCAGCGCACTTTGGGATGGATCTGATATTCGCTCTGACTTACATGGTGTTCCGTAAAACACGCAGTCGTTCTTCAAACGTTGCTTTCCATGCCGGATGCTCGGAGAATACGGTGTGCTCCACCTGACGGACTTGGTTCAGTCCGATGTTCCGCACCGCTTCCACTGCAGCATCTTTTTGGCTCAGATGGCGTTTTCCCACGGTCAGGCAGTTTGCGCCTTCCGGCATGTCGTACTGCTGAAACGCCCGGTTAAAGTCCATCAGGTCATGCAAGCGGATGGGCTGATTGGTCTCGTTGTCTACCAGCAGACCCCAATTTTCCCAATGACGGTCAGTATTGCCCACCAGATAATCCAGAATGTTCATCATATAGTAGCCGGGAGCATCCAGCTCTAAGATCTTATCCAGCGTGTTCCAATCATGGTTCGTGCAGTAGACGTCATAGGCTGCATAGGTCACAAGACTATATCGCTGAGATGTCATGATTTTGCTGATAGAAACCGGCTCATTTTCAAACATCCCCTGCTCATACAGTACCTGATGGCAGTCAAAGCACCGGCAGATTTTGCTTGCCAGCACTTCACGTTCCACCGCATCCCTGCCGCCATCCTTGTAAAGATAGAAGCCATCCTCTTTTCGCACCCACGCCTTGGGGTACAAGCCGCCCGTAGACAGGTCATTTGCCAGAAGATGGGCGTTTATCACCGTCATTTGGTCGCCCCCGCAGCGCAATATCCACAAGCGCATTGCTTAAGGAGTGTGCAAAAAGGTTGATATCCTCGAATCGAATCTTCTCGTTTTCTTCTTTCACCCAGAACACATCCAGCAAAGACAGACAATGGTAGGATAATGCAATCTGTGCTCGTTCCCTGTCCGTAACACTCTGAGATGCGCCAATGCTGTTCAGGATTTCCTTGGCGTAGGTGCGATCAGGTGGTATCATCCGAGAAGCACACCAAGAATAAAAGCTCATCGCATTTTTGATTCGCTTATCGAAATCATTCGATTCTTCCAGCATCAAATCATACGGCATAAAATCTTCGAGGTAAATTTTGCATTCACCCACCGTGCTGATTTGTGCCACGCAGTTCTCTCGATGCATGATTTCATAGATCATCTTACTCACCCTCTCCCTACCTCTTGCATTCTGTAGATATGTTTATACTACCCTCTTTTTTCATTTAATACAAGCGCTTTTACTTTTCAAAAAGCTTTTTCTGCTGCTCCATCAGAACGGTTTCGATACGCTCTTTCAGCAAAAAGCGGAACTGTTTCGGGTAATAGCACAGATATTTATCAAGGATCGTATCGATACTTGCTCTATCAATATTCACCTCAAGCTGCTTTTGGTATGCAGCGTCAAATAATTTCCAGCCATTTGTGATCCTCCGCCATTCTTCCCTGCGTCTTTTCAACAAGCAGAACCGGGTCATATTCCGGAACGCCAACAGCATCCAGATAGTAATCCAAGCCCTTTCGTGTTTTCGGAATGCATCGGTCTGCCAGAAAGGCCAGGAAATCTTCCCATGAGGGCGTTTCGTTCACACCAAACGCAGTATCCAGCACATCGTCGATCTTATTTTTAACGCAGACCTGCTGGGCTGTAAAATCTGCCAAAATCACGGTACACAACGTATCTCCGTCATGATATCGATATTCTTTCAGCCGATGTCCTTTCTGTTCTGCATTTCTGCGGAACAGTTCCGGGTCTGTTGATGCAAGCGGTCGGACGGTGATTTTTTCACCGTCAAAAGAAAGTTCTACCCGGTTATCTTTCTGGATTCCCATCGCACGAAGCCACACTGCCGGGAGATTGACCGAATACTTTTCTGCATTCTTTCCTGCTGTTCCCCCTGCTTTTCTTCTCATAATTTTCACGCTGCGACGATTCATGCACTTCACCTTCCCTTACAAAAAGAATATCATATTGGCCGCCAACAATCAATGATTTTCTTGTCAGCAAAATTCCAAAAACTTATGTAACACAAAAAGCCCCACGCTCAACACTGCCTTTTAATCCGACCGTGCTCGGTCAGAACAGAAAAGCGTATGTTGAACGTGGGGCTTTGTTTATCGGCTCGGCTGCCAGCCGGGCTTTTGGTGTTCTTTGGGTTTGTAAGTTCCTTTGGTAGTATCGATCACCGCCTGCAGCAATTCGAGCTTCTGCCATGTGGGGCAGTTCAGACGGTCGATTTTTTCGATCACATAGTTGGCGTGGGCGGTTGCGACCCGTTTTCCGAGTTCGTCCCATCCCTCTTTCGTTTTGGGGTAATGTACCACCACTTCAATGGGGACACTCTTTCGCATGGCTCACTCACCTCCGGTTACATCGCTATCACCTCATTTTTACGGGTTACTGGTTGTCCGCTATTCGCTGCGGTTTCCGCTCAGAATGTTCAGAGCCAGACTGACCAGCAAAGCCATATCAATGCGGAGCATTTCAGCCTTGCTGGCATAGGAATCCACATTGCCCTTCCACGCCTCGTTGATGATGCGAAGCATCTCGACGTAGCGCTCACAGCCATACTGTTTGTACAGCTCGTATGCCGTTTCGATGCAGTAGATTTTCCAGGGTGCCCGGATGCCGTCATAGGCAAATTCCACACCGGCATTCGACGTGATTCCCACAAAATAAAGTGCATCCGGGTTTTCGGCCACCAGATTTGCACGAAGGCGTTCGTCCGCCGTCAGGCAGGTAGCATTGCCGGTCCGAATCGCAAACAGCGTTGCTTCGTCTTCTTTGGTAAGGCCGTAGAAGACTTTGCAGCGGATGGGCAATTCCATACCACCGTTGCAGGTTCGACGTGCTTCTACCGTGTTCTGCCCATCAAAGATGTAGAAGCGCCCGTCCCGGAAGCTGACCTTCGGTTCGTTTGCAACGTACTCCGAAAAGTTTTCCGCAATATGAGCAACCTTTTCGACATGCAGAACACGCTGATATTCAGCGCACGGGATCAGCAGCGCACTGTTCACCATCTGATAGGCAAACTTGCATTCAGGCAAAGCACTGAGGTTTAAATTTGAATTCATCATAATTTCTCCTCCTTTACGGTTTTCTAGGATGCGGTAGCGGGTGTTCCCATCCAGAATGTAGCCATTCCATGTGCTGATGGGATTCAGAAGACGACCCTCGGCAATGATGTTCTGCTCAAGCTGCTGTTCTTCCTCAAACTGCAGCGGCGGAATTTTGCTTTGGAACTCCGGGTCAATTTTAAGCTGGCTCAGTTTCACGTCGATTCTCCTTTCCGGTCATTTTCGATTTACGGACAATGGGCTGAACGTAGTAGTCAAACCCATATCGTGTCTGGCAATACGTGCAGACATCCTTGACGAGCTGCCTGGGGTCGGCTCTGCGGAGACGGACGCCCTTTGCGTCCAAAAATGCCCCTCGGCCACCCCGTCTTCTTTATGACCGGGCCGCGAATTACGGAAGTATCATTATCTGGAAGTACCTGAAGCTGCATATTCAATTTTCAAGGTCCGCCCGGCTGCGGCTCCCGCTCCCTTTCGGAGCTGGGCCGCTGCCGTGACAATCGTGTATCGTACTTTCGAGCAAAAGTTTATGGACTCGTAGTCCAAGTCACCCACCCTCTTAGTCCATATATTGTATACAACAGCCCCAAAAAGCAAAAAAATCCCGCCTGAAGAGCAAAACCTTCGCTTTGCCCTCAGACGGGGTGTCTTTCGACACGACTGTTATAAATTCAAAAAAGCTCTTGACCTGAAGTCAACTTTAAGGATTATACTGAACCTGTCAGAAAAATTTTTGCCGTTCTTATGCGGCAGGCATGATGATAAAGGAGAATTCTCTGCACACCAACTTTTTATGCTCTGCCCACTTTGTTTCGCTGTAGTGATCGTCTGATAAAGGAAAAAGTTCTTTAGGACGAAGTTATGCAGATATCTTGTATTACACTATCATCCCGACAATTTTCCATGCACTGTTTGATGTAACCGCAATCCAGAAGACGGAAGATAGAGAAGTTGTACTGCTCCGTGAGCCGAAGGATGCAGCGTATTATGAGTTCTCCGCAAAGGATGATCTCGTGATTACGAATAAATACCCCGGATTTACGCCAGATGAAGTGCTCAAGAGCTTCCATGCGGATACATACTGCTTTGATTCGCTTCCCGAAAAGGAATGCTTCTTCCAATATATCAAGAGCGATAAGGTACAGGAAGTGTACTTTACCGAAATGTTCACCTCGAACCAAGGTGATCTCTCCGTATACTACTATGATCCGGAATCCGGTCGCATCTGGCAGTATTACCCTGACTTCCTCGCCAAAATGAAGGACGGCACTTACCAACTGATTGAGGTGAAGGGCGACAACAAAATCGATGACGTTGTCGTGCAGGCAAAGAAGGAGGCTGCGCTGGAGATGGCAGCAGCCAGTGGAATTAAGTATGAAATGTACGCAGGCAGTACCATTATGAAAACGCATATCCTTGAAAGCCTTCCAGTTCAGCAAACCAATTTGCTGCCATAGCTACACAGATGCACCCGCTCAAATGAACAGGTGCATTTTTCATATCATAGGAGTGTTTGACATTTCGTTGCAAAAGTGATATGCTGATGAAAACACAATAAGATGTGGAATGAAATCCTGAAATCCACAATATTTAGAATGATGCGACACGAGGAGGCTTTCATGAGCGATAACACAAACGAGTATCAAGTATTGCTAGATGTTGTCCGGCAAAACTACGCGAGTGTAGTTTGGACACATAAAATTCAAATAAAACAAGCTGATATTTATGCCACTCGTTATAGGCGACTTGAAAATTTCAACGTTATATTGGCGGCTGCAACATCATGTGGAGCAGTTTCGATTTTTGCGGATCAAGATTCTTTCGTACTAAAGATTGCAACAGTTATCCTTTCGTTCATTACAACTGCCGTAACAACATACCTAAAATGTTTTGATTTGAAAGCAATGGAAAAGCAACATAAAGATGCTGCAGAACATTTTCTTGTCGTTCGCAACGAACTTCTGCATCTAATTGGAGAAATTCATATGCAGGAAAAGTCTGTTAACGAACTGGATGAAAAATTCCATGGGATTGAAGAAACGCTTAATGCTCTGTATCTTTCAGCTCCATCAACAACGGATGATGCTGTTGTAGCTGCGTCAATAGCACTCGGAACTAACAAGGATTACACTTATACAAATGATGAAATAGATCGTTTTCTACCTCCCACACTCAAGGGAACCATAAAGAAAAAGGAGTATGTCGATGGCACTAGCAACTAAGGTTGGCGGATTTGATGTCCTTTGTTCAAACATTGAACTTGATAACTTTGACGAAATGGAAAAGTCCTCAAAATCTATCGCCAAGAAATTAAATAGTGTATATTACGATTTAGATAACGATGATACCTCCCATTTGTATATCGTTGGCTCTGTAGGAAGAAAGACAGCAATAAAAGGTAGCAGTGATCTTGATATTCTGTTTGACTTACCATCTGATACATATAAGAAATTTGATGCATATGAATCAAATGGACAAAGTGCATTACTCCAAGAAGTAAAAAAGTTACTTGCAAGAGCGCTATCCTAAAACAGATATAAGTGGCGATGGACAAGTTGTTGTTATAGAATTTAGCCGCTATACAGTTGAACTTGTCCCGGGGTTCAAACAGGCTGACGGTCGTTTCAAATACCCGGATACAAACAATGGTGGAAGTTGGAAATATACTGACCCTCTTCCAGAACAAGACACATGCCAAGAGAGCGACAATAACTCTAACGGCATATACTTTGATTTTTGCCATATCCTTCGCAAGTGGAAAAATGAGCAGGGGTTTAAATTTGGTGGATTGTTAATTGACACGCTTGTCCATGACCACTTTGAGGACAACGAATTCTATAAGGACTCATCAATTGATGATTACTTTGACATTCTGAAAAATCTGTTTTCGTACTTGAGTGAACAAGACAAAGAAAGAACGTACTGGTATGCGCTTGGAAGTAATCAGCAGGTACTGAACTCTGGAAATGGAGCTTTCGTAGACGAAGCCAGTGATGTGCTAGAAAAGATCGATGTTGCAGAGCAAGAGGACAATGTTTCGGCTACCTTACAGGAAATATTGGGCACCGAATATCCTGTTGAACAGCGAGTTCTGGAAAAAGCAGCATTTGCAACACGTTCTTTCGAACACACAGAGCAATTTATTCAGAATCTGTTCCCGGTAGACATTCGATATTCCTTGTCAATTGATTGTGAAGTCAAGCAAAAATGGTTTTTAGAGAAAAAATGTTAAGCGCAATTCTTCGTGACAGGCAGATATTAAGACATAATAAGCAGTTGAAATTTTTCATTTCTGAAACAGACTGCCCGAACCTTATGATATATATTGGAAAGTAAGGAATGTGGGTCCTGTTGCTGAAAGTAAAAACTAGTATCCGTGGCCAAATCGAAAAAACAAATTTACATACTCACCGAGAGCATACAGATTTTCAAGGCAGCCACTATGTTGAATGCTATCTGGTGAAAAATAATATTTGTGTTGCCAGAGCACATATCAGTGTGCCTATTGGAGTAGCTTGATATCGTTTCTTGAGTTGCATTCAAACTTCATCTTTTTACAAAGAAGGACATTCTTTTGTGAGAGTGTCCTTCTTTACTATCTGGAAGGAAAATTGGACTACGAAAATACAAAACTTAAAAATCTCCGCAGCGAAAAAGCCAAAGCAGAACAAAAGCTGCGCTCTTGCCAGCACCGGGAGAAGATCCTTGAACGCCAGATGTCAGAGCTGAACCGGAGAGAGCGTGTGCATCGCCTTTGCACTCGTGCCGGAATGCTGGAAAGCTTTTTGGTCTGTCCGGGAGAACTGACCGACGATCAGGTGATGGAGCTTCTGAAGATCTCGTTCCGTCAGCCGGAAGTCGTACTGGCTCTTGCAAAGATGGTGCATGATGTTCACGAATGCAGCAACGTCCAAAACCCTTTAGAATAAAGGGCGCAATTATACACCTCGTCGTCACTTGCTGCGTATCGTTCGCATCTGTGCAAAAGCACAAATGCTCATTCACTCCGCAGTTCCTCCTCTTCCCCATAAATTATCTTCGATGCTTTTCCGGGGACCCCTTTGTGTGAAATTGCGGTCTTGTCAGACAGCTCGATGAATACGAAG
>ENA-OQKS01000110-OQKS01000110.1-human-gut-metagenome-genome-assembly--contig:-NODE-110-length-24585-cov-4.316011_pt1 | contig 24585 bp, 20 predicted proteins | sample MGYA00242804_ERZ504808 | MGnify/ENA primary metagenome ERZ504808 (study PRJEB26092, sample SAMD00036375) | human gut metagenome | host: Homo sapiens | study: EMG produced TPA metagenomics assembly of...
AATTTTGCTACAGAAACAAGAAAACTAGGAATTGGAGGTTAGTATGCGTTACAACTATCGTGATGCAGATGTAGTAACAGTCGGATCTTCACAGCGTTTTTTGCAGTCGGGGGATTCTTATTCCAATTCAAACAAAGCCAATAGTAATAAGGAAACAGGTTTCAAGGCAGATTTCCGTATGGAATGGCGTCCCGATTCAATGACCAATATTATTTTCCGGCCGAATGTTTCTTATGATAAGACAAGGGGAGCTTCAGTTGCAGAGTCAGGTACTTTTAATGAGGATCCTTATCAGTATGTGGTAAATCCCAATGATTATTTGAACTTTGACAATATAGGGTCTGATGATCCGTTAAGGGATACTCGTATTAATGCTACCAATGAACATAATCTGTCCAAATCAAATAGTTTGTCGGCTAATGCAACATTGCAGCTGAACCGGAAACTGAATAATGAGGGACGTAACATTACATTCCGTGGTTCATTTGGATATGGAGATGATGACAGCGATCAGTATGCTCAATCGGAAACCCGTTATTATCAGATAAAGAACTATTTAGGAGGGGATTCTATAGAACATCGTAATCAATACATTACGATGCCTACTAAAAATTATAATTATACAGCACAGTTTACTTATAGCGAACCTATAGCACGGGCTACTTTCCTGCAATTTAGTTATAGATTCCAATATAAGAATAGCAAGAGTGATAAATCGACATACGATTTGGGGTATCCTTGGGATATAAATGACGGATTACCCGAAAACTATGAAACTGCTTATGTGGATAGCTTGAGTAAGGATGCTGAATATAAATACTTTAATCATGATATTTCTTTGGGACTACGATTTATCCGGGAGAAATATCAGTTGAGTGCCGGCATGTCCTTACAGCCTCAAAATACGAAATTGTCCTATAAGAAGGGAGATTACATGACTGATACCACAAGAACGGTATTTAATTTTGCTCCGAATCTGGATTTTCGTTATCGCTTCTCCAAAGTAAGTCAGTTGCGTATCACTTATCGTGGGCGTAGTAGCCAGCCTAGTATGGAAAACCTGTTGCCGATTGTCGATAATTCCAATCCGTTGAATATCCGTGTGGGTAATCCAGGTTTGAAGCCTTCGTTTGCCCATACCATGCGTTTGTTTTATAACACTTATAATGCCGAGAAGCAGCGTGGCATAATGACTCATGTAAATTTCACTGCTACTCAGAATAGTATCAGTAATAGTACGGTATATGATGAGAATACGGGTGGTACTACTTCAACTCCTCAGAATATCAATGGAAACTGGAATGCGTTTGGATTGTTCGGTTTTAATTCGGCTTTGAAGAATAAAAAGTTTACTATAAATTCTTTTTCTCGTGTGAGCTACCGGAATCAGGTAGCGTTCTTATACAATAAGGAAACATTGCATGATGATAAGAATACGACTACCGGTTTGACTTTGGCGGAGAATCTGAATGGGTCCTATCGGAATGACTGGTTTGAATTTTCATTGAATGGTTCTATTGAGTATACAGCGGAACGTAGCAAGCTGCGTCCTGAAAAGAACCAGAATCCTTATACATTCTCATATGGAGCGAGTACCAATGTCACTTTACCATGGCAGATGACATTGTCTACTAATATCACCAACCAGTCCCGTAGAGGATATGATGATGCCAGTTTGAACAATAATGAACTGATTTGGAATGCCCAAATAGCACAAAGTCTATTGAAAGGAGCTGCAACTGTTAGTTTTGAAATGTACGACATCTTAAAACAACAGAGCAATATCAGCCGTTCTTTGACAGCGGATGTACGTTCGGTTACCGAATACAACAGTATCAACAGTTATTGTATGGTACATTTTATCTATCGTCTGAATATTTTTGGAAGTAAAGCCGCCCGTGACAAGATGATGAATAGCCATAGGGGATTCGGCGGTCCCGGTTTTGGTCCCGGTCCGGGAAGACATGGCCGGCGTCCTTTTTAAATGAAACTATATCTTAATCTTTTCCCAATCTATATTGTTATAGGTTGGGATTTTTTTTATAAGTTTGCTTATAAGTAAATTACTGGAATTATATGGTAGAGTGGAGTATCTTTAATGAAATCTTTGCTGTTGCTTTTAACGTGCTTTATTTTGTGATTATCATCGGAACTATCTTTATAGTGATACTTGATAATCGTAATCCCGTTAAAACAATGGCATGGGTACTTGTGCTCTTTTTCCTGCCTATTGTGGGGCTTGTGTTCTATTTCTTTTTCGGCAGAAGCACACGTAAGGAGAAATTGATCAGCAAGAAAGGGTTCACCCGTCTCATAAAACGTCCCATGGCAGAATACCAGGCGCAAAAGGCGTTTAAGTGTCCTGATGAACAGTACCAGTTGATGCGTTTTTTCCGGAAAGTGAATAATGCTTTGCCCTTTGAAGGAAATGCGACGGAAGTTTTTACGGATGGTTATTCCATGCTGTATTCATTGATGAAAGAAATCAGTAAGGCAAAGCATCACATCCATTTGCAGTTTTATATTTTTGAGGATGATCCGGCAGGCAGGTTGCTGCGCGATTTGTTGATAGATAAAGCGCGGCAGGGAGTAGAAGTGCGTTTACTATATGACGATGTGGGCTGCTGGAAAGTTCCCCATGCTTTTTTTGATGAAATGCGGGGAGCAGGTATTGAGGCACGCAGTTTTTTGAAAGTCCGTTTTCCTTTATTTACCAGTAAGGTAAATTATCGTAATCACCGTAAAATAGTAGTAATCGACGGTCGTGTGGCTTATACGGGAGGGATGAACATTGCTTTGCGCTATATGAAAGGCTTTCCATGGGGGATATGGCGGGATACTCACATTAAAATAGAAGGAAAAGCGGTATATGGGTTACAGACTGCTTTTTTGACCGATTGGTATGTAGTAGACCGTACCCTTATCACTTCCTCCCGTTATTTCCCCGAAGTCGGAATCTTTGGAAAGGCTCTGATACAGATTGTCACTTCCGATCCTGTAGGCGAATGGCGGGATATTATGCAAGGGCTACTGATAGCTATCAGCAGCTCCCGAAAGTATTTTTATATACAAACACCTTACCTGTTGCCTACCGAACCTATTCTGATGGCATTGAAAACGGCAGCTTTGGCAGGCGTGGATGTTCGCATTATGATACCGGCACGTGCCGATACATGGATAACACATTTAGGTTCGTTATCTTATTTGGATGATATCATGCGTGCGGGTGTCAGGATTTACCTTTATCAGAAAGGTTTTTTGCATTCCAAGCTGATGGTCAGTGATGATACTCTTTCTACGGTAGGTTCTACAAATATGGACTTCCGTAGCTTTGAGCATAATTTTGAGGTGAATGCCTTTATGTATGATCCGTCCTCAGCATTGCTGTTGAAAGGTATTTTCCTGCAAGACCAGAAGGACGCCATCCTGTTGCAGAGAAAAACATGGATAAAGCGTCCTTGGTATCAAAAAGCACAAGAATCTATTGTCCGGTTGCTGGCACCGTTGCTTTGAAGAAAGAGAAGTTCACACTGCCATATGCACGGCGCTCAATAAAATGGGGGTCATCCTCAAAATGATTCTCTTTGCCATGTTCCAGTACCAGTAATCCGTCTTCCTTTAAAATCCCGCTTTCGAAAATACGGGTGGGGATGCTTTCCAACTCTTTCAAGGCGTATGGAGGGTCGGCGAAGATGAAATCAAATTGCTCGCTGCATTTGTCTATAAATCTAAAGACATCAGCACGGATAGGAAAACATTTGTCAGTCTTCACTTCACGCATCACCTGTGAGATGAAAGAAAGGTGCTGGGGATCTTTTTCTACTGAAATAACCCGGTCACAACCGCGTGAAACCAGTTCTATACTGATGCTGCCCGTACCGGCGAAAAGGTCCAAGGCTGTAACTCCGTCCTCGAAGTCAAAATAATTGTTACTTAATACATTGAAAAGGTTCTCTTTGGCGAAATCCGTTGTCGGACGTGCCTTGAATGTATGAGGCACATCGAAACGGCGCCGTTTGTATATACCGCTGATTACTCGCATAATAATAAGGTTTGCATGTCAAAAGGTATCTCTTCTATTTTACTTATCTCGGAGCGGTTGAATTCCGCTTTGGGGCTGATGACGAATACCTGGCGCAGATAATTGCGCAACTCTTTCAGTAATTCTTCTTTGTCCTTTAATATTCCTGTCAAGTGCAGCTCGTCTCTTTCCTGATTATAATTTAATTGTTGCCATACATATAATAGGTAATACACACGGTCTGTGGTTTGTTTGCATGGAAATGAGTTGATCAGTAATAAGTTGCCCTTATCAAAACAAAAACTTCCATTTGTTGCTCGCGTATGTATGTATATAGTTTCCGGCTGTTACCCAACCGGCTTTTCCGGGCGAAATATTCAGTCAGCGGGCTGGCGGTGGAGAAGAAACGAGCCGTAGGAAAATGTTCAGTCAGTAACAAATGGGTATGTTTGTCCATAGCAAAAAGTATTACCACATTGCTTCTTCCCAGGACATTGCAAAGTACAATCTCGTTATTTCCTTTAGCTTTAGGAAAATTATGATAGAAAATTGTATCCATCTGTTCGTCTTCGAATAATTCCAAAGGAACAGGGGTGAAACGGGGGAGTCATACAAGATGTTAACCCGTTTATACGGATACTTCAGCGCTTCTGTTTTAGTCAGCATATCTTTCAGATTGGCCGTCATGGAATATCCGGTGTTGACCGGATGCGGAACAAAGCAGAAATCATTATCTGTCAGTGGGTTATAGATAGAAAAAGAAAATCCATCCGCACTGAGGCGGATGGATAATGTATATTGTTCCGATTTTGTAAAATCGATACGTTCAGTCATTCTTATTCCCAGTTACCTGCGTTATTGTTAGGCTGTTCGATATCACCCACTCTTAAACCGCAATATTTACCCAATTTGGTCTGAAGGTCTTTAAGGTTAGCCAATTCTTGAGTATTCAAGCCGCCCAAATATGTTTCATACGGAGTTTGAGCTTGGAACAAGTTCAAAGGAGCACCCGATTTGGTAGTATCGCTGCGGGTAACCATCTCAAATTGTACGCCGTTTCCGAAGGGAACATATCTCAAAGAGTCTGCGTTGAAGCCCGGAGCATAGATTGTATCTGTTACGGCAACCCATAAAGTATCACGTTTGAAGTTCATCAAACCTTCTTTTTCAACTTCTTTCCAGTTACCGGTCTTTTTGGCTTTGTTGATGATTGCCATCGCTTTCTTTTCAGTCATACCGGCTTCCAGTTGTGTATCAGACAAAACTCCTTCTTTCTTTACAAACGGAAGTTTTGCAGTTTTGACGAAATCAATCAAGGTGTCGAAGCTTGCAGTATATCGTCCATTGTGCAGGTTACGGTATTCCAACTGTGCCTTACGGATGTCAATTAAGCGTGCAATAACTTGTTTCTCTCTAGTCTTTTTAGCGTCATCGAAGTTGATCGGTCCCATGATACTGCCGTAGCAAACGTATATCAAACCGATAACGCAAGCAGCCAATACAATATTAATAACTGTTTTCATGATAAATATGTGTTTTTTTTAGTTTATATTCGCATCGCAAAAATAAAACAAATAAATCTAATAACGCACAGTTCAAGGAACTTTTTATTACGCAATTATGATTAATAGTTATTTAGTGCAGCAAATTAAGGGAAATTTTCTATATAAACCAACTTTAGAACAAGAAAAAGCTGTTAAATTTTTAGCAGATTTTCTCTTTTCCCGCCAATCGGACTCGGTTTTTCTCTTAAAGGGATATGCCGGTACGGGTAAAACATCCCTTATCGGAGCATTGGTGAAGACCTTGGACCAGTTACAGCAAAAGTGTGTTCTGCTTGCTCCGACGGGAAGGGCGGCTAAAGTCTTTTCACATTATGCACAGCATCCGGCTTATACTATCCATAAGAAGATTTACCGCCAGCGCAACTTTTCAAATGACCTGGACAACTTTTCTTTGGATGATAACCTGCATCAGCATACTTTGTTTATTGTGGATGAGGCGTCGATGATCGCTAATGACGGATTGGCGGGGGCGGTCTTTGGTACAGGGCGTTTGCTGGACGACTTGATTCAATATGTATATGCCGGAACAGGTTGCCGTCTGATGCTGATAGGAGATACGGCGCAGCTTCCTCCGGTGGGAGAGGAGGAGAGTCCGGCTCTTTCGGCCGATAAGTTACGCGGGTATGGCATGGAAGTATATGAGGCGCAGCTCACTGAGGTGGTCCGTCAGATGCATGATTCGGGGATTCTTTGGAATGCGACAGAATTGCGCCGCTACATATCCGAGGAAAATTTTCTCACTTTGCCTTCTGTCCGTGTGGAAGGGTTTCCGGATATCCGGATGGTTTCTGGTAGTGAGCTGATTGAGGTAATCAATGATTGTTACGGTCAGGCAGGTATGGACGAAACGATTGTGGTCTGCCGTTCCAATAAACGGGCGAATATTTATAATAAGGGAATTAGGAATACGATTCTGTTTCGGGAGGATGAGCTGAACAGCGGTGACCTGCTGATGGTGGCGAAGAATAACTATTTTTGGACGGAGGGTTGTAAGGAGATTGATTTTATAGCCAATGGAGATATAGCTGTGGTTCGCCGTGTCCGTCGGGTGCGTGAGGCATACGGCTTTCGTTTTGCCGATGTGGTGCTGGCGTTCCCCGACTATGATGGTATGGAACTGGAGGTGAAACTTTTGTTGGATACCTTGCATACTGAAACACCCGCACTGCCTAAAGAATTGAATGACAGGTTATTTTATTCGGTATTGGAGGATTATGCTGATATAACAGTGAAACGTGAGCGGATGAAGAAAATGAAAGCCGATCCTCATTACAATGCCTTGCAGGTGAAATATGCGTATGCCGTTACTTGTCACAAAGCGCAGGGTGGCCAGTGGAAACGGGTCTTTTTGGATCAGGGTTATATGACGGAGGATATGTTGACTCCGGATTATTTCCGTTGGCTGTATACGGCTTTCACCCGTGCTACGGAAATTCTGTATCTAGTGAACTGGCCGAAGGAGCAGACGGAATGAGCGGGCAGTCAGTGAGGTGTTAATGACTGATGATATGTTTTCAACCGTTTGGTTAATGTTTTTTTCTTTATGGCTAAGCCTTTTTGAACGTTTGTATTCTATCTCCATAAGCTTTGGAGTTAACTCCCAAGCTTATGGAGATAACTCCAAAGGCTATGGAGATAACTCCAAAGGCTATGGAGATAACTCCAAAGGCTATGGAGATAACTCCAAAGGCTTGGGAGATAGAAATCTTCCTTTTTATTTCCCTTATCCATAAAGAAGAAAAGGCTTAGTAAACCAGATAAAAAAAACTCCGCCATCGGCTTTCAGACCAGATGGCGGAGTTTTGATATATACGAAATATGGACGAAATTCGAATAGATTACAATGCAGCCAGCTCTATCACTTTATCAACAGCCGCATTCAGACCGTCGGGATTCTTACCGCCTGCCGTTGCGAAGTGGGGCTGACCACCGCCGCCGCCTTGAATCAGTTTGGCTGCTTCACGGACCAGTTTGCCTGCATTCTGTCCGGCTTTTACCAGGTCTTCGCTAATCATGACAGTCAGCATCGGTTTGTTGTTGTCCACACTACCTATTACAACGAACAGATTGGCAGGAATCTCACCTTTCAGCTGGAAGGCAATATCTTTCACTACGTCGGCAGACATCGGAATGATGGTTTTCACCACTTTCACACCATTTATTTCTTTGGCATTCTCTACCAGTCTGGCTTTCAGTGCGGCGCCCTTTTCTTTCATGAACTCTTCCACCTGCTTCTTCAATCCTGCATTTTCGTCAATATACTTGCGGATGGCGACTTTCAGATCGGGGGCATTGTTGAACAATGCCTTCAAGTCATTCAGCGTATCTTGGACCGTATCCATCAATTCCTCTACTTTGGCACCCGTGATAGCTTCGATACGGCGCACACCGGCAGCAACAGAGCTTTCGCTGATAATACGGACCATACCGATCTTGCCTGTAGCCGGAACGTGGGTACCTCCACAGAATTCAATAGAGTTTCCGAATTGGACAACACGTACCTCATCACCGTATTTTTCACCGAACAAAGCAATAGCACCCAGTTCTTTTGCCTTTTCGATAGGAAGATTGCGGTATTCCGTCAAAGGGATGTTCTCACGGATTTTGGCATTTACCAAATGTTCCACTTCACGAAGTTGCTCGTCAGTCACTTTCTGGAAGTGAGAGAAGTCGAAACGTAATGACTCAGGGGTTACCAAAGAACCTTTTTGTTCTACGTGAGTTCCTAATACCTGGCGCAACGCTTCGTCCAGCAAGTGAGTACAAGAGTGGTTGGCGGCACAGGCGGCACGTTTTTCTGTATCTACACAAGCCATCATCGGAACGTCAAGGTGTTCGGGCAGTTTTTTGGTGATATGGATAGGAAGGTTGTTTTCCTTCTTGGTGTCAATGATTTCAATGGTTTCGAATTCGCTTACGATCACCCCTGTATCACCTACCTGACCACCACTTTCGGCATAGAAAGGAGTATCGCTCAGTACAATTTGATACAGTGTCTGGTTTTTCTGCTTGATCTGGCGATAGCGCAGGATGCTGGTTTCATATTCGGTAAAGTCATAACCTACAAAGTGGGTGTCACCTTCCTTTATGGTGATCCAGTCGCCGGTTTCAACGGCTGCCGCGTTACGGGCGCGTTCTTTTTGTTTCTGCATTTCGGCGTTGAACTCTTCTTCGTTTACAGTCATGCCGTTTTCTCGGAGAATCAGTTCTGTCAGGTCGAGGGGGAAACCGAAAGTGTCATATAATGTAAAGGCATCCACACCGCTGATCTCTTTTTTCCCGGCAGCTTTGGCATCGTTCATAGTCTTGTCCAACAGACGGATACCTGTTTCCAGTGTGCGCAGGAAAGATTCTTCTTCTTCTTTGATCACTTTCTCGATCAGTGTTTTCTGTGCGTTCAACTCCGGATAGGCCTCGCCCATATTCTCAATCAATACAGGCAGCAGCTTGTACATGAATGCTTGTTTCTGTCCCAGGAAAGTATATCCGTAACGGACGGCACGGCGGAGGATACGGCGGATTACATAGCCGGCTTTTGCGTTGCTGGGCAACTGGCCGTCGGTGATTGAGAATGCGATGGTACGGATATGGTCGGCTATAACGCGCATGGCGATATCTTTCTGGTTGTCTTGACCATAGGTGGTTCCTGCCATTTCGGCAATGGCTTTCAGTATCGGTTGGAACACATCAGTGTCATAGTTGGATGTCTTGCCTTGCAGTGTGCGCACCAAACGTTCGAATCCCATACCGGTATCGATCACTTTGGCAGGAAGACCTTCCAGTGAACCGTCTGCTTTGCGGTTGAACTGCATGAATACAAGATTCCAGATCTCGATTACTTGCGGATGATCCTTATTTACCAGTTGGTTGCCGGGGATTTGAGCTTTTTCTTCTTCCGAACGTGAGTCGATATGGATTTCGGAACACGGGCCGCAGGGACCTGTATCACCCATTTCCCAGAAGTTGTCATGTTTGTTGCCATTGAGGATATGGTCTTTTGGCAGGAACTGTTCCCAGTAAGAGGCGGCTTCGTTGTCCCGTTCCAGTCCTTCTTCGGGACTTCCTTCGAATACGGTGGCATACAGATCTTTCGGATCTATCTTCAGTACATTTACCAGATATTCCCATGCCCAGCCGATAGCTTCTTTCTTGAAGTAATCTCCGAAAGACCAGTTGCCCAGCATTTCGAACATAGTATGGTGGTAGGTATCATGTCCCACTTCTTCCAGGTCATTGTGCTTGCCGCTTACACGCAAACATTTTTGTGAGTCCGCGACTCTTTTGTATTTGGCCGGGTGGTTGCCCAGAATAATGTCTTTGAACTGGTTCATACCTGCATTGGTGAACATCAATGTGGGGTCATCTTTAATGACCATCGGAGCCGATGGGACAATCTGGTGTCCTTTCGACTCGAAAAAGCTTTTGAAAGAATCTCTAATTTCTTTAGCTGTCATCATGTCGCTTATAATATATTGTCTTCTAGTTAATATTCTCAAAAAGGATTTGCAAAGATAATTGGTTTTATTATTTTTGTCGTCAAGAATTGTGCAAAATATTGATGTGTTGTGCATTAAAAACTTCAAAAAGCAGAATTAGATGCGTAAAGTCTACTATATTTATAATCCTAAGACCCGAACTTATGACCGCATTTACCCCACAGTGAGGCAGCGTGCCTTAAGCATCTTGCGCCGTTTGTTTGTGGGAATGGGCTTGGGGGCAGGCAGTTTCATTATCTTATTATTGATCTTTGGTTCTCCGTCCGAGAAGGAGCTCCGTATAGAGAATACCCGTTTGCTGGCCCAGTATAATGTGTTGTCCCATCGTCTGGATGAGGCTATGGGGGTGATGCAGGATATCCAGCAGCGTGATGATAATTTGTATCGGGTGGTGTTGCAGGCCGATCCTGTATCGGATGCAGTCCGTAAGGCCGGTTATGGGGGGACAAACCGCTATGAACAGTTGCGGGATATGGCGAATGCCGATCTGGTTATCAATACCACTCAGAAGCTGGATATGTTGAACCGGCAGCTTTATATCCAGTCCAAGTCTTTTGACGAGGTGGTGGATTTGTGCAAGAATCATGACGAGATGCTGAAATGTATTCCGGCCATAATGCCGGTATCCAATAAGAATTTGAAGAAGACGGCTTCAGGTTACGGTGTACGTATAGATCCTATTTATAAAACAGCCAAGTTTCATGCGGGAATGGATTTCTCTGCCAATATAGGTACTCCTGTTTATGCTACGGGAGACGGAACGGTGGTAAAGGCGGGATGGGAAACCGGTTATGGAAATCTGATCCAGGTGGATCATGGTTTCGGGTATGTGACTTGGTATGCACATTTAAGCAAGTATAAGGTTCGCCCGGGGCAAAAGGTGGTACGTGGGGAAGTGATAGGGGAGGTAGGAAATACGGGCAAGAGTACCGGGCCGCACTTGCACTATGAAGTGCACGTGAAAGGAAAAGTGCAGAATCCTGTGAATTATTATTTCATGGATTTGAGTGCGGAAGATTATGACAAGATGATACAGATTGCAGCCAATCACGGTAAGGTATTTGACTAGCCGTGAATTTTTAATTCTTAATTTTAATTTACCATGGCCTATAATCCGAATAAAGAATTGAAACTTTACTATTCCATTGGGGAAGTGGCGAAGATGTTTGATGTAAATGAATCCTTGTTGCGTTATTGGGAAAAGGAATTTCCTATTATTTCGCCCAAGAAGGCGGGAGGGAATGTCCGTCAGTATCGTAAAGAGGATATTGAGAATATCCGGCTGGTCTATCATCTGGTGAAAGAGAAAGGGATGACTTTACAGGGAGCCAAGCAGAAACTGAAGATGAACAGGGAAACCACTATCCGTACTACGGAGATTTTGGACAGATTGAAACTGATACGTGAGGAATTGGTCAGTATGCGTAAAGAACTGGATTACCTGACTTAAGAATATTCACCACAGATTGCACGGATTAAAAACGAGTTGCAGATAATCGTTATGGACAAATCAGTGTAATCTGCGGTGAAACTGGTATTGGTTAATTCGGCTGGTCTTCGAACTTTTCGATACGGGTGACGGTTTTTATCTCATCTATTTTCCTTAGGTTGGTAGTGATGGATTTTACATCATCCACATCGTGCACAAATAGCTGTATTCTTCCTTCAAAGATACCATCGTTACTTTCAATATTCAACTTGTGGATATTTACATTCAATTGTTGTGAAATGATTTCTGTTACCTTGTTTAACAGACCGATGTGGTCAATACCTTTTATGTAGATATTTACAGGGAAGTACAAGGACTTTCCTGTTTCCCATTGGACAGCCAACAAGCGGTTGCCATAACTGCTTTTCAGTTTGGTAGCCAACGGACATTGGCGTTTGTGGATGATGATACGATTATTGTCGCCTATATATCCCAAAACGTCATCTCCCGGAATAGGTTTGCAGCATTCTGCTATCACATAGTTCTTTTTGGATAGCTTCGGGAGTCAGTTTCAATATTTTCTTGCTGTCTATCTTTGGTAGGGGAACCTTCTCTTCTGTCGGTTTCTCCTTGTTTGTCTTGCTGCCTCCGAAAGCGAAAGAGATATACTTTTTCCAGTTACTGGAAACCGGTTTGTCTTTCAGTTCGTTTTTATCGTTTTCTCCTAGAATGATTGTTTTGAATCCGATGGCTGCAAACAATTCTTCCTGTGTCTTGAGGGTATGCAGATTACAGATCTTTCGTATGTTTTCGGGAGTGTACTCTACTCCCTCCCTGGAGAAGAATTCCCGTAACATTTCCTCACCGGCCTGCTGCATACCTCGCTGTTCGCGTTTCAGTATGGCCTGTATCTTAGCCTTGGCTTTTGCAGTGGTGGCAAAGTTTATCCACGAAGGCTGTACATGTTGTGATTTGGAAGTAAGAATCTCCACCTGGTCGCCGCTTTGCAGTTTGTGGCTCAAGGGCACCAGCTTGTGGTTGACTTTAGCTCCGATGCAATGGCTGCCCAAGAATGTATGGATGGAGAATGCAAAATCCAGTGCCGTACAGTTTTGCGGCATCGTTTTGATTTCACCTTTCGGAGTGAAGACAAATATTTCAGAAGCGAACAGGTTCAGTTTGATGGTATCCAGAAAGTCCATGGCATCCGGTTGCGGATCATCCAGAATTTCCTTGATGGTACGCAGCCATTTTTCCAGTTCGCCCTCGTCCTCACTGCCTCCGCCTTCTTTATATTTCCAGTGTGCGGCAAAGCCTTGTTCGGCTACATCATTCATCCGCTCGCTGCGTATCTGCACTTCTATCCATTGGCCTTTGTTGCTCATCAGAGTTACGTGAAGTGCCTGATAGCCGTTGGCTTTAGGATGGCTTACCCAGTCGCGCAAGCGGTCTGGGTGCGGTTTATAAATCTTGGATATGGATACGTATATGTTAAAGCACTCGTTGAGTTCTTCTTCCGGATTTTTGGGACAGAAGATGATACGGACAGCCAGGATATCATATATTTCTTCAAATGTGATATGCTTGGTCTGCATCTTGTTCCAGATGGAATAAGGGGATTTGACTCGTGCTATCAATTGATAGCTGATACCCATTTTGTCCAGTTGTGCGCGGATAGGTGCTGTAAATTCACGGAATACTTCTTCGCGTTCCGCTTGTGTTTCTTGTAGCTTGGATTCTATCTGTGCATATTCTTCCGGATGCTCATATTTGAAACTGAGATCTTCCAGTTCTGTCTTTATTTTGTTTAACCCCAAGCGGTTAGCCAGTGGCGCATAGATGTATAAGGTTTCTCCGGCAATTTTGTATTGCTTGTTGGGAAGCATGGAGCCAAGTGTACGCATATTATGCAGACGGTCGGCTATTTTGATGAGGATAACCCGGATGTCATCACTCATGGTCAGTAGCAATTTCTTGAAATTCTCGGCTTGTGCGGAAGCCCGGTCTCCGAATATGCCGCCGGATATTTTAGTCAGGCCATCTACAATCTGTGCGATTTTAGGACCAAACAGATTTTCAATGTCTTCCACAGTGTAGTCTGTATCTTCAACCACATCATGCAGTAAAGCCGAACAAATGGAAGTTGATCCCAGTCCTATTTCGGTACATACAATTTTAGCAACGGCTATGGGATGCATGATGTATGGTTCACCCGAGCGTCGTTTTACTCCTTTATGTGCTTGTTTGGCAAAATTGAATGCCTTTGTGATGATTTCTACTTTTTTGTCGGTGCTTGGTCGCTAGATAACTGTCCAAAAGTTCCTGAAACCCTTGGTTATCATTTCCTCATCCGCCTGTTCCTGAGTCTGCTTTTCATCCGTCATATCTTTGCCTCCTATAATCTATACTGCAAAAAATATACAAAAAACATATTCAAGCAAGTATTTTCAGAAAATGTATAGTGTTAAATCTGTATTTTTTATCAATCATCTGATCCGCAAACTTCTTCCGGCTCTGATATTATTGCCCTTTATACCGTTTAGATTACGTAATTGGCTGATGGATACGTGGTATTTGGCAGCAATTCCTCCCAATGTGTCTCCTTGTTTGATTTTATGATAAAGAGTTCCCTTGGATGAGCGGTTTCTGCTACTGGTTGTTTCCTTGATGGCTACCGTTTTTCTTTTGGTCAGATATTCATTGGGCTTATAAGCGAACACGCTGTCTTGGCGGTCAATGAAAGTACTGACAAAGTTATTGGGCAGACGAAGTGCGCACAACTCGCTGTTACCGGGAATAATATCCTTTTTGTATTGGGGGTTCAGGCTGCGAAGCTGGTCTAGGTTGATGTTGCATACTTCTGCCACTTGTTGTAAGTGGAGGTCTTTGTTAATGTGAATGGTGTCTGTAGCGTTGGGAAGCTGTGTTTCCATGGGACAGATGCCATGTTCGCAATAATAGGTCATGATGTAGTTTGCCGCTATGAAAGCAGGAACGTACCCACGGGTTTCTTTGGGCAGATAGTTGTAGATTGTCCAATAATCCGTGGCTCCTCCGGCACGGCGTATGGCTTTGTTGATAGTGCCCGGCCCGCAGTTGTAAGCTGCCAATACCAGATTCCAGTCTTGATAGATGTCGTACAGGTCTTTCAGGTAACGTGCTGCCGCCCAAGTTGATTTGACCGGGTCCCGTCTTTCGTCTATCAGACTATTGTTCTTCAGCCCGTATATTTTTCCTGTACCCAGCATAAACTGCCACAAGCCGGTAGCTCCCTGGCGGGAAACAGCGACAGGATTTAAGGCGGACTCTATAATCGGCAGATATTTCAGTTCTTGAGGAAGGTCGTATAAATCAAGTGCTTCTTCAAAGATAGGCATATAAAAATTGGTTGCCGCAAGCATAAAGGATACTTTATTGCGCAGACGGACGGCATACATATCAATGAATTTGCGTACTGCCTCATTGTAAGGCATTTCTATGATAGAGGGAATACGTGACAGACGATCCATATAGATGGAATCACTTACAACAGGGTTGGTAGAGGCCATTGTGCAGTTCTCTCCCAATGTGATGTGATTCTTAGATTGCCAGTCCCAGTAAAGACTGTCCATTTCTGACTGCATACTTTCAGGAACATCAATAATTTCTTCTTTTCCTGTAGTTTGCGAGTGAACGGTAATACTTTGGGTTTGTGCGCTTATTCCCGTTGTTCCTATAAATGTAAATAAACCAATTAAAAAGTTTTTCATGCGATTAAAATTTGAAGCTGCATTGCAGGCCTATTGTATTAGGTATCCTGCTCCGGCCGTCATTAAAAATAACAGGTTGTATTTGAAGACCTAAGTCTTTGGATATGTCAAAATCAGATAGTTCGGCATCCACGTATGCGTCTATGACAGACAGTATATATACACCGATAAAACAGAATATGCTTAAATCCCGATTTCGGCGATAGAAATCTTTTCGTTTTTTAAAGGTGTCCTCCATACCTTCCGCGCTCATGCCATGAGGCAGGAAGTCTTCGTAGCTTTTGGTATCAGGGTCATCGTCCATAATATCCAGATAGGCTTGAGAATAGTCCTTGTACATTCTGTTGTTCCAGGTCAGCGCATATGCACATCCCACAAACCCACCATATACTATCGGCAGTTTCCAATATTTACGGTTGTATATCTGTCCTCCGCCGGGAATTACCAACGCCAGCCAGATGGCACGGTTGGAGTTCGGGATAAACCGGGGTTTTGTTTCGGCAGCCATTGCTTTCTGTATGGAATCATTTTTACGGACTAAAGCGGCAGTATCAACAGGTGCTTCCATATTTTCTATCTTTTGCCGTTCTTCCAGCAGTTTCAGGCTGTCAATGACAAGTGAATCTTTGACTTGTATAATAGAATCTGTCTTTATACCCATACGGCGGTTGCGTGCCTTTTGGGCGTGAACATTCATGCTTCCAGCCATCATAAGGCATAAAAGCAGGAATGTAAACAGTTTATATGTGGATGTTCTTCTTTTCAATGTAGTAATAACGCTTTATTCTTTCTTTTTCAGTGAATCCAGTATTTCCATGATTCGTTCCAAGTCCTCTTCGTTATTGAACGGAATACTGATCTTGCCTTTTCCTTTGGCTGTACATGATAGCTGTACTTTCGAACCGAAGAATCCGCAGAGGTGGCTTTGCAGCAAAGTGTATTCCTCGGATAGTTTGGAGCCTTTCGGTTTGATCTTCTTCCCACCGCTGTCCACTGTCTCGCCACTGCTCAGTGCCTTGACAATTTCTTCCACTTTACGGACAGAATAGCCTTGTGACTGTATTTCATTAAAGATACGTATTTGGGTCTTAGGATCATCTAAGGACAATAAGGCACGGGCGTGTCCCATGTCTATTTCGCGGTTTTTCAATGCTACTTGAATCTGGGCCGGAAGTTTCAGCAGGCGCAGATAATTGGCGATAGTGGTACGTTTTTTCCCTACACGTTCGCTCAGCCGTTCCTGTGTCAATGCATATTGTTCCAATAAATGTTGATAAGCCAGTGCAATCTCCAATGAATTCAAATCTTCACGCTGAATATTTTCAATCAACGCCATTTCCATTACATTCTCGTCATCGGCTGTGCGGATGTATGCCGGAATAGATTTAAGTCCTGCCTGTATGGAGGCGCGGTAACGACGTTCTCCGGCTATGATCTGGTAAGAGTCTTCACTCAGTTGACGCAACGTAATGGGTTGGATGATACCAATTTCGGCAATAGAGTCGGCCAACTCCTGTAACGCCACCGGATCAAATTCACGACGCGGCTGGTTAGGGTTGACGGATATTTTGCTCAGTTCTATCTCGTTGATAGAAGATGAGCCGGCTGTCTTTACTTCTTCAGTCGAGATCAGTGCGTCAAGCCCGCGTCCTAAAGCAAATTTCTTCTGTACTGCCATTGTTTACTTACTGTTACGTGTTATAATTTCTTGTGCCAATGCCAAATGATTCTTGGCTCCGGTAGAGTCGGCATCATACAATATTGCAGGAATGCCGTGGCTGGGAGCTTCGCTCAGTTTGACGTTACGCTGTATAATTGTCTTGAATACCAATTCTTGAAAATGGCGTTTCACTTCATCATAAATCTGGTTGGCCAGACGCAGACGTGAATCGAACATTGTCAGCAGGAAGCCTTCTATTTCCAGTGAAGGATTCAGTTTCGATTTAATAATCTTAATGGTATTCAGCAATTTGCTGATGCCCTCTAATGCAAAATATTCGCATTGAACAGGGATAATCACTGAATCGGCTGCTGTCAGCGCATTGATTGTTATCAAGCCTAACGACGGGGAGCAGTCTATCAGGATATAGTCATATTCGTCCCGCATGGGGGCTAATACTTTTTTCATGATCTTCTCGCGGTCTTCCAGGTTCAGCATTTCTATTTCTGCGCCAACCAGGTCGATGTGTGAAGAAACAATGTCGAGTCCGTCAATGTCGGTGGTATAAATTGCTTCCCGTATATCGGCTTCGTTGATAATACATTCATAGATAGAGCATTCTACCTCTTTGATGTTCACACCCAATCCTGATGATGCGTTGGCCTGAGGGTCTGCATCAATAACCAGCACCTTTTTCTCCAGTGTTGCCAGAGAAGCTGCGAGGTTAATCGTTGTGGTAGTTTACCTACGCCACCTTTTTGATTGGCTAAAGCAATAATTTTTCCCATATTAATCAGTTTTTCTCGCTGCGAAGTAACAAATATAGGTGATTGCACCTATAAAAAACGGCAGACATTAGCAAAACTGTTGATAACTCATTGGTTTTGTTAATAACTCAACGGCGGCAAAGATAGAAATTTTCATTCAATTCTATTCTATTTTTAGCACTGGGTTGTAGAACATTAAGATAATTTTCTTTTCCGGTGAGGGGTAGTTCCGGCAAAGAGTTGTATCTTTACGCTCCGAGAAAAAGAGTGGAAAAATATGAAGAAAGAAAAACCGTTGATATTGCTGTCAAATGATGACGGCGTGGAAGCTAAGGGATTGAATGAATTGATACGCGGGTTGCGTGGAATGGGTGAGATAATCGTAATGGCACCGGACGGTCCTCGTTCGGGAGCTTCGGGGGCGATCACTTCCGAGCATCCTGTGAAGTATTACAAGGTACGTGAAGAGGAGGATTTGACTGTGTATAAATGTACGGGCACACCGGTAGATTGTGTGAAACTGGCATTGCATACGGTGGTTCCCCGTCGTCCCGATGTGGTGATAGGTGGAATAAACCACGGTGATAATTCTTCAGTGAATGTGCATTATTCCGGTACGATGGGGGTAGTGATTGAAGGGTGTCTGAAGGGGATCTCTTCTATCGGATATTCATTATGTAATCATTTTGCGGATGCTGATTTCTCTTCATCGCTGCCTTATATACGCCGTATTACTGAGCAGGTCCTGGAGCATGGCTTGCCTTTGGGGATTTGCTTGAATGTGAACTTTCCGGATACGGCTTCTTTGAAAGGGGTACGCATCTGCCGTCAGACGAATGGGGCTTGGATTAATGAATGGAAGCGTAGTCTGCATCCTCGGGGTGGAGAGTATTTCTGGCTGACCGGAGAGTTTGATAACTATGAACCGGAAGCGGAAGATTCGGATCACTGGGCATTAGGGCATGGGTATGTGGCGGTAACTCCGACCCAAATTGATGTGACTGCTTATGGGATGATGAATGAGTTGAAAAACTGGAATCTGGAAGTATGAAATACTATTTGATAGTAGGCGAGGCATCAGGCGATTTGCACGCATCTAATTTGATGCGTGCCTTGATACAGGAAGATCCGGAAGCAGAATTCCGTTTCTTTGGCGGGGACTTGATGACGGCTGTTGGTGGAACGCGGGTGAAGCATTACAAAGAACTGGCTTATATGGGTTTTATCCCGGTGTTGTTGCATTTGCGTACTATCTTTCGGAATATGAAAGAATGTAAGCAGGACATTGTTCGTTGGGCTCCTGATGTAGTGATTCTGGTGGATTATCCCGGCTTTAACCTGAAAATAGCCGAGTTTATAAAGAAGCAGACGAAAATACCTGTCTACTATTATATTTCTCCTAAAATATGGGCTTGGAAAGAGTATAGGATTAAAAATATCAAGCGGGATGTGGACGAACTGTTTTCCATCCTGCCTTTTGAGGTTGAGTTTTTTGCCGGACATCAGTACCCTGTTCATTATGTGGGTAATCCTTGTGTAGATGCAGTGGATGCTTATTGTAAGGAACATCCGGATGGATTTCCGGAATTTGTGGCGGATAATGGCTTGTCCGAAAAGCCCGTTATCGCATTGTTGGCGGGCAGCCGGAAACAGGAAATCAAAGACAACCTGCCGATGATGCTGGAGGCTGCTGCTCCGTTTACCGAAGATTATCAATTGGTGCTGGCAGGGGCTCCGGGGATGGACCCTGCCTATTATTCGGATTATATAAATCCGAATGTACCGGTTAAAATCATTTTCGGACAGACCTACAGGTTGTTGCAGCACGCGCAGGCGGCATTGGTGACTTCGGGTACTGCAACTTTGGAAACAGCTCTTTTCCGTGTTCCTCAAGTGGTGTGTTACTATACTCCGGTAGGGAAATTTATCGCTTTTCTTCGCCGGCATATTCTAAAAGTGAAATATATTTCGTTGGTTAATCTGGTAGCCGACAAGGAAGTGGTTCGTGAACTGGTGGCGGATACGATGACGGTGGATAACGTGCGTTCAGAGTTAGAATCTCTTTTATATAATAAGGTATACAGAAATAAGGTGTTGGAAGAGTATGATCGTATTATTCAGATTTTAGGTCCGGCAGGAGCTTCGGGGACAACAGCCCGTGAAATGGTAGCTTTGTTGAAGAAATAAACTTTTCACGATCTCTTTTTGTTCTTTCGGGTAAACAACTTAAACCCTGGAAGTATATGAAATATTTTTTCAATCTATGTTAGGGGCGATGCTTCTTTTGAGCGGAGTATTCGCCTTTTCATCTTGTGGTAATGATGAAAGTGATCCGGACAGTACGGTGACTATAGCTATGGCTACCGTAGAAAAACAACCTCAGTATGATGCTCCTTATTTGGTGTTGGACAACGGAGAGAAGTTGTGGGTGGTGCAGCATATTGTTCCTTACCGGGATTTGAAGGCAGGAGAACGGATTTTTGGAAATTATTCTTTTTTGGAAGCCGGTGAAAGTGGATTTGCTTATAATATCCGTTTGAATGACTATACCTTAGTACCTGTTCAGGAAATTATCGGATTGAACCCCGATAATATGGACAGTATTGGAAATATGAAAGTACAGATCAAGGATATGTGGCCTTCTGATGACTATCTGAATGTACGTTTTATGTTGAATTTTCCCAGTCCGCAGAAACCTATTCTTAATCTGGTTGTGAATGAGATGATTCCTTGGACAAAGGACGGATATGCGCATTTGGAACTCCGCTATAATAACAACGGAAGTCAGGGCAGATTGGTACCTGGTATGGTTTCTTTTAAATTAGGTGATTATTCACCGGAAAACAGTGAATTGAAAGGAATAAAGGTATTGGTTAATCCTGTGGACGGGGAAGAAAAAACATATATTTTCTCTTATCCGCTCACTGGCGAGGATGTACCGGGCTTTAATCCTTTGGATTTGGCGGAGTTAAAATAAAGAAACTACATACAGATAGACTACTGCTGCCGGGATTGCGAGAATCGCGCTGTCAAAACGGTCGAGCATTCCACCGTGTCCCGGTAAAATATTGCCCGAATCTTTGATGCCTAGACGGCGTTTTAATAAAGATTCCGTTAAATCTCCCCAGGTTCCGAATACTACCACTGTCAATGCTAGTCCGATCCATACTCCGGTAGACATGAAAGGGAAGAAGTGAGATAGCAGGAAAGAAGCTATGATACAGAAAATGCCGCCGCCAATAGAGCCTTCCCATGACTTCTTAGGAGAGATGCGTTCAAATAGTTTATGTTTGCCAAACAGCATGCCTGTACAGTAAGCACCTGTATCATTCACCCAGTTGAATATAAAAATAGATAGTGGGAGAATAGCGTTGTATTGTGAAAGGCTGGCTGTTTCGTCCGAATGGAAAGCCAATACATTCAGCAAAGCGAATGGCAAGGCAATATACATCTGGCTTAACATGGCATAAGCCCAATTATTCAGCGGGTTTTCTTTTTTCAAATAAAGTTCGCTGACCATCAGATAAATAAATAAAGCTAAATAAGGAATAAATATACCTGTTTGTGAAGGATCTATTCCAAAATAGAAAAAGCACAGGAAAAGAAAAATTCCGCTGAGAATACATATACGTTTATTTACTTGTATTCCTTCTACATGATTGACCAAATTACAGAATTCATTGATTGCCAATGCGCTGATAATGGCAAATAGGATGCCGAATGAGACAGCCCCTCCCACGATGCAGCCTATCAGTACTGCAACAAAAATAATTCCGGTTATGGCACGTTGTAAGAAATTGCTTTTCACGGTCGTTAGTCTTAAGTGATTCAAAAATCAAAGTAGAAGATCTGTTTTTTTTCATTCTGAGTGACCATGAAGAATCCGGATATATCTGGATTATTACGGACTCTTTGTATCATTCAGAATGACAATGCTTATATAGTTGACAGATCTTTCTACAATGTTATGCTTCTTTTTTTTTCCTTTTCCTCAGAATCTGAAGAATTCTTCTCTTCAAAATCTTCGGTTACTTCTACTGGTTTTGCTGTAGCTTCTAAAGCCATAATTTCTTCTGAACGTGAAGTCCAGGGGCGTTTGCCAAAAATGCGTTCCACATCTTCGGCGAAAATTACTTCTTTTTCAACCAGCAGACGGGCCAGCTCGTTGTGACCATCTTTATGTTCGGATAATATTGCTTTTGCCCGATCATATTGTTCGTTGATCATTCTTTTCACTTCTTCGTCAATCAGTTCGGCTGTACGTTCACTGTAAGGCTTGCTGAAAGAGTATTCATCGTTGCTGTAATAACATAAGTTGGGTAACTTTTCACTCATTCCGGCATAAGCAATCATTCCATATGATTGTTTTGTCACACGTTCCAAATCGTTCATGGCACCGGTTGAAATATGTCCGGTGAACAGTTCTTCGGCTGCACGTCCCCCTAAAGTGGCACACATTTCATCCAGCATCTGCTCTTTGGTTGTGATCTGCCGTTCTTCGGGCAAATACCATGCGGCTCCCAATGCACGTCCACGGGGAACAATGGTTACCTTAATCAAAGGATTGGCATGTTCCAAAAACCAAGACAGCGTAGCGTGACCGGCTTCGTGTAAGGCAATAGTACGCTTTTCTTCGGCAGTCATGATTTTGGTCTTCTTTTCCAAACCACCGATAATACGGTCTACAGCATCTAGAAAATCTTGTTTCCCAACCGCATTCTTACCATGGCGGGCGGCGATCAGTGCTGCTTCATTACATACATTGGCAATATCTGCCCCACTGAATCCCGGAGTTTGACGGGCGAGCAAATCCAGATCAACACTTTCGTCCAGTTTTAAAGGCTTCAAATGTACTCCGAATACTTCTTTACGTTCGTTTAAGTCGGGTAAGTCAACATGAATCTGGCGGTCAAAACGACCGGCACGCAATAATGCCTTATCCAATATATCCGCGCGGTTGGTAGCGGCCAAAATGATCACACCGCTATTTGAACCAAAACCGTCCATTTCTGTCAATAATTGGTTTAATGTATTTTCGCGTTCATCATTTCCACCCATGCTTGGATTTTTGCCACGGGCACGTCCTACCGCGTCAATTTCATCAATGAAAATAATGCAAGGAGCTTTCTCTTTCGCCTGGCGGAACAAGTCACGTACACGGGATGCACCTACTCCGACAAACATTTCCACAAAGTCGGAACCTGAAAGCGAAAAGAAAGGTACATCCGCCTCACCGGCAACAGCTTTTGCCAGCAAAGTCTTACCGGTTCCCGGAGGGCCTACCAGTAAAGCGCCTTTAGGTATCTTACCTCCCAGCTCCGTGTATTTCTGAGGTTGTTTCAGAAACTCTACAATTTCCTCCACTTCTTGTTTAGCTTCCGCTTGTCCGGCTACATCTTTAAAAGTAATCCGGTTAGTTTTGTCTCCTTTTTCGTATACCTGAGCTTTGCTTTTACCTACGTTGAACGGATTGGCGCCTCCGGCCCCTGCTCCGCCGCTCATGCGGCGCATGGCAAACATCCATATACCGATCAACAGTAAAAACGGAGCGATATTCCAAAATAATGCACCGAAGTAGTCGCGTTTCTTTTCATAACTGATAGATCCGGTAAAATGACCTTCTTCCTGTGCCTTTTCCATGAATTTATCCAATGACTCCATGGAACCTATTTCAACGTTCAAGGCTGGATTACGACCTACTTTTTTATAGTCATTTTTAAATACATCTTTAACAAATTCCGGTTTAATGTACATTTCTACCGTATTGTCATCGTATGCAATTATTTTATTGGCATATCCCTTGTTTATCATATCTTTAAACTCGGTATATGTTATTTGTTTGTCAATTCCTCCTTCTTGATTGGAAAAGTAGAGGATGGCAAAACTCATGGCAATGATAACATACAGCCAACTCAAATTGAAGCGTGGCATGTTTATCTTTGGTTTATTATTGGTATTTTCACTCATTTTGATTCTGTATTGGATTAGTCTAGATCAGGAATTTGGGTTAGTTTGGCATCTGCCCATAAATGTTCCAGATTATAAAAATTTCTTGTTTCCGGCAAAAAGACATGTACCAGTACATCACTGTAGTCCATTGCAACCCATTCTGCGTTTCTCAGTCCGTCTATTCCCGTAGGTTTGTCATTTATTTCTTTATGTACATATTCCTTGACTGAGTCAACGATAGCTGTAACTTGACTTGGGGAATTACCTTGACAGATTACGAAATAGCTGCAAATGGTATCATTAATGGCGGTGAGGTCCGCTATTACAATGTTTTTACCTTTCTTTTCTTGAATGCCTTCTGTTATTTTTTTTACTAAAGTCTCTGCTTCGTTCATTATAATGTTATTAACAACTGATTATTCTAATATATGTATTTACAACAATGCACAAAGATACTTGGTTTTCTCATTCTAGCGAAAAAATGTGCATTAAATATATTCGGTTTTTGTTTTTTTAGTTAGAGAATCTTTTTATTGTTATGTTAAGTCTAGAATGATGATACACGGTCAAGAAGGATAAGGAAGGCCGGAAAAGAAGGCAAATGGAGAAAAAAAGAATCTTGATTAGAAAAAAAAAGCTTCAAAAATTTGTGGATTAAATAAAAAGCCGTATCTTTGCAGCGTCAAAATCAAAACGGGTGTTTTGATAGGAAAATTGGGATATGGTGTAATGGTAACACAACAGATTCTGGTCCTGTTTTTCCAGGTTCGAATCCTGGTATCCCAACAGACAAACCACTTGTCAAAGACAAAGATCTTCTAAAATTATAATTTTAGAAGATCTTTTTTTATTTTGTGTTGGTTATCTTAAGAATTAGTAGTGTTATATGAAAAAAAGAGTCTAACGCATTTGCGTTAGACTCTTTTTTCTATATAACTGTTTTTATTCG
>ENA-OQKS01000112-OQKS01000112.1-human-gut-metagenome-genome-assembly--contig:-NODE-112-length-24487-cov-4.454639_pt1 | contig 24487 bp, 19 predicted proteins | sample MGYA00242804_ERZ504808 | MGnify/ENA primary metagenome ERZ504808 (study PRJEB26092, sample SAMD00036375) | human gut metagenome | host: Homo sapiens | study: EMG produced TPA metagenomics assembly of...
TTTATGTATTATGTGCTAACAAAGTAAACAAAATAATTGGAATAGCGGTTCAATAGATACATTAAATTTGGTTGAATCTAAATGAAACGTGCTATCTTTGTCCGTTCTAAAACAATTGTTATGACTGAACTTGATAAGAAAATCAGGGAAAAAGAAATTTATAGAGTTACATTAGTGGGGAGTTTCGTTAATTTCTTGCTGGTTATTTTTAAATTCCTTGCCGGAATTGCAGGGCATAGTGCTGCTATGTTGGCAGATGCAGTTCATTCTCTATCTGACTTCATTACGGACGTAGTAGTGATTCTTTTTGTACGTATATCCAATAAACCAGTGGACAAGAGCCATGATTATGGTCATGGGAAATATGAAACATTGGCTACTGCTTTCATTGGTATGGCATTATTGGGGGTAGGATTTGGAATATTGTGGAATGGAGCAACAGATATATTGGTTTTCCTACGAGGTGGGGAACTTCGTCAACCGGGAATGTTGGCATTGGCTGCTGCCATTATTTCTATTCTGTTGAAGGAAATACTTTATCAATATACAGTCAGAGTGGGGAAAAGATGCCACTCACAGGCTGTTGTGGCGAATGCGTGGCATCATAGGAGTGATGCATTATCATCCATTGGTACGGCTGCCGGTATTGGCGGAGCGATTTTACTTGGTCCTCATTGGGCGGTACTCGATCCTATTGCCGCTGTGACAGTCAGTTTCTTTATTATGCGGGTTTCCATCAGGCTGCTGGTTCCTTGCCTGGATGAATTGCTGGAAAAGTCTTTGCCGGATAGTGTGGAACGTGAGATAGAAGGGATTGTGTTATCTTTTGGTGGAGTCAGCGAACCGCATCATTTACGCACGCGGCGCATCGGAAACAATTATGCTATAGAGATTCATATACGCATGGATGGGAACATTTCTCTGCATAAAGCGCACGAGACGGCAACTGGTATTGAACATAGATTGAAAGAAAAGTTTGGAGAGGATACTCATGTGGGTATTCATGTGGAACCGGTGAAATAACATACGAAGAATGAATAACGAAGAATTTGCACAAAAGAACACTTGCTGCTTAAAGAAAGTATTGGTAACCGGAGCAAGCGGATTTATTGGCAGTTTCCTGGTGGAAGGAGGATTGGAGAGAGAGATGCAGGTATGGGCTGGTGTACGTAAAAGCAGTAGTCGTACCTATTTGAAAGATCCTCGCATTCAATTTGCCGAATTGGATTTTGCTCATCCCGGAAGATTGACGGAGCAATTGGCTGTTCATAAACAATTGCATGGGGGATGGGATTATATCATTCATTGTGCCGGTGTAACTAAATGCCGCCATAAGGACGAATTTGACAAAGGCAATTATGTCTATACCCGTAATTTTGTAGAAGCTTTGAGAACCTTGGACATGGTTCCCCGGCAATTTGTCTATATCAGTTCACTTAGTATTTTCGGTCCTATTCATGAAGATAATTATGCACCCATCAGTGAGCGTGATACGGCAATGCCCAATACGGCATATGGGGTCAGTAAGCTAAAGTCGGAACATTACCTGCAATCATTGAATGATTTTCCGACAGTGATTTTCCGTCCTACTGGAGTTTATGGTCCTCGTGAACGCGATTATTTTCTGATGGCGAAGTCTATCAAGCAGCATATAGACTTTGCTCCTGGTTTTAAAAGACAGGATCTTACTTTTATTTATGTGAGGGATTTGGTACAAGCTGTTTATTTGGCAATAGAACATGGAGTGCGGCAGCGCGCCTATTTTGTTAGTGACGGAAATGTCTATTCCAGCCGTACTTTTTCTGATTTGATACAAAAAGAACTTGGTAATCCGTGGGTTATACACATTAAATGCCCATTATTTATTTTAAAAGTTGTATCTTTGCTCGCTGAATTTTCAGCGCGTTGCCTGGGAAAGGTAAGTACGCTGAATGCTGACAAAATATAAAAATAATGAAACAACGTAATTGGCAATGCGATATTTCACCCTTGGTGGAAGAACTGGGATATCGTCCTGAGTACCCTTTAGACAAGGGAGTAAAGGAAATCATTGCATGGTATAAGAAAGAAGGATGGCTTTAAATTTATTCAAACGGGTAGACAGTGTGAAAGGATTGTTTGCCGTTGAGAGCATTAGTCTGATATATAATGCCCTCACGACCATAATGGTTTTAATATTATTTCCTCGTATGGACCACCCTGTAATTATGCTTTTGGAGCGTGCAGGCATTGTGGCCATTACGTTTGCATTAATATATTTGTATCGCAAGTATCCGTGTAAACTTACGGCATTTATACGAATGGCTGTGCAGATGGCTATTTTTAGCGTATTGGTATCCCGATACCTTTGAATTTAATCGTCTTTTTCCCAATCTGGATAACTTCTTCGCTTCGGCGGAGCAGTTTTTGTTCCGTTGCCAGCCTTCGGTAGAATTTAGTGAACATTTTCCTTCCATGTGGTTCAGTGAACCATTTAATATGGGGTATTTCGCTTATTATCCAATGATTGGGATTGTGACTATTTATTATTTCTTGTTTCGTTTTGAGTGGTTTGAAAAGGTTTCTTTTGTGCTGGTCACTTCGTTTTTTATCTATTATCTTATTTATATATTGGTTCCGGTTGCCGGTCCGCAATTCTATTTCCCTGCTATCGGAATGGACAATGTGATGGCGCAGCATTTCCCTGCTATCGGTGATTATTTCAATAATAATGATATTCTGCTGCCCGGTCCCGGTTTTGATCATGGTTTCTTCTTTAATTTGGTAGAGGCCTCACAGGAAGTGGGGGAACGCCCTACTGCTGCTTTTCCTAGTTCGCATGTCGGTATATCTACCATTGTGATGATTATGGCCTATCGCGTTAATAAGAAACTATGTTATTTCTTGGCACCGTTCTACGTACTTCTATGCTGTGCTACGGTCTATATTCAGGCGCATTATTTGGTGGATGTTATTGCCGGCTGGATTTCGGCGGTATGTATTTATATTGTGGCTACTTATATGTATAAGCGTTGGTTTGCTTCTGTAGTCTTCCAACTTGTGCTGAAATAGTTTTAAAAAGTATATAAAAGCGTACAGGGTGTCCATTTTCGGACACCCTGTTTTGTTTATACCTTGTTGATTTTCAGTGATAAATGTTGCTGGCATGAATATTGCTTTAAAAATAATGGCTAAACGTTGCAACGTTTGGCATAGAAATAACGTCTAATGAATAAAACAAAAATAGTATGAGAAAATTAGTATCAACTTTAATGGCGGTGACCCTTATGTTAGTGTCTGCCACAGCATGTGCAGAGAGAATAACTCCTAGTAAGAACTATGTTACCAAAAAAGTGAATGTGGGTAGTTTTAATGCTATCTCTACCAGTTCTTCGGTGGATGTAATCTATACTCAAAGTTCCGGTGGGCAGGATGTGGAAATATATGCTCCGGACAATTTGGTGAACTATATTGATGTCCGTGTAGAGGGTGGAGTACTTAAGGTTGGTTTTAAATCACCAAGAAACAATTTTTCAATAAACGGAAAACATAAAAAGGAAGTAAGAGTTTCTGCTCCGGCTGTGAACAGCTTGAAAGCTTCCAGTTCCGGTGATATTATTATAAAGAATGGACTGAAAACGAGTGGGAAAGTTACTGTTAAGGCTAGCAGTAGCGGTGATGTAACAGGAAGCACTATTTCTTGTGATGATTTTGCGGCTACCGCTAATAGTTCGGGTGATGTGATTCTGGAAAAGGTATCTTGTACGAATTTCTCTGCTGATGCCAGTAGTTCGGGTGATGTATCTATCAAGAATCTGAACGCTGCTGATGTATCTGCTGATGCCAGCTCTTCCGGAGATGTGATTTTGGCAGGTATTTGTGAGAACGCTTCTTACAGAGCCAGTAGTAGTGGGGATGTAAAGGCAAAAGGTATGAAGGCGGTCAATGTAACTGCCAGTGCCAGTTCCTCTGGTGATGTGGAATGTTATGTGACCGGTTCGCTGACTGCGAAAGCATCCAGTAGTGGTGAGGTGGCTTATAAAGGTAATCCTAAAGATATTGATTTCTCTCCCAAAAGAGGTTTGCGTAAAATGGAATAGATAATGTGTTAATGCTACAATATATTAATGTGCCAATTGGCTGTGCTGTATTCCGCATGGCAATTGGCACATTAGCATATTAGCACATTGTAGCATTAAGAATTCATTCCGTAATTCCCCCTGATATAATCCAAGATACTGAAAAGTTCTTTCACGGTTTCGGCACGGAGCATGGCGATACGTGTCTCTTTAAAGTTGGGGATGCCTTTAAATAAGGGAGAAGCAGCCAGATGGCGGCGTACATGAAGAATACCGCGGCGTTCGTCAAGCAGATTCACACTGTCCAACACTTCCTGACGGAGTACATTCAGCCGCCACTCAAAAGAAAGGGCAGGGAGTTCCTTACCGGTTTCTATATAATGTTTTACTTCCTTGAATATCCACGGGCGTCCAAAGCTGGCTCGGCCAATCATAATAGCGTCTACTCCATACTGGTCAAAACACTCTTTGGCACGTTGTGGCGTAGTTATATCCCCGTTTCCAATGATAGGTATATGCATACGAGGATTCTTTTTACTTCACCTATTAAACTCCAGTCCGCTTCACCAGTGTACATTTGTGCACGGGTGCGTCCATGAATGGTCAGTGCTTCAATGCCGCAATCTTGTAATTGTTCTGCCAAATCTACTATAATTTTATGCTCATTGTCCCAGCCTAGACGTGTTTTTACAGTAACGGGAATTTTTACAGTGTCCACAACAGCACGGGTAATTTCCAACATCAGCGGGATATTTTGCAGCATACCTGCACCGGCTCCTTTACCGGCAACGCGTTTTACAGGACAGCCAAAATTAATATCCAGGATGTCAGGATGCGCCTCTTCCACTATTTTCGCCGCTTCTACCATTGTTTCCGTGTCTCTGCCGTAAATCTGTATGGCTACGGGGCGTTCCTCATCGTTGATATTCAGCTTCTGCATCGTTTTACCTACCGAGCGTATCAATGCATCTGCCGATACAAATTCGGTATATACCATATCAGCACCGAACTTCTTGCACATCAGGCGAAAAGCGGGGTCTGTTACATCTTCCATCGGAGCCAGGAAAATAGGGTATCTGCCCAGGTCTATATTTCTAATCTTCATTGTTGTATGTTTATCTTTGGGTTACAGAAAAGTCAGATTCATTTGAGTATTAATTTATAATCTGTGTGAATCTGTGTAATCTGTGGTGAAATCAGGCTGCAAAAATACGGAAAAAAGCCTACCTTTGCACATATATTAATCAAAAAGAATAATGAAAGCTTCTATAAAAGACTTTGAAATAATGGCTCCTGTAGGTTCACGTGAGTCGCTGGCGGCAGCCATACAGGCAGGTGCGGATTCTATTTACTTCGGAATTGAGAGTCTGAATATGCGTGCACGTTCTGCCAGTACATTTACTGTCAATGATTTACGCGAGATAGCACAGATCTGTGATAAACATGGAATCAAGAGCTATCTTACGATCAATACCATTATTTATGATGAAGATATTGCTTTGATGCGTACCATTGTCGATGCGGCTAAGGAGGCAGGCATCAGTGCCGTGATTGCTGCGGATGTGGCGGTAATGGCTTATTGTTGCGAGGTGGGGCAGGAAGTACACCTTTCCACCCAATTAAATATCAGTAATGCCGGAGCGTTGAAATTTTATGCTCGCTTTGCCGATGTAGTGGTATTGGCACGTGAATTGAATTTGAAGCAGGTGCGGGTGATTTATGATACTATCCAGAAGGAACAAATTAAAGGTCCGAATGGAGAATTGGTCCGTATTGAGATGTTCTGCCACGGGGCACTCTGTATGGCAGTGTCGGGCAAGTGTTATCTCAGTTTGCATGAGATGAATGCTTCTGCTAACCGGGGGGCTTGTATGCAGATATGTCGCCGTGCATACGATGTGAAGGATAAAGAGAGTGATATTGAACTGGAGGTGGACAATAAATACATCATGTCTCCTAAAGATTTGAAAACTATTCATTTTATGGATGAGATGATAGAGGCTGGCGTGCGTGTCTTCAAGATCGAAGGGCGTGCCCGAGGACCTGAGTATGTACGTACCGTGGTGGAATGTTACAAAGAAGCTATTTGTTCTTATCTGGAGGGCACTTTTACCGAGGAGAAGAAGCAGGCTTGGGATGAACGGCTGAAGACCGTATTCAATCGGGGATTCTGGAATGGGTATTATTTAGGACAGCGTTTGGGTGAATGGAGTAAGAACTATGGTTCGGAGGCTACTGAGCGTAAGGTGTATGTGGGTAAGGGAATCAAGTACTTTTCTAATATTGGCGTTGCAGAGTTTCTGGTGGAAGCTGCTGAGATGAAAGTAGGGGATAAGCTTCTGATCACAGGACCTACTACAGGAGCGGTATTTCTGACGTTGGATGAGGCGCGTGTGGATTTGAAACCGGTGGATGTGGTAAGAAAAGGTCAACATGTATCCTTTAAAGTACCCGATAAGGTACGTCCTAGTGACAAGCTTTATAAGTTGGTTTCTCCTGAGGATTTGAAGAAGAAATAAAACAGAAAGAATGTGTTTCTAAAGAGATATTGAAATTTAAATCTCTTATGATTAAAATCCGAAGAGAAGCTCCCTTTTCTTATTTTATGTAGCAATGAATAAAGTAAGAAAGGGTAGGGTATCATGATGATACAGATTATTATAAAGCTGTTTCATTAATCTATTTTGAGTTATCCTTTGGAACTATAAATTTATTAATGAATACTCTCTTTTGATTTGTTTGAGAACAATAAAAAACCCGTAACAGTTCATTTTGCTACGGGTTTTTACTTTGTTAGAGTTTGCTGTTATTTGGTATAAATTGAGAGTTTAGGATGATCCTTGTAAAGGTTTTTGTTCGCCAGCTCTTCCGAATCCGTAATTCGGTACAAATAATATTTACTGTTTGGACAGAATGCACTTTTATCGGGGAAATTGAAGAAACGATGTCCTTGAGTCTTTTTTCTTCAGGGTGTGAGTTTGTCCGTTTTCATCAGTGTAAATATAGTCAATGGGACCTTCGGGATATGCTTTGCGGACTACGGTCTGTTGGTTACGGATAATGTCTATCAAACTGAATCCTTCCCCCCATAATTCTTTGCGGCGTTCTAGCCAAATAGTTTCCAATAGATCCTGTTGTGAAAGATTTGTATGAATGGTTTTTGCCCCTCTGGCTGTTTTTAAATCATTTAATTTGTTAATTGCATCTGGATCATTCAGATGTGCTTTTGCTTCTGCATTTATCAAATAAATTTCGGCAACGCGCATCAATACGATATCACCAAGTTGGTTTTCGATATCGCGGAATCTGAATTTAGAGTTACGCATCCATACATAGGCTGCTGATGCGACGTCAGCTCCCGGATCTGTGGCCCAGAACAGCATTTCTTTACGATAATCACCATCTTCGAACAAATCACGGAAGTAAGGGTCTACATTGAAGCTATAATAGTATGATCCTTTAGTTGTAGTATCTAAATAATGGAATTGATAACTGGCATTACTTTGATCGTTGGTTTGGGCATGCCCCCAAATCCATTCTTTATTGTCTACAGAATTGAATCCGGCTTTATATTCACTTTCGGTCATTAAATAATTGTTTTTAGTTAACAATTTGTCCGAGTAAGTTTTAGCTTTCTCCCATTGACGAGCATAAAGACAGGCACGTGAGAGAATACCTAGGACAACTTCATTGTCAATTTTGTGTTTGGCGTCACGTACATAAGTTTCGGGAATAAGTTCTAATGCTTCTTCTAAATCGTTGATGGATTGCGCATATACTTCACTGACACTTGATGCGGGTTTTCCTTCTGCTGCAATTGTTTCATCGGTGGACTGTGTATAGACAGGTGCACATACAGCGTCCGGGTCTTTATCAATAGCAAAGGAATAACAAGAGGCCAGGTGCAGGTATAAGAAACCGCGTAAAGCCAATGCTTGTCCTTTAATTCGGTTTCTGTCGGCTTGCGTGCCTTCGGCAGCATCAATATTGTCTAATACGCCATTGCAGTCGTTGATTACACGGTATGCTAAAAGCCAGCTCAAGGTGTTTGTGCCTCCTTTTCCATAAATTGCAGAAAACTCATTATGTGTCCTAAAGCCATATTTGCTATTTAACACTACATCAGAACCCATTGCGTCATTTGCACGTAGCATTGCTCCATAGGCCGGGGTTGGCGTAAGAATTGAAAGTTTCCATCAGGTAGTTCCAGCCACCATTAAGTACTTTTTCGGCATCTCCTGTTTTACCGAAAACAGAACCGGCATCTACATAAGTCGTAGGAATTGTATCCAAATCGCAGGAAGTGAGCATTGTACTTCCCAGTGCGAATGAAATATATATTTAAAATAGTTTTCATATTCTTCTTTCTGTATTAAAGTTTCACATTGATACCGAATGAAATAGTTTTCATTGCCGGATAACGATAGTAAGTAGAGCCTCCGAAAGTTTGCTCTGGGTCTAGACCTTGTTTGTTTGGCTAATGTCAGCATATTTTCTGCTTGAAAAAATATGCTTGCATCTTTCAGCGTCAATGTATTCAGCAATGACTTCGGCAGATTGTAAGAGAATGTAATATTCTTCAAACGTAAGTATGAACGGTCAACTAAGAACCGGTTTGAAGAGTTTGTCCATGAACTTTTGGGAGAAGTAGTCAGACGCGGTACATCGGTATAGGGATTTTCAGGAGTCCAACGATCTAACATATCTACGCTCCAACCGGTGCCTGTAGGTCCTTGGCTCATCAATGAAACTTTATCCCCATTATAGATTTTACCACCAATGGAATAAGAGAATAAAAATGATAATGTAAAATCCTTGAATGAGAGATCTGATTGAAGACCGCCGGTCCAATCTGGTAGTGAATTGCCGCATTTTACTTTGTCGTCCGGGGTGGTTGATGAATAGTCTTCTGTGGTTATCTTTTCTCCGTTGGTATTGTAACGATACCACGTAGGATTACCATTTTCAGGATTGACACCAGCCCATTCTACTAAATAGAAGTCATATAACGATCCTCCTTTCACCCATTTCTTGTTGCCACTCCACATTTCTTCGGCAGGCAATGAGGTTATTTTGTTTTTATAGGTAGTAGCATTAAAAGAAAGTTTCCATTTCCAATCTTTAGTCATGATAGGATATCCTGAGATTTGGAATTCCCATCCATAATTCTTGATAGCACCAATATTTTCGTCCATACTTGAGAAGCCTGAAGATGGCACTAAGTCTTTAGAGAATAATAAATCTTTGGAACGACGTTCAAAATATTCTATTGTACCATTTAGACGATTGTTCCAGAAACCAAAATCCAAGCCGATATTAGTATTTAGATTGGTTTCCCATGATAAATTAGGAGTTGCCAGACGATAAGCGTGCAAACCGGATTCACCGAGGTTATTGCGTATGGAATAGAGCGCCTGATACGCATAATAACCTACCTGGTCATTACCTTGTGCTCCGTAGCTGGCACGCAATGACAAATTGGATAGCCAGTCTGATGTGTCCTTCATAAACTCTTCCTGCATGATTTTCCAAGATGCGCCGACTGACCAGAAAGTACCCCAACGATGATCCGGATGGAAACGGGAAGAACCGTCAGAACGGACAGAAGCCGATAAGAAGTATTTTTGATTGTACGAGTATTCAGCACTTCCAAAGAAACTTAACAGCTTGTATTGGTCACTGTTTCCGCCAAAATCACCTAAAGAGGAAGCTGCGTCGGGCTCATAAAATCCATCCATGATGACTTTGCTGCGGCTTCCGCCGAAATTGGAAGTGTTATATTCATAATACTCCTGACCGGCCATCACACGGATATCATGTACATCATTGAACGTGTGTTGATAATTAATGACATTATTAAAAGTCATGCCTGTAGTGCGGTAGTTGTATTTGCTTACGCTGCCACCACTGATAGAACCTGTACCGTAAGTAGGATTGGTGTAGTTATGATTTGTTTTGTTGTTATAGTCAATGTTCAAAGACATCTTGTAAGCAAGCCCTTTGATCGGAGTTATTTGGATAAAACCACGTAAAGAGGCAGCATCACGTTTTATCTCACTTTTATCGTGTGGCATGGAAGCCAGCAGATTATATTTTGCATACGAGTTCGGGCGATACTCACCATAATCGAACATACGTTCATTGTTTTCGTCCAACAGGTATGCTCCGGTTGCCAAATCGCGTTGATATACCGGATAGAAAGATGGTACCGAACGGGCAAACATGACCACATTGGAAATGGTAGAGTCATCTTGCTTGGGATAGTCTTGAACAGAATGAGTTCCTGATACGTTCAATCCGATCTGTAACCATTTGCGGATATCTGAAGTCACGTTGGCGCGAAGAGTATAGCGTTTGAAACCAGAGCAGATATAAGCACCTTGGTCATCCATGTAACCTGCTGAAACAAAGTACTTGGAGGTTTTGCTACCACCACTTACGCGTACATTTAAATCTGTATAGTGCGCATCTTGTGAAAGGGCGTCGTCCCAGCTGTCGTCCCATAATGGTTTGGCGCCTGCTACCAGTTTTCCGTCATGGCCGATTGGTTCAGGATAAGCACTGCCATAAGGATTGATGCCTAGATTGCCTGTAACATTGCTTGATGCCCATACAGCAGCTTCTTCGGCAGAGTAACCGTTGTCCATACGATAGTTACGCATGGCTTCCCAATATAATTCATAATATTGGTTTGTATTCAACTGGTCGTAGTCTGCCCGTGCACGGCTTGAAAAACCATATTTGGCAGATAATTCAACGGTGGGTGCGCTATCTTTATTTCCTTGTTTGGTGGTGATCATAATTACGCCGTTTGCTGCACGTGAGCCATACAATGCAGCGGAAGCTGCATCTTTCAATACAGTGATTGACGCAATATCTGAAGATGCTATGGAGGAAAGAGCACCATCGTAAGGAACACCATCAACCACATAGAGGGGATTGGTTGAAGCGTTTACAGAACCAACTCCACGAATCAGGATCGTTGCGTCTGATCCGGGTTGACCGCTGGAGGAAAAAGACTGTAAGCCAGCTACAGTTCCTTGCAGTGCTTTTGATACACTACTGACCTGTGCTTTTTCAATAGTACCGGCGGCAATATAGCTTGCAGACCCTGTAAATGTGGATTTTTTGGCAGTACCGTAAGGAACGGTTATCACTACCTCATCTACCATTTGGGCTGCTTCCTTTAATTCTACGTTAATCACTTTGCGTCTGTTTACCGGTATGGTTACTGTTTCATAACCTACAAAAGAGAAGATCAGGCTTTCGTTACCATTAACCTGAATCTGATAGCTGCCATCAATGGAAGTGATGGTACCGCGAGTTTGTCCTTTTACAGCTACTGTGACACCAGGCATCTCTTCGCCTCCTGCGGTGACTTTACCAGTTACTGTAATTTCCTGTGCATATGTAATCATGCAGAATAGCAAGCTACATAATAATGAAGAAAATCTGTTCATATAAACTTGGCTTTTATTAGGGGTTTGTACATTGCCATTTTTCTAGGCATTATATATTGAACTCTCTTTCTAAAATTGTGATGCTACCTTTTTTATCATTATCATATTTCCTAATAGTGGTTTTATGGCCATCCAAACCTCATTAGGGTCTCTTTTTGCTTGTGTATTTTATAATTGTGATATTCAATAACAATCGCAAATATATGTATTTTGATTTAAATAGGATAATATATTTTAATATTTTTTTCATGGTGAACCTGTTGAAAGTCAAAACTATACGGAATTTTATTAACGTAGTTAAAATAGGAATTGTCTTATTTAAATATTGGGCGGATAGATCAAATCTATTTGTTTATCGCATTCCTGTGTATTGATTTGTTTAATTTGATTTCAACAGTAAATCTACTTGAATATCAAAATGAATAAAAATATTTTTTAGACATATTTTATTGCTTGTTGTATGTTTATTCGTTTGTGGGCTATTCGTTTTTCAGTCGGAAAAGTATCGTTTGCAGAGAGGAGATATAGTAAATTAAGGTAAGATAGGAAGGATTTCGCCTAAAATGTCTATCTTTGCAATCCAATAACAAATAAGTGTACGTACATATTATGAATATAGAAGAAAAACTCACCACGTCCATTATCAGCGCTATCAAAACGTTGTACGGACAGGATGTAACCCGGAAAAATGGTACAACTGACAAAAGACTAAGAAAGAGTTTGAAGGACATCTTACTTTGGTTGTTTTCCCTTTTCTGAAAATGTCTAAGAAGGGGCCTGAACAGACCGCACAGGAAATAGGCGGATACCTGAAAGAGCATGCTCCCGAATTGGTTTCAGCCTACAATGCAGTGAAGGGCTTTCTTAATTTGACAATTGCTTCGGATTGTTGGATTGAACTTTTGAATTCTATTCAGGCTGCTCCCGAATACGGTATTGAAAAGGCTACGGAAAACTCTCCGTTGGTGATGATTGAGTATTCTTCTCCCAATACAAACAAGCCGCTTCATCTGGGTCACGTCCGTAACAACCTGTTGGGAAATGCCTTGGCAAATGTCATGGCGGCAAATGGCAATAAGGTGGTCAAGACCAATATTGTGAATGACCGTGGTATCCATATCTGTAAGTCCATGCTGGCCTGGTTGAAATATGGTAACGGTGAAACACCTGAATCATCGGGTAAGAAGGGGGACCATTTGATTGGTGACTATTATGTAGCTTTTGACAAGCATTACAAGGCTGAGGTAAAGGAACTGACAGCTCAGTACCAGGCTGAAGGCTTGAATGAAGAAGAAGCTAAGGCTAAGGCAGAGGCAAACTCTCCTCTGATGCTGGAAGCTCGCGAGATGCTCCGTAAGTGGGAGGCGAATGACCCTGAGATCCGTGCCTTGTGGAAGAAGATGAATGACTGGGTATATGCCGGATTCGATGAAACGTATAAGATGATGGGAGTTAGTTTCGATAAAATTTATTATGAATCGAATACCTATCTGGAAGGTAAGGAGAAAGTGATGGAAGGACTGGAAAAAGGTTTCTTCTACCGGAAAGAGGATAACTCTGTATGGGCTGATTTGACTGCCGAAGGACTGGACCATAAGTTGCTTCTTCGCGGTGACGGTACTTCTGTTTATATGACCCAGGATATCGGTACTGCCAAATTACGTTTTCAGGATTACCCCATCAACAAGATGATTTATGTAGTGGGTAATGAACAAAACTATCATTTCCAGGTACTTTCTATCTTGCTCGACAAATTGGGTTTTGAATGGGGCAAAGGATTGGTTCATTTCTCATACGGTATGGTAGAGCTGCCCGAGGGCAAAATGAAAAGTCGTGAAGGTACAGTAGTGGATGCGGATGATTTGATGGAAGCAATGATTGAAACTGCTAAGGAAACTTCTGCTGAATTAGGTAAATTGGACGGTCTGACCCAAGAAGAAGCCGACAATATTGCCCGTATTGTTGGTTTGGGTGCTTTGAAATATTTTATCCTGAAGGTGGACGCACGTAAGAATATGACTTTCAACCCGAAAGAATCGATAGATTTCAATGGCAATACAGGACCTTTCATTCAGTATACGTATGCCCGTATCCAGTCTGTATTACGCAAAGCGGCTGAAGCAGGTATCGTTATTCCCGAAATCATTCCAGCAGGTTTGGAACTGAGCGCAAAAGAAGAAGGTTTGATTCAGATGCTGGCTGATTTTAAATCGGTTGTCAAGCAGGCAGGCTCAGACTATAATCCTTCCATTATAGCAAACTATGCATACGATTTGGTGAAAGAATACAACCAGTTCTATCATGATTTCAGTATTCTGCGTGAAGAAAACGAAGCGTTGAAAGTCTTCCGTCTGGCATTGAGTGCCAATGTGGGCAAGATTGTGAAGACAGCAATGGGCTTGCTGGGTATTGAAGTGCCTGAACGTATGTAAATGGCAAAGAAACAGAAATATTATGTAGTATGGAAAGGTGTCAATCCGGGAGTTTATGACTCCTGGACTGACTGCCAGCTACAGATAAAAGGTTATGATGGCGCACAATACAAGTCATTCGAGACCAAAGAGGAGGCGGAACACGCCTTGGCTTCTTCCGCTTTTCATTATATAGGCAAGAATGCTGTTAAAAAAGAAGATACTCCTAAACAACTTCCCGAGAACTTTGATATGAACTGCCTGGCTGTGGATGCCGCTTGCAGTGGAAATCCCGGACCGATGGAATATCGGGGCGTTTATTTGCTTACGGGACAGGAGGTTTTTCATTTCGGTCCTGTTTATGGAACGAATAATATTGGAGAGTTTCTTGCCATTGTCCATGCCTTGGCATTGATGAAGCAGAAGAATATCAGTATGCCTGTTTACTCGGACAGCCGTAATGCGTTGAGCTGGGTGAAACAGAAGAAATGTAAAACTAAACTAGAGCGGACTCCTCAGACGGAGAAACTTTTTCAAATGATAGAACGAGCCGAAATTTGGCTGAAAGAAAATAAATATACCACACCTTTATTGAAGTGGGAAACCGACCGATGGGGAGAGGTCCCGGCTGATTTCGGACGGAAATAATAAAGAACTGAAGATATGAAAAAGAGGATTGCTTATATCAGCTTGTACTTTTTTACGGTCTTACTGATATTTATTCTACAGAAACCATTATTCATGCTCTATAATGGTTCCATTGAAAAAGGATTCGGGTTTGCCGATTATATGCAGGTAATGATTCATGGCGCCAGTCTTGATGCCGCTACGGCGGGATATCTTACTGCATTTCCATTCTTGTTGGTACTGATAAGTATTTGGTTTAGGAAATTCCCTTTGAAAAAAATACTTTACGGGTATTATATTTTGGCTGCCGCGCTTATTTCTATCATTTTTGTGGTAGATATGGCATTATACACATTCTGGGGATTTAAACTGGACGCATCTGTTTTTCTTTATATCGATTCACCGAAGGAAGCTTTGGCGAGTGTTTCCGTCGGATTTATCTTGCTGAGGGTTCTTGCCATCTTGTTACTCATAGCCCTGAATAGTTGGGTCTTGCTGAAAATCACGCCTTCCGTTTTGACCGCCACCCGGAAACGGATAGCGGGAACTGCGGGAATGCTGTTATTAGGAGGTGTGCTTTTCATCATTATACGTGGTGGTGTAACGGAATCCACTTCTAATATAGGGCAAGTATATTTCAGCAACGAACCTTTCTTGAATCATTCGGCGGTCAATCCCGATTTCAGTTTGTTGTCTTCTATGGGTAAATCCCAGGATTTTGCATCAGAGTTCAATTTCTTTGATGAAGAGAAGCGGGCTGCATTGTTTGACGGACTTTATCCTACAACAGATGGGGATAGTATTATTCAAGTCCTGAATACCAAGCGTCCCAATATTCTTATTATTTTGATGGAAGGTTTTGGAGGTGCTTTTGTAGAACCTTTAGGCGGTCTTCCTGATGTGACACCCCATTTTAACCGTCTGTCAAAGGAAGGGATCTTTTTTACAAACTGTTATGCCAATAGTTTCCGTACCGACCGTGGAACAGTCTGTACTTTCAGCGGTTACCTTGGATTGCCTACGGCATCGGTAATGAAAATTCCTGCCAAGAGCCGTACGCTGCCTGCTATAGCTGAAGGATTGTCCAAGGCGGGTTATAAAACAGATTTCCTGTATGGAGGTGATATCAACTTTACCAATATGAAGAGTTATCTGCTGAGTACCGGTTATCAGCGTCTTACAGCCAATACAGATTTCTCATTGGCCGAACAGACCAGTAATGCCTGGGGAGTGAATGATGATATTACTTTTGAATATTTATATAATCAGTTAAGAAACCGGAAGGAAGAAGGGCCTTGGCATACTGCGTTTCTGACACTTAGCAGTCATGAACCTTTCGAAGTTCCTTATCACCGGCTGGAAGATAAAAATTCCCAATGCCTTTGCTTATACAGATGAATGTCTGGGTAAGTTTGTTGACCGGTTGAAGCAGACTCCCGCATGGAAAGATCTTTTAGTTATCTGCCTTCCCGATCATGGTTTCTATTACCCGCGTGAGGGGTCTAATGCGATGCCTCGTTTTTATCATATTCCCTTGTTATGGTTAGGTGGAGCGGTAAAACAGCCTATGCAGGTGGACAAGATTATGAATCAGACCGATTTGGCAGCCACTTTGTTGGGGCAGCTTGGGTTGGAACATACTGCATTTACGTTTAGCCGTAATGTATTGGGAAGTGATTATAAGTATCCTTTTGCCTTTTATAGTTTCAATAATGGGTTCTCATTCAGAGACAGTACAGGGGTGACGGTGTTTGATAATAATTCCGGCAGTATTCTTTTTGATGAGCCTGAAGCTGACGAATCCCGTCTGGATAAGGGTAAGGCGATATTGCAAACCGTTTATGATGATTTAGGGAACAGATAGTAAAACTTGGACGCGGACTATATGAATCAGTATGGAATTCATATAGTCCGCGTCTCAATCGGTGCAGAATCTGCCGGATATAACTATTTCCGTTTCTCGTTGAACTTGTACATGATTACCGTATTGCGTAAGTCGCAACTTCTGTAATCTGTATGGAAGACCTCTTCCAGCTGATACTTTGCATTGTAATTCTTTAAAAACTCCTCTTGTGCATTTGCAGAAAGTATGACATACCCTTCTTGCGGATTTTCCAGTGTGAAATTCCGCATTTGGTTATTCATATAATAATTTGTACAATAAAACCGTATCATTCTGTCTGTATATGAATAAACGACTCCTTCAGGCACCTGTTTTCTGATATCCTCTGCCAGATGCTTATCGGATTTTACAGCTAGTATTGTTGGCTGATATACCCCGTCTAAAGCGACAAACAGGCAAAGAACACAACCGGTGATTCCATAGAGGAGTGACCCCGTACTACTTTTTTTGATAACCAGCCTTAATGTACAGATGGCAGCCACTACCGGCAATACTATAATCAGCCATTTGGAAATAGAAAAGGACGTGCTTTCCAAAGCTTGCATAAACGCTATGTTTTCGGCAGCATGACGTCCGTTGCCCCATATGCTGTCCGGTATCATCTGACAGCGTACAGCAAAAAACACCGCGGTGAGTAACAAACAGAGCGAGGCAAAGATATAAGCCGATATTTTGAACACTTTCGCCCCTTTTTGCATTAACGCCTCCAGATACTGGGCAATCAGTACAGCCATAAATGGATAGATAGGCAACAAATAGACGCTGCGTTTGCTTTTAGGAATACAATAGAAGACAAAAATAGCGATAATCACTATCCAGATAAACAGCTGTATGGGGGATTGTGAGCGGATGTTATCCCAAACCTTCCTGATGCGTCCGGTGAAAGAGTTTCCTGCGGGCAGCAGGTGCATTTCATTCCATTTCAGTCCGAATAGTGAGATAAGCAAGACCAATGTCCAAGGTGTCCACCCCCATATAATGGTCAGGAAGTTATACCATAAAGGGTTGTGATGCGACGGGTATGACATTTTGCCGACAAAGCGTCCGGTGTTTTCCTCCAGCATCAGGTCCATAAACGGCTGTCCTCCCTGTAGCCAGGCCGCATAAAACCAGATTCCCAATGGAATAAGGGAAAGCAGCCCGATTCCGAATAAGGAAAGGAAAGTCTTGCCGAATGAGCGTCCCCGTATCAGCTGGTAAATACCGATACACATACAGGGGAATATAGAACCCACAGGTCCTTTGGTCAGCGTGCCGCATGCCATCAGCACGACAGCCGTCCAAGGTATTCCCTTGCAGCCTTTTTCGTCCCAGCGAAATAGTAAGCAAAGTGAGATGACGATGAAGGAAACCTGTAGCATATCCAGCCTGCAAGCCACCGCCGCCCGGTGCACTTCGAATGAAGTGAGCAGTAAAAGGGAGGTAATGACTGCTGTCTTTGTATCCTTATAGCGGGCTACGAATCCGAAAAACACGAACTGCATAGCTAGAAAAGCGATAGCGGACGGCAGACGGGACGAGAATTCGCTCACCCCTCCGAAAATGGCGGAAATAGCTGCAATAGACCAATACAGGAAAGGAGGTTTATAGGCGATGTCTGTTCCGTAGTTCAAAGGCAATATCCAGTTGCCGCTTTCCAACATCGAGTATGCCACAATTGCTTCGCGCGGTTCCCCTTTAGAGTAAAAATAGTTTCTCCCAAAAAGGGGATTATTACAAGTGTGCTTAGTAAGGCTATGAACCAAAATGCTTTTTTCTTTGTCTGACATATATTTTTCGGTCTTTTATATTTACTGTCGCAAAAGTACGAATAATTCTTTAGTAATACCTAACTTTGCATTTTAAATCAATGAAAATGAATAAACTGAAACAGATACCCGAGTTCCTGCGATTTGTAATGGTAGGCCTTTTTGCTACAGGGCTGCACTATGGCATTTATTTTGTCTTGCAAAAATTCATTCAGGTCAATGTAGCCTATACCTTGGGATATGTGCTGAGTTTTGTTGCCAACTTTTATCTTACGGCTTATTTTACTTTCGGGCAGCCTCCTTCCTGGAAGAAAGCTTTTGGCTTCGGGGGGGCACATCTGACAAATTATCTGATACATATCGGATTGTTGAATCTCTTTCTGCGGTTGGGTTTTTCCCGTCCGTTGGCTCCCATCCCAGTGTTTCTCATTGCCATTCCGGTAAATTTTTTATTAGTGAGGTTTGTTTTCAAACAAAAGTAATATCTTTGAGGAGTCTTTATGATAGTGAAGAATGATATGAAGAAAGTGACTCTTTTGATTCCGGTATATAATGAGGAAGCGATGCTGCCCACTCTGTATCAACGTTTGATAGAGCTTGTCAACCGCAATGCCGTTTATGAGTGGGAAATCCTGTTTGTCAATGATGGCAGCAGCGACACTACGCTGGAATGCCTCCGCCGGCTGAGGCAGCAGGACAAGCGGGTGAATTATGTCAACCTTTCGCGTAACTTTGGTAAAGAGGTAGCCATGCTGGCGGGTTTTGATTACGCCACCGGCGATTGCTGCGTTGTGATGGATGCTGATTTGCAGGACCCTCCGGAACTGGTAGACCAGATGCTGGAATATTGGGAAGAAGGATATGATGACATTTATGCCAAACGGCGTACCCGTGGCGAGGAAAGCTGGTTGCGTCGTCAGTTCTCTCTGGCTTTTTATGGTATACTTCAGCGGATGAGCCGTATTGATATTTTGCCCAATGTGGGCGATTTCAGACTTCTGGACCGTCGTTGTGTGCTCACGTTGCGTCGTCTGCGCGAATGCGAGCGTTATACAAAAGGATTGTTTTGCTGGATAGGCTATCAGAAGAAAAGCATTGAATTTGATCGCGGAGACAGGCTGATGGGCCATTCCTCCTGGAACTTTCTCAAGCTGTTGAATCTGGCTGTCGAAGGGATAACCTCTTTCTCTATCGCCCCTTTGCGTATTGCCACGGTATGCGGAGTGCTCTGTTCAATCTCCAGTTTTATTTATGCCATTTATTTTCTGATAAAGACCGTGCTTTATGGTGATGAAACGGCCGGCTTCCCCACTTTGATCATTGTCATGCTCTTTTTAGGTGGCATCCAGCTTTTCTCTTTGGGAATTATAGGAGAGTACGTGGGGCGCATTTTCAAGGAGACCAAAGGCCGTCCTACCTACATAGCCTCTGATTATAACGAGGAGAAGTTGGGGTATGACCGTTAAGGAAGGCAAGACGGTGAAACCCGTCCCACCTTATTGTCCGTTAGCTTTATTGACAGTCTTGTGCTCTTTTACCAGATACTCCGCACTCTGCAATGTGGAGAAACAGTATTTTTTCATCACGTAGAATGTACTGTCCTCCCCTGTTACAAGTTGCAAGGCATTTCCTTGCTTCTTATATTTGAATTCCTGCCGGTCATGTGGAGAATAAATATATAGGTGGGTTGTATCTGTAGCCGCTATCAAATTATCGGCGGAGAAATAGACATACGGGCGTTGTTCTGTTAACAAATTTATGCCGAAGTCGTTTTGGGTATAACTCATGTTCAGCAGTCCGAGTAAAGTCGGTGCCACATCAGTCTGGCCGCCTGGCTCTTGTCTGATTTCGGGCTTGATGCCTTTTCCGTAAATCATTAGTGGGACATGGTTGTAGGATTGTGGTATTTCACAGTCCGGACTTCCTACCAATTTCCCATGGTCACCCAGCAAAACAAAGATTGTATTTTCAAACCAGGGTTGTTTGCGTGCTTCTTGCATGAATTGCCGGATGGCCCAGTCCGCGTATTCCACAATCTGATCTTCAAGCTTTGTGCTGTGTGGTTTGAAATAGTTAGGTATCACATACGAGGGATGGTTGCTGATAGAAAGCAATACGGTAAAGAAAGGTTGTCTTTCTTCTGCTCTTTTGTTCAGAATGGGCAAGGCATATTGATATAGGAAATCGTCTTGTACACCAAAGCTGTTAACGACTTTATCCTTTGGGTAGTTTTCTTGTGCATATATTTCATCAAATCCGTTAGTGCGGAGAAAAGCGTTCATATTATCGTATTGTGATTCGTGCGTCATGAAGAACAGGTTCCGATAGCCATTATCCTTTAATACGGTGGGCAATCCCGAATAGACAGGTACCACTGCTCCTTTCATGGCATTCCGTTTCATAATGGCAGGGAAAGAGTAGAGGGTGGCATACATTCCGTGGTTGGTATGTATGCCCGCTGAATAAAAATGGTCAAAACTGAGAGATTCCAGATAAAGGCTGTCTAGGAAAGGAGTCAGTTTTTTGGTAGATCCGAAATGCTCCATCAAGTTGGCCGACATTGATTCCATGAAAATAAGAACAACATTCTTTTGTGTAGGGACGGCTGCGCATTTCACTTCACGTGCAATGGGGGAGATGCCTTCTATTCCTTTTCTTTGCAATATACTTTGCATATTGGTTATTGCCTCCTGTTCCGGCATCAGGTGAAGATAGCGGTTTTCCTTACGGTTATCATCCAGTGTGCTGGTAAGTAGATTAAAGACAGGATTAACCCCTAGCTGATTCAGGAATGGATCGGTGCAATAGTATGCTTGACTTACCCTGATGGGGTTATATCCCATGCGTCCCCGTATTCCGAATAGACAAAGTCCTATACAAACAGCACCGGCGGCGAATATACATAGGCGGTTTATCGGGCTGATGGAAGTAGATTTCGAATTGATGAGATGATAGAAATAAGAAGATAACCGTAGTACACTTCCTGACAGCAGAAGAATAGATATCAGTCCTAGAAAAATAGGGAAATAGAACGATGTCTCACCCAATACCATTCCGGCAGTAGTGGCTCCATATCCGAACCAATTGTAAATGGAAGAATTGATTGTCTTAAAAAAATAGGAGAAATAAGGGATGTTGGCTGCCGAAATAATGAACGACAGTGAATAAAATAGAATGAAAAAGATAGAGATAAATCTGAATACCCACTTGGAGTGATAGTTGCAGAGAGCGGTTATCCATAAAATGACTAATGGTAACAGCAATATGTAGCAAGCTATAACATTGTCAAACCATAGCCCTTTTATAAATGCAGTGGCTTGCATGAGAAAGTTGTTTTGTATATCGGGAGGAAACTGATAATCTATTGAGGTGAACAGGACAAGCCGGAACAGGAAGAAAAAAAAGTAAAGCAACTATATGTATGATTAATAAGTAAAGTAAAGAAAGAGTAAACTGTTGGATAAGCTTAGCCTGATTCTTACATGCTGTTACAGATTGCTGCATGAGTGAACGGAGATATTTCATTTGTTTTAGTAAAGTTTTCATTTGTTTGAATCAATCCGGATGATTGACAACAAAGGTAAACAGAATTTTAGAAATATCAAAAGAGGGTATGCCAAAAGTAAAATTGGCTGCCAATTTGTTCACTTTAGGGGCAGACATGTGAGTCCGCCCGAAAATATGGGCAAGCAGTTTCCGTTTCTTATTCTATTTTCGGGAAGGAGTAAGGCGGTCTCTTTTCATAGTCAGAACAAAAGGACAGAATAGCCGTGCTATCCGGTTGAGGCGCTCCAGACGTCCGTCTTTCCGCGTTCCGTTTAATTTCTGCCGGAGGAGTTCCCATAATTGCAGTTTTACTTGCTCTGTTGTGCTTAGTTTGGCAATGCGGTTGTAAAGCATTCCCCTTCGTATGCACCGTTTGTATCTGCTCAGGTGGGTAAGGTGTTGTTCCATAATGCGTACTATCTCAATATCTTCGCTCTTACCCCCTCCGTTGTTTTCAGCTTTGACGGTAACTTTCTGGGTATGTTGTCTGAAGTAGTTCAGTACTTCATATCTTTCTATAATGTCTCCTTGCATTGCCATATAAAACCAGAACAGCCAGTCGCCGCTGTAGCGCATTTGCAGGCATTGTTCCATATTTTGGGCATTTACCATGCTTTTTCTGAAAATGGCCGAGCTTGCATTGGCTATGTAACCACGCCAGTAAAGGTTATGTTCGGCATAAGTTTTCCCATTGAACACGGCGTATGGAGGTATGGCAGATTTCCATTTGTTCATGTCGCAACTCAGCACATTACCGTCTTTGTCAATATACTTGGAACCGGCAAAGCATACGGCGGCTTGTTGGTATTTCTCCATTAAAGGAACTACTTTCTCTAAAAAAGTAAGCTCACACAAGTCATCGGCTTCGGCTATCCATATATATTTTCCTTTGGCTAATTGCATGCCTTTAAACCATTGTTTAAATGGATTTCCGGTGTTGTGCTCGTTTAATAGAATATGGCTCACTTTGGCATGGTTTTGATAGTCCGATAATACCTCTTCGCTACCGTCTGTTGAGGCATCATCAAGTAAAATCAGTTCGATATTCTGATAGGTCTGTTGCAGAATACTCTGAATTCGTAGATTGAGGTATCGTTTATAATTATAATTAGGTACCACTACACTGACCAAGGGAAGTGCATTCATGCTCTATTGTTAAGTTAGTTCCTTTTTAATTTTACAAATATAACGTTATATAGTTAAATAAACAAGTTGCTTCTTTGTTTTTTTCTTTCAAGAAACAGGAATTGTGTTGAACTTTTAAAAAGAAACGATAATTAACATTTTAGTATGCAGTCTTTCTTGTACCTTTGCATTATACACTACATAGCATTTGCTGTATTAAACTAAAAATTAAATTAGACATTAGACTATTGTTTAAATTCAATTAGTATGAGAAAGAAAATTCTTTTTATTATTCCGTACATTCCTTATCCGCTGGATTCGGGCGGTAATCAAGCTTTCTTTAATATGGTGGAGTATTTGCGTCATAAGATGTCCGTATCTGTATTGCTTTATCCTGAAACGGAGAAGCGTATGCAAGATGTAGAGTCATTGAAGAAAATTTGGGATAATGTGGATTTCTTTATTTATACTCCTAAACCTCAAACTGTCAGATTACCCAGAATTAAACATCCTTTTTATTATAAATGGCTGCAAAAGATACATGCGTCTGTAACCCGTAAAATGAACCGGCAACAGATATGGACGGATGAAACGGGCGAAGTTGTGGATTTAGTACGGGGAAAGAGTACTTTGTTCAGCTCTTGTTTCCAGCCGCTAGACCAGGGGTATGTGGAGTATGTTTCTCAGGTGGCTCATTCAGGTTTTGATATTATTCAAGTAGAGTTTTATGAACTGTTGTCATTGGGATTCTTGTTGCCTGAAAATGTACAGACTATTTTTGTGCATCATGAACTCCGCTACATCCGTAATGAAAAGGAGATTGCTTTGTTCAGGGAACAGACTGCCGGTGACAGGATGTTGTTTCATATAGCAAAGGATTTTGAGCGCAGTGCATTATTGAAATATAAAGATGTTATTGTTCTGACTGAAGTAGACCGTAAAATTATGGAGGACTTCATAGGACGGAAAGACCATATCTACACTTCTCCGGCTGTGGTGCAAGTGGGTGACAGGCTGGAACAGCCTTTTGTTCCGGTCCAAAGCGGACGCCTGACTTTTGTGGGAAGTGAGGATCATTTTCCCAATCTGGATGCCGTGGCATGGTTCTGTCACGAAGTGATTCCGCATCTGCGTAAACGTCATTTTTCGTTTACATTGCAAGTAATTGGTAAATGGCGTGGAGAGTGTATCAATCGTTTGCAGTCCGAATACCCGGAATTGAAGCTGGTAGGCTATGTGGAAGATCTGGGCTCTTTTTTAAAAGGCAGTGTTGCTGTTGTTCCAATACGTATCGGTAGTGGTATGCGTATGAAAATATTAGATGCTGTATTGTCAAAAGTACCTTTTGTAACGACGGCAAAGGGTGTGGAAGGCATTGATTTTAAGGATGGTGAAGATTGCTTGATTGTTGATGACCCTGCCGGATTTGCAGAAGCTGTCATAGCCTTGTCAAGTAATCGGCAGTTGCAGAGACAGTTGGTTACCCATGCGGAAGACAGTTTGCGGCAAGTATATAACCCCGGACAGATGCAGGAAAGAAGGCTTGCCGTGTATGAACAAATATTAGGGGATAAAGTGGGGTAATCTTGGGTGATTATTTCTTTTTTGT
>ENA-OQKS01000117-OQKS01000117.1-human-gut-metagenome-genome-assembly--contig:-NODE-117-length-23803-cov-4.052965_pt1 | contig 23803 bp, 20 predicted proteins | sample MGYA00242804_ERZ504808 | MGnify/ENA primary metagenome ERZ504808 (study PRJEB26092, sample SAMD00036375) | human gut metagenome | host: Homo sapiens | study: EMG produced TPA metagenomics assembly of...
ATTCCTGGAAGATGATCTCCATAGAAGACAACAGTAATGGGCTGATCAATCTCATTTAGTTTGTTCAGGAAATCTGCTGTTGCCGTGTCAGTATAATTCACTCCCTTGGCGTATGTATCGCTGTTGTCTCTTTCCCAGCCGGAGAGTTCTGTTGAAGTGTTGGCTTCCTTGAATTCGTTGTCTTCATACCAATCGTTATAGGGCGTGTGATTTTGCATGGTAACCAGTTGCAGGAATTGCGGAGTTCCTGACTTATCGTCTTTGATGAGATCGACGATATCCTGATAAGCCGAGCTGTCGCTGATGTACGGATTACTGTCGATATGGTCTTGGTGGGGAGCTCGTACCTTACTATCGTCGGTATATAGGTAGTCAAAACCAAATTTCTGATAATCAACATGGCGCAGGTACATGTTCTGAGCATATGGATGTACTGCGCTAGCGGATTCCTTGCCATAACGTTGTGTCCAAATCTGGTTGAAAGCATATGGGTTCTTCTGGTTTGGCACGAGCTGCTGATAAGGGACGGTCATTGAATCGCTGAAATTGGAGAGACTCATTCCTGTGATTTCTTGGTACTCGATATTGGCGGTGCCGCCGCCATATCCGGGAGATAGCATCAGACCGGAAGTGGTCTGTTCTTTAAGCGCGCGAATGTTGGGCATTGGGTCAATACTGTAGGAGACGCGAGGTGCGCGCAGCGGATCTGAGAAAGACTCAGACAGGATCATGATGACAGTGCTGTCGGTGAGACGATTGGACCGATCGTTGTTGATAGATTGGGCTGTGGATTTATAACGATCCGCAATTTTCGCCATAGTTTCTTTACTGTACTCTTCCGGCTTATTCATAATCTTGACGTTGGTAAGACTCAAGAATGTGGTTGTAGGTCCGTTAGTTTGAGCGTCATAAATAGTGCTAAATAATTGTGGCTTGTATCCTTGATCTTTTGCCCATGCATATACTGAAGATTCCGGAACGGTGAGATTCCAGGTAAATGAGACCAAAAGGACTACGCTGAGGACCGCTGCGGCTATGCGAGTGAGGTTTCCGATAACATTCTTGAAACTTGCAATGGGGTGAAGGAAAGAACAGTAAATGAATTTGCGGCGACGATCTAATATGAAAAAAGCAATGCAAATAATCGCGAACCAAGTGACAAGTGATACGGCGCCGTTCACAAAAGCTTGTCTATCTTCAGGTACGAAAGACATGATGTTTCCCGTGTTGCCACCTGAAATAAAAGAGAAATCGGCGGGGAGAATCGGTTCAGTCCGAACTTCCATCTTGATTTTATTGGCAACTCCAAAGGCTGTGATGGAGACACCGAAAACAAGTGTGGCAAGCCAGAATCTGTTAAGCACAAAAAATAAGAACTAAATAAATTAAGGCTAGTCCGACAAAATTAAGAATGAAAAGGTGATTGTGGTCAGTCAGCCACATATTTGTCACATATTTAGTGAGCTGCCCAACTGCGCCTTCGACAAGCTTCTTATGATTGGAAACCTTGATTCCGGGATCGTATGTAGGTTCAGTTATTACGGTCCATTTCATGAAGAGGGTTTCGGTTGTGGTGAGCAGCAGAAAGACAATGGCGTAGAACGCATAGGAGAACTTCATGCGTTTCCTCCACAGGCCGTGTGCCTTCTTGAAGAATTTGATGATGAGTTGAACGGCTTTGAAATTAATAAAAGTATGCCATGCGGTTTTTACTGCCGTGGCAGTTGTGCGGATGGCGTGGCCGGTGGCGTTGACAGCTTTTGCGACTGCGTGCCCTGTTGCGGATAGCGCTTTTGCTGTGGTGTGTGCTGCTTGCTTACAGACTTTAACAGCCTGCATCAGAGGATGTTTGTCAGTTTGCGTGAGCTGAATTTCAGCAGATAGGGGGGCTGGATGGGTACTGTTGTTCGCAGCTTCGTTAATGGACTTGTCGTCAGTCGTTTTTGGCAGATGGGGCGCATCGACTTTGGGAATGAAAACGCTTGTGTTATCGGAGATGGCGTGAATTGCTGATTTCTGCGTATACAGTTTTGAACCGTGGTGGCCTGAAAGGGCGGATGGGGTGCAAGCGTTGCTGTCTTCGTCATTCGCAAGAGGGCGATATGTTCCACCCGCAATCGGCTGCTTAGTAAGTTTTACGTATGAAGGTGCACAAGCGTGACGGTCAGGCGAAAAAATAGGCATCGTCGCATCCTTCAAAAAGATAGCCCCCTTATAATTGGAGGCTCTGTACAATTAAACCGGGTACATTTTAGTGTTCAGCTGTGGACGAACGGGTATCTCGTAGATGTCTGAAGGGTAGCTGGAAGGTTAACTGGGTGACGGGCAGCAAACAGATGTGTTCAAGGTGGACAACATATGCGCTCGCAAGTGTTGGGCGTCATTCGCTGGTAGTGCACTAAAAAGCGCTGTCTGCGTGAAGCCTTCTATAGCAGTCCTGCCATGTAGATCGGCAGCTTGACCACATCATTTTCCACGACCAGCGGTTTCGGATGCAGCACGTATCTGGTGCCGACCTTCTTGTCGAATTTCGTCTTGAACTTGTCCAGCGAGACCGTGCGGTAGCGTTTCGATGACTTGACCTCGATGGGGCTGACCCTGTACTTCATCGCCGCGTTCTCATACGGTTCGACAATGAGGAAGTCGATCTCCATACGGTTCGACGGGTCGTCGCGGTCGCTGCGCGAGTAAAAGAACAGCCGGTGCCCGTTGGCCCGGAGAAGCTGTGCGACGACGTTCTCCGCGAGCATGCCCTCGTTGATTTCGATGCGTTCCAGGAGGATGTCCCGGTACAGGTTGCTTCCGGTCTGTTCCGAGTCGGCCAGGGCGAGAGTGGTGAGAAGTCCGGTGTCGGCGGCGTAGCATTTGACCGTCGAATGGTCCTCGCTAATGCTTAGCCCCACGCTCGGATCAGTGGAATTGAAACAGTCGTTGGTGATGAACGCGTCGGAAAGCCAGAAGAAGGCGTCCTCGTAATCGCGGGTCTTCGCTTCCTTTCCCAGCGATGTGATGTTGAACTTCTTCTCTTTCTTGGAAAGCTGGCCCACCAGGTTGTCGAAGATGCGCGTGATGCGTATCCGGTCGCTGCCGCCATGTTTGGAGATGTCTTGCCTGTACAGTCGGAGGATGTTCCGTTTGACGTTGTCGACTTTGCTGAAATCATGGGTCTCGACGTACTTCGACACAGCCTGGGGCATGCCTCCGACCAGCATGTATTCACGGAATAGCCGCATGGCCTTCCTGTGCAGCGAATCGGGGAGCGGCCTGCGCTTCTTGAACGAGTCCGCGATGAGCGTGGACAGTGGCTTTTCTCCCAAAGCCCAGAGGAATTCATCGAAATCCATGGGATTCAGGCGGATCGACTCCTCCTCTGATGGAATGAGGATGTCCTTGACGTTTTCGCGGATGGAGACGAGCGAGCCCGTCTCGATGTAGTCGTAACGCCCGTCAGCCACCAGCTGCTTGATGGCCTCGCGGGCCTTCGGATACAGTTGCACCTCGTCGAAAATGATGAGGCTATCCCTCCTGTGCAGTTCCACTCCGTAGAAGGATGACAGGTACATGAAGAACGCGTCGAGGTCGTTGCGCAGGTCGACGAAGTAGTCCAGCACGTCATCAGGGGCTTTCGAGAAGTCGACGAGCATATACGACGCATAGTTCCGTCGTCCGAATTCCTCCGCGATGGTGCTTTTCCCGACGCGTCGCGCGCCCTCGATGAGCAGGGCCGTGCTTCCTTGGGAGGATTCCTTCCAGGAAGCCAGTTTTTCGTATACTTTTCGTTCGAAAGTCTCCATGTCTCACCGCCATAAATACACCAAATCAAGGGTAATAACATGCTTAACTATACACCAAATCAAGGGTAAGCGAAGTGCTATTTATACACTAAATCAAGGGTAACTGAGATACCTCCGGTTGGGCTGCCGAATCTGCCATATATAAGCCAGATACGGTGCGAAAGTATGTTTAACGGGGTCAAAGTTGTGTTTTTAAACAACTTTGACCCCGTTAAATTGCTGTAAACAGGCAATAGGAGCGTTTGAAGGTGATATAGAGGGTATGAAATCTGTCGTTGAGCGTGTAAAATAAGATTTTAACGGGGCAAAGTTGTTCTTTTGGGTATTTTTACCACCGTTAAAACCGTGATGATGGAGTAAAACATGCAAATGTATCGTCGAGAGCATTATCTAGCCAAGCTTCGTCCGTTCTATGACGATGCGGGACTCATCAAGGTGGTCACCGGCATTCGCCGTTGTGGAAAATCGAGTCTGTTGTGCAGTGTCATGGATGAGCTGTGGGAACGTGGCGTCGCGGAAGGCAATATTTGCTACATCAATCTTGACCGTCGAGAATACCAAGACGTGAACACTCCGGAAAAGCTTGATGCGGTCATTGAACATAGCCTGGGCAAGTCAGCTTCAATGCGTTACCTGTTCATCGACGAAATACAGAACGTGAAGGGGTATGAGACCATCGTCAACGGGTGGCGTGAAGAAGGCGACTGCTCGATTTTCATCACCGGATCCAATTCATACCTACTATCCGGCGAGCTGGCCACCAAATTGACAGGCCGCTATATTGAGCTGGAAATGTTCACCCTATCGTTCAACGAATATCTCGGCATGCGCGAGTATCTTGGACTTCCCAAAAAGCCGGAATCGCAGGTTTTCCAAGAATATCTCACCTATGGAGGGTTCCCGAAGGCGCTGGAATATGAGGATCTTGATGCGAAAGCCATGTATATCCAAGATGTCATAGGGCAGATTTTCAGCAAAGACATAGCCGCTCGCAAAGTGGTGCGTCACCGCGATACTTTCCAACGCGTGCAGGACTATCTCATCAACAACTATGCCGCTCCCACGAATCTGTCGGGAATCGTCGACTATCTGAAACGCAGCGAAGGCGTGACGGTCAAACGTGAGACTCTTGCGAACTATGTCCGACTGCTGGAGAACGCGAAGATTCTTTACAAATGCCCGCGATTCGATTTGCGTTCGCGCAGGTCGTTGAGAGGAGGGGAGAAGTACTATCTTGCGGATCCTGGTATACGATTCGCGCGTAACACCGATACGCGGATGAGCTACGGCCCAGCCTTGGAAAATGCGCTGTACGTGCATTTGAGGTCGAAAGGTTACGAGGTGAGCGTGGGCATTATTGGTAAGCTGGAGTGTGACTTCATTGTGCGTAAGCGGGAGCGGTACGCCTATGTGCAGGTGTCGATGAGTGTGCAGGATCCTAATGTTGAGGAGCGTGAATTCCGTCCGTTCACGAAGCTGGCTGACGGGTATCCGAAATACCTGTTCAGTTTGGACCAGCTGCCAATGCAACGTGACGGCGTAAGGCATCTCAACCTGATGGAGTTTCTACGCGCGGACGGAGATCTCGACCTCTCATAGCGTTTGGTGGGTGCGATGGCGACCACTGCGACGATGACGATGGTTTTGCGCGGTCTCGCATTGTTTTTCTGCGTGGTTGGCCGCATTGCTGGTTCCTTTTTTCTTGTGCGGCGCTCATTTTGGACAAATGTTGCGAGTATGCAAAAACACTTCCGAGAAACGATTTACCGGTGGAAATAGTGCGGATTATTTTGCTGTGAAAGGAATTTGTTTGTTATTGCGATGCTGGGCGCGTCAGGTTTGCGTGGTATTTATGCTGGAGGGATAAACGTTTTAAGGGGGTTTGGATGGCGTATCGTGCGACGCTGAAGGATGTGGCCGCTGCCGCAGGGGTGTCTGTGACGACGGTTTCGCTGGTGTTGAATAATCGTCCTGCTCGCGTGTCCGAGGAGAAGCGCAGGGTCATTGCCGATGCGGCGAAGAAACTGAATTATGTGCCGAATCAGAGCGCGCGAAGCTTGGTGACCAAGCAATCCCAGTTGGTGGCGTTGATTGTGCCTGATATTGAGAACTTGTTTTTCGCGGCGCTTGCCAAGTGCGTGGAGGATGAATGCGCGGCGCAGGGGTATTCGCTGATCGTGGCCAATTCGGATGATTCGCGTGAGTCGGAACAGGCTTTGCTGCGCAGGCTGACGTCACGTGGGGTGGATGGCGTGCTGCTGATTCCCGCGCGCGAATCCTGCGCGGCCGGTGCCGGCGCCGCGTTGCGTGAGGACGTGGAGCGTGTCACCTGCCCGGTGGTGCTCATCGACCGACTGACGCAATGCGGTTGGTGTGACGCGGTCGGCTTCGACAACTATCTCGGCGGTCGGCTTGCGGCACAATACCTGCTGGAAGGCGGGCACAAGCGCATCGGCATTGTGACGGGCGATGTGGCCGAATCGAGCGCGGCCGACCGTCGCCGTGGTTTCGTGGATGCGATCGAGCAGGCGGGGGAGCGGTTCGATCCCGCGTTGTGCGTGTCCGGCGACTACCGTTTCGACGGCGGCTATCATGCTGCCGACCGGATCATCGACGGCGGTGCGACCGCCGTGTTCTGCTGCAACGATGTGATGGCGCTTGGCTTCCGTCAGCGTATGGCGGAACGCGGGCTGCACGTCACCGAAGACATGCAGGTGATCGGCTACGACAACATTCTCAGACGATTCGGATTGGGTTTGCGCATGACCACCGTCGAACAGAGCGTGGTCGATTTGGCCGCCGCCGGCTGGGGCATGCTGGGCAGTCGAATCGACGCCGTGGTACGTGGCGATGGCGATTCCGGTGCGGGCCGTCCGTGGCTCGCCTCGCCGCAGGTGAAGGTGTTGACGCCGAAACTGGTGCAGGCCGCTTGCGCATAACGCGCATAGCGCGTGCGATGCGTGTATTGCGTATTACGCGTGTAACGTGGGGCGCATATCGGAGAAAGGGCGGTTTTCCGCCGCGACACGCACGTCGAAAGGATGATTTGGAAATCTTGATAAAACGTTTTATCATAATGTTATGAGGTGATACAGAGACCGTACTCAACACCGTACAACAATCGCATAAAACATCGCATAAAAAAAGAACACAACAAAGGCGGCAGCCGCGCGGACGCGAACGGCCGTCACAGCCAATCAACGAGGAAGGCGCAATCATGAAGAAGCTCATTCTTGATCTCGATACCGGCGTCGACGACGCGCTCGCCATCTCCTACGCGCTGGGCAGCCCGGAAGTCGAACTCATCGGCATCACCGGCACCTACGGCAACGTGCTCGTGGAACAGGGCGTACGCAACGCGCTCGCCGTCACCGACCTGCTCGGCCACCCGGAAGTCAAGGTCTACCAAGGCCTGCCGCACTCCAGCACCACCGACCGCTTCGAAGTGCTGCCCGTCTCCGCGTTCATCCACGGCGACAACGGCATCGGCGACGTGGACATCCCCGACTCCAACCGTTCCGTCGAAACCGAATCGGCCGTCGACTTCATCATCGACGCCGTCAAGACCTACGGCAAGGACCTCATCTACGTGCCGACCGGCCCGATGACCAACATCGAAGCCGCCCTGAAGAAGGCTCCGGAAATCAAGGACGAGATCGGCCGCGTGGTGCTCATGGGCGGCGCGCTGACCGTGCCGGGCAACTGCAACGCCTGCATGGAAGCCAACATTTCGCAGGATCCGGAAGCCGCCGACTACCTGTTCCGCTCCGGCACCCCGACCACCATGATCGGCCTCGACGTGACCCTGCAGACCCTGCTCACTTATAAGGAAACCCAACAGTGGCGCGACCTTGGCACCAAGGCCGGCAAGTTCCTCGCGGACATGACCGACTTCTACATCAAGGCCTACGAGACCACCTCGCCGCACCTCGGCGGCTGCGGCCTGCACGATCCGCTCGCCGTCGGCGTCGCCGTCGACCCGACGCTCGTCACCACGCTCGACATCAACATGAAGGTCGACGTGGAAGGCCCGACCCGCGGACGCACCATCGGCGACGAAACCCGCCTCAACGACCCGGTCAAGACCATGAAGGTCGCCGTCGGCGTGGACGTGCCGAGGTTCCTCAACGAATTCATGACCCGCATCTCCGGCCTCGCCGCCAAAGCGCAGTGAGAGCACAATAACCGCGCAGTGAAAGTGCGGCGACCGTCGGCAATCGCAATAATCGCAAGAAAGGAAAGCGATCATGAGCGCAGCAGAAATCCTCTCCGCACTGGACCGCATCCACGGCACCGTTTCCGTGATCGGTTCCATGAACGCGGACTACACCGTCACCGCACAGCGACTGCCCGGGCCGGGCGAGACCATCACCGGCGGCCCGCTACAGCTGCTGCCCGGTGGCAAATCCGGCAACCAGGCCGCGGCGGCCGCACGCATCGGCGCCACCGTGCAGATGTTCGGCGCGGTCGGCTCCGACAACAACGCCGACTTCCTGCTCGGAGCGCTCGGCGAAGCGGGCGTCAACACCACGCACGTGCGCCGCGTGCTCGGCCCGTCCGGCACCACCGTCATCACCGTGGACGCGCACGGCGAGAACACCATCGTGTACTCGCCCGGCTCCAACGCGCAGGTGACCGTCGACTACGTCGAATCCGTGCGTGACGCGCTGACCCACTCCACAGTGCTCGGCCTGTGCCTGGAAAGCCCCATCGAAACCGTCACCGCGGCCGCACGCATGTGCCACGAAGCGGGCGTGAAGGTGCTGCTCAACGACTCGCCGTTCACCCCGTCCCTGCCGGCGGAACTGATCGAAGCATCCGACATCCTGCTCGTCAACGAGCATGAAATGGCGCAACTGCTCGGCATCGACGAGCCGGAGAACGACGATTGGGATTCGTTCGACTGGTGGCACGCGCTCGACGAACTGCGCGGATTCGGCTTCGAACAGGCGATCGTGACGCTTGGCGGCGACGGTTCCGTGGTACTCGACGGCACCGCGGACGATCCGGAACACCGTGTCCAGCGCATCGCCCCGGTACGCGTCAAGGCCGTCGACACCACCGGCTGCGGCGATTCCTTCATGGGCACCGTGCTGGCCGGCCTGGCGTCCGGACTGGCGCTGTCCGAATCCGCCGAACTCGCTTCGTACGTTTCGGCGTACGCGGCCACCGGCTACGGCGCGCAGGCGTCCTACGGCAACGCGGCGCAGATCCGCGAAGCGTTCGCGTCCGCCGAATAGTCCGGTAATCCGGTTTTCCTCAAACCATTGGCGTTGGTATGTGCCTTCTACGTCGATGGTTTGGGGATTTTTTGATGTTGCCGACGGCAGTTTGGAGCGGTATGGTGAAACGCTTCCGCAACGGCCGCGTGCCGTGGGCACCCGCATTGTTATATTGGAGTTTGGCTTATTTTCACATATCGAACAATTGGGAAGGCAAGCATGTCGGCGATTCTCGAAGGCACTCCGGATAAGAAACTGGCTCTGGTGACGGGTCGCGCGTACCCCGAGCAGGCTCAGGAAACCGCAAAATACCTGGGAACCGACGTACTTGAGACCACCGCATACGATTTCGCCAACGGCGAGATGTACGTGCGCTACACCGAGCCCGTCCGTGGCGCCGACGCCTTCGTGATGCAGGCCCACACCGAGCCGATCAACAAGTGGATCATGGAGCAGCTCATCATGGTGGACGCCATGAAGCGCGCCTCCGCACGTTCCATCACCGTGGTCGCGCCGTTCCTCGGCTACTCCCGCCAGGACAAGAAGCATCAGGGCCGCGAGCCCATCACCGCACGCCTCATGTTCGACCTGTTCCGTTCCGCCGGCGCCGACCGCATCATGACGGTCGACCTGCACGCAGCCCAGGAGCAGGGCTTCTTCGACGGCCCGGTCGACCATCTGACCGCCATGCCGATCCTGCTTGACTACGTGCGCAACAGCATGCCGCTGGAGAACACCACCATCGTGTCCCCGGACGCCGGCCGCATCAAGGTTTCCGAACAGTGGGCCGCCAAGCTCGGCGGACTGCCGCTCGCCTTCATCCACAAGACCCGTGACACCACGCGCCCGAACCATGCCGAGGCACACGGCATCATCGGTGACGTGAAGGGACGCGACTGCGTGGTCGTCGACGACATGATCGACACCGCCGGCACCATCTGCGAGGCCGTGCGCACGCTGAACAACGCCGGCGCGAAGTCCGTGACGCTCGTCGCCACCCATGGCCTGCTGTCCGGTCCGGCCGTGGAGCGCCTGCGCGACTGCGGCGCCCGCGAAATCGTGCTCACCGACACCGTTCCGGTGCCCGAAGAGAAGCGCCTGCCGAACATGACCGTCCTGTCCGTGGCCCCGCTGCTGGCCGCCGGCATCCGCTCCGTGTTCGAATCCGGCTCCGTTTCGACGCTGCTCAACGGCCTGCCCGAAGACATGCGCCCGCGCAACATCTACGCCTGATATTTCGCGCGATTGCCATACGGCTCTCGCGATATTTCAGGATTTATTACGATTCTTTGCGATTAAGCCCCGCTTGCGAGTGGGGCTTTTTGCTTGCCTCTGCACGTGATTTCGCGCCCGGCAGACGCCGTTTCGATACGTCGCGGCGTCGGGGTAACCTGTACAAGTTGCCATCAATCGTATCCATATGTTCATTGCGACTTATCGATGCCTGAAGGCAGCACGCATACACACTCCTGCCATGGAAGGTCCATGGCCGATAGTCCGAAGGAGGTGGGTGATGTCTGCGCATAAGTACGAACTGATGTTCATTGCTGATCCTGAGCTGGATGAGCGCGGTCTGAAGAAGCTGACCGAGCAGTATCTGGAAACTGTCACCAAGGAAGGCGGTGCCGTCGAGAACATCGACATCTGGGGCCGTCGCAAGCTTGCCTACGAAATCGCCGGCAAGACCGAAGGTAACTACGTCGTGGTCAACTACTCCGCTGAGCCGGCCACCAGCGACGAACTCGATCGTCTGCTGAACCTGAACGAATCCGTCATCCGTACGAAGATTCTTCGCAAGTAAGTAAACCAAGCTTTCTAAGCTGCAAAGTAAGTAGGTAACGACATGGCAGGTGAAACTGTAATCACCGTGGTGGGCAACCTCACGGCCGATCCGGAAATTCGTACCATTGGCAGCGGCGCCGCCGTTGCCAGCTTTACGATCGCCTCCACTCCGCGCACCTGGAACCGTAACTCGAACCAGTTCGAAGACGGTCAGGCCCTGTTCCTGCGCTGCTCCGCGTGGCGCGACATGGCCGAACATTGCGCGCAGAGTCTGTCCAAGGGCATGCGCGTCATCGCGCAAGGCCGTCTGCAGCAGCGTTCCTACCAGGCGCAGGACGGTTCCCAGCGAACCGTCATCGAGATGCAGGTCGACGAAATCGGCCCGTCCCTGCGCTACGCGACCGCCCAGGTGACCCGTCAAAGCTCGTCCGGCAACGGAGGCTTCAGCGGCAATCGCGGCGGCTACAACAACGCCAACAACAACGGCGGTTTCGGCGGCAACAACGGCGGATATCAGGGTGGCTCCAGCTATGCTGGCGGCGCCGGATATCAGGGTGGAGCCTCCGCTCCGGTCAATGCCGCTCCCGCACAGTCCGCTCCGGCCTCGGACCCGTGGTCAAGCTCGGATAACTCCGGCTCGTCCTTCGGTTCCTTCGGCGCGTCCCAGTCCTTCGGAGGTTCCTCCGAATTCGGCGGCGACAGCGACGAACCGGAATTCTGACGGACCGAACCCCGTCCGCAACATAGGCGAACAGCGAAACAAGCAGCTTAATCGCAGTATTTCCAGATTTTAAGGAGAACATCAAGATGTCACGCAAGAGGCCGCAGCCGCCGGTCAAGCCGTTTAAGAAGAAGCCGAATCCACTGAAGGCCGCCAAGGTCACCGAGATCGATTACAAGGACGTCGCCCTGCTGCGTAAGTTCATCTCCGATCGCGGCAAGATTCGTTCCCGTCGTATCACCGGTGTCACCGTGCAGGAGCAGCGCGAGATCTCCAAGGCTATCAAGAACGCCCGCGAGATGGCCCTGCTGCCGTACGCCACGTCCGGCCGCTGATCTTAGAGAGGTTTGAACAATGGCTGAAACTAAGGTTATTCTCACCAAGTCCGTCAACCACCTGGGCCACCCGGGTGACGTCGTGGCCGTCAAGTCCGGCTACGCCCGCAACTACCTGTTCCCGCAGGGCCTGGCCTTCGCTTGGTCCAAGGGTGCCGCCGCCCAGATCGAGGCCATGAAGCGCGCTCGTCTGGCCAAGGCCGTCGCCACCCGCGAAGAGGCTGTTGCCGCCAAGGAAATCATCGAGGGTTCCACCGTCGAAATTGCTGCCAAGGTCTCCGAGTCCGGCAAGCTGTTCGGCGGCATCTCCGCAGAGAAGATCGCCATCGCGCTCTCCTCCAAGGTTGAGGTCAACCCGAAGAACATCACCGTTGAGCCGATCAAGACCACCGGTGACTTCCCGGCAACCGTCGCCCTGCACCCGGAAATCACCGCCAACTTCTTCGTGAAGGTCGTCGCTGAGTGATTTCGCCCCATTCACCGCTCGACGTCCTTACGGACCGGCGGTGAATGACTTCAGGCTGAAACACGTCTGAGCTTAAGCATCGAAAATCCCCCGTACCGATTGGTGCGGGGGATTTCTTTTTTGTCGTTGCTCTTTCTTCCCTGTTTTTCTTTTTTGTTTTTCCTCTCTTCTGTTCCTCTCTGCTTGCTTGCCTGCTTTGTTTTCCGCCCTCTTGGTTCCCGTCTTTCTCGGTCTTCTTTCTTGTTGTGCGATTTCCTGTCGAGCGGCATTCTTTATTCCTGCGGTTATGTGTCTTCCTGCGTCTTTGCCTGCCTTTTGCGACACGCCCGGAGCAAGTTTTTTCTGATTTTCTTTGGAAAACCGTTGCCTAGAATGCCGATTCGTACGATTTTCGCCTTGTTTTTTGGTTTTCTGCGATTTGCTGAAAACGTTGGAAAATAGCGGTTTTATGATTGCGACACGCCGAGGGTTGCGTTCTTTCCGATTCTGAGTATATTTACTCCATGTGCTCAGCGAGAACAAAAACCTCGCCAAGACCAACGCCCCTTTAGCTCAGTTGGTTAGAGCAGCTGACTCTTAATCAGCGTGTCCAGGGTTCGAATCCCTGAGGGGGCACAGACAAGACCCAAGCCAATGGCTTGGGTCTTTTTCGTATTTCGGACATGTGTCCACCCAAAGCCGCGTTACTTCCTCCGTACGGAGTAAGGTAGTGCGCTGTTGTCCGCCCAGAGCGGAATCGCAATTCATCTCGAATCGCACGAATCGTAAGAATCGTTAGAGAAGAAGCAATAGAGGAAACTGCAGTGGAATACACACTCTTCACCAAGCTTGCCGCGGAATTCGTCGGCACCGCCGTGCTGATGGTCTTCGGCAACGGCGCTGTCGCCAACGCGGAACTGAAAAACACCAAGGGCTACCATGCCGGCTGGCTGAACATCGCCATGGGCTACGGCTTCGGCGTCATGTTCCCGGTCCTGATGTTCGGCGGCGTCTCCGGCGCCCACATCAACCCGGCCATGACCCTCGCGCAGGCCGTCAACGGCATGTTCCCGTGGAACGAGGTCCTGCCGTACATCATCGCCCAGCTGCTCGGCGCAGTGGCGGGCCAGCTCATCGTGTACGTCACCTACCTGCCGCACTACAAGGACACCGACGATGCCGAAGCCATCCTCGGCACCTTCTGCACCACCGACGCGCACAACGACCGCGTGAACTACTTCCTCAACGAGTTCTTCGGCACCTTCATGCTGGTGCTCGGCGCCCTGTGCTGCCTGTCCCTGCCGTGGGGCAAGGCGAACCCGGCCGCCGCATCCATCGTCGTCGGCTTCATCGTGTGGGGCCTCGTGACCTCCATGGGTGGTCCGACCGGTCCTGGCCTGAACCCGGCCCGCGACCTCATGCCGCGCCTCCTGCACGCCATCCTGCCGATTCCGAACAAGGGCGATTCCCGCTGGGGCGAGGCCTGGATTCCGGTCGTGGCCCCGATCGCAGGCGCTATCGTCGGCGCGTTCCTGTTCAAGGTGCTGTTCGCCTGAGCATTACTTTGACGATTGCCGGCATTCGTCTGGCATGCTGGTAAGGCCCGTGATTCCCTCCGGAATCGCGGGCCTTACGCATAGGTGGTATGCATGGCGGTCGGCGGCTTCGGCATGTTGACTGAGACTGGTACTGTTGCCGAAGAGAGAAACATCACCATATCGGGAGGCTGGATTGAAGCGGATTCGTCGTATCATACGTGCGCTCGATCCGAAAGCCGACGCCACAATGGGCCAACGGGAACGGCTTGAGGCGTTTCGCATCCGCAGGGCCGCCGTGCTGGTGCTCGTGCTGTTCCTGCTGATCGCATCGATGACGTCCTGCAGCGTGCACGCACTGCTGGTCCGCATGACGCCGAACACGCAGATGACGGCACAAGCCACGCATTCGACGTCGGCCAAGAAGCCAGCCAAGAAAACAGCCAAAACCAATCAGCATAAGACGGCCAAAAAAACCAAACCGGAAACCAAACAATCGCAGGAAGAGCAGGCCGTCGCCAAAGCGGTGAGCGCGCAATCGGCGGCACTGGGCGACGACGAGAAAACCGCGATTCTGAACAAAGCGCAGGAAACCGCGCAAAACAGCGGCAAACCGGTGACGCAATACCATTACTGCATCGCAACCAAAGGAAACGTCGGTTCGGCCGACGAATTCGGCAACGCGGCGTTCCGCATCCTCAACGACGAACACGGATGGCCACGCGCCGGAGCCATATTCGACCAATCCACGGACGGCAACTGCGATTTCAATCTCGTGCTGTCCCAAGCGTCGGAAATGACGTCGTTCTCGCCATCATGCTCGGTGGAATACAGCTGCAGGGTCGACAACAACGTGATCGTCAACGACGACCGTTGGAACGGTGGCACGCAACAATGGCTCGCCGCCGGCGGCAACCTGGCACGATACCGCACGATGGTGATCAACCATGAGGTCGGACACCGGCTGGGGCACATCGACAACGAAACGACCTGCGCCGGCGAAGGCCAGTTGGCGCCGCTGATGCAGGAGCAATCCATGCATTTGGACGGCTGCAAGGTCAACGAATATCCGCTTGACTCGGAGCTGTGGATCGGCTGAACGTCGACTGCTTCCCGTTATTTTCTGCTGTTTTCTGCTGTTTTCTGCTGTTTTTCCGGACTGACCGGGTCGTCTCGGCAATTCGGCGAGATTCGGCCAGCCGTTGTCACAAGCCGAAATACGCGTCGAAATCGTCTTGGCTGATACTGCGGTCGGCCGTATCGGCCCGTACCTTACCCCAATCGAACTCCTGCAACGCCTCGACGGCGCTCATCGGCTGCGGACTGGTATGCGCGGAATCGCCCTGCAAACCAAGCAGCCACGCGCAATAGCCGACAACCTGTTCCGCGGTGACGCCATGCGCGCGCAGCGCCCCCATATCCAAAGAGCGCTCGCGTTTGGCGAGTCTGCGGCCGGCCGCGTTGTCGATAAGCGGCAGATGCGCGTACCGTGGGTTTTCGGGGTTATATGGGGTGTATTGCGATTGTGGTGCGTGCTGCGATGGTGCAGAAGCCTGCGTTTTCGCCTTGCGGAATCCCGCCTTGATAAGTGCTTGGCGAATGGCGATTTGCAGGGCGTTCGATCGGAGCAGGTCGCGGCCGCGCACGATGTCGTCGACGCCCATGTCAAGATCGTCCACGACCACCACCAGCTGGTAGGAGAACAGGCCGTCGGCGCGGCGCACGATGGTGTCGCCGACGTCGTGCGCCAGATTGAATTCCTGATGGCCGAACACTGCGTCATCGAATTGGACGGTTGCGTGCGGGTTTGTGTCGGCGGGCATGGCGATGCGCAGCGAATGGCGGTCGCCGTTGGCCAGCCGCTGCCGGACGGTATCCGGATTGCTGGCGATAAGCCGGCGGCACGTGCCGGGATACACCATGAAACGGTCGCCTTCCTGCGGTGCGGAGGCTGCGCGGATGTCGGCGCGCGAGCAGAAGCAAGGGTAAATCAGCGGGGTTGTGCCAGCGATTGCGTTGTTGGCTGCGCTGCCGACTGCGGGGGTGTGGTTGTTGCGCTCGTCAAACGGCGAATCGTATGCGTCGTCAATCGTCAGGTTTTCCAAGCAATGCAGCGCCTCACGGTACAGGTCGTGCCGAGCGGATTGGAACACCGGATCGCCGTCCCAATCCAAGCCAAGCCAATGCAGATCGTCCATCATCAGTTCGGCCGCGCCGGGCACCACGCGCGGTTCGTCGATGTCTTCGATGCGCAGCAGCATGCCGTCGCCGCGGCTGCGCGCGGACAGCCATGCTCCGAGCATCGCATAGATGTTGCCGATGTGCATGCGGCCTGATGGGGTGGGGGCGAAACGACCTGGCACGGGGTTCCTTCCTGTCGTTGGCGGGCGGTTCGGTGTTGCCGATGCGGAGACCGGTTGCGCCGATGCTTGCAACTGTACCTGCATCGGCGGCCGGAACGGCGGGTTTCGTGGGACGCGATTGTGGAATGCGTTGCTGGACGTGCCGTGACGTGCCATGCCGAGGTTGCAGCGTGCTCCGAAAACGTGCCGTCGCTGTGAGATATCTCACAGTGTGAGAAGGATATTTAGCGCATGGTGATACGGGCCGCGCGTTTCGTTTGGGGTGTGCGTAAGGTGGTGTGCGTCATCCGGTATTCTGGGTGGTGATTTCGGCAATTCGGTCTATGCGTTATCGGTATGGCCGGTCAAAAGGGGATTTACAAGGGGCGAATATGACGAAGCGACAGTTCAGCAGAGCGGAAATCGAATACCTGCGTACATTGCCGTCGATCGACGCGGTGACGGACAGCAGAATCACGTATGCGAGGGAATTCCAAATCGACTGCATGAGGCGGTATCTGCAGGGGGAGAAGCCAACTGCGATCTTCATTTCCGCGGGATTGAGCCCATCGGTCATCGGGCACAAGCGCATCGAACGCAATATCGCACGCTGGAAGCGCGACGAGGACATCATGCGCAAGGCGGCCGAAGAGCCGGAACCGCATGATACGGCTGTGGACAGCCACAATGCGATGTCGGAAGTGCCGTTGGGCAAGATTCAATCGCTGGTATGCCAGGTGATGGTGTTGAGCGATCGCGTCGATAAATTGGAGCGTTTGGTGGAGGGGCTGCGCAAGGGGGATAAAATCTGAAAAAAAGTTTTCAGATTTATTGGTTTTTTCCGGCGGTTCGCGCGCATTTATCTGATACATTAAATGCGTAGACGGAGTCTTTGAAGTCCCCCTTCTACTGCCGTCTGGTTTTATAGCCCGCGCGAATTTATGACCGCTTTATCGCTTCACTTCAGGTCATCGCGCGGGCTTCTTTATACGTTGTCGGCGGTTTTCTGGTAACACTGGTATCGAAATATCAGCCGACATGCCGGAAACGGTGGTGCCGGCCGCGGACCGGCGGTCGAATGAACTTGCGAGAGGTGGACGATGACTGCATACATGGATCACAAGAACCTCGCCAACGAGGTGATCGACGATGCGCGCGCACGTGAGATCACGGACGGCGTGCATCGTGTGCTCGACCGCATCGCGGCAGCTGAGGAACAAGCCGGACGCGAAGCCGGCTCCGTGCGCTTGCTGGCCGCCACGAAGACGCGCGACATCGGCGAAATCATGGTTGCGATTGATGCCGGCGTGCGCATGATCGGCGAGAACCGTCCGCAGGAAGTGACGGCGAAGGCCGAAGGGCTGGCACGGCGATGCGCGGAACGCGGGTTTTCGCTGGGCGTCGCAGGCGCCGCGCCGGATGCTGCGGCGGAGCATATTCCATTCCACCTGATCGGCCAGCTGCAAAGCAATAAAATCGGCAAAGTGCTGCCGGTGGTCGACACTATCGAATCGGTCGATTCAATCGATTTGGCAGAAAAAATTTCACGTAGAGCCGTGGCTCGCGGTATTACTGTCGGCGTGCTGCTGGAAGTCAACGAATCCGGCGAGGAATCGAAATCCGGTTGCGATCCGGCGCACGCCATCCGCATCGCGCAGAAAATCGGCACGTTGGACGGCGTCGAATTGCGGGGACTGATGACGATCGGCGCGCATGTGCACGACGAAACGGTGATTCGCCGCGGTTTCTCGCACCTGCGCAAGACCCGCGACCTCATCCTCGCATCCGGCGAACCGGGCACGGACCGTTGCCGGGAACTGTCGATGGGCATGACCGGCGACATGGAACTGGCCATCGCCGAAGGTTCCACCATCGTGCGCGTCGGCACTGCGATTTTCGGTGAGCGTGCGTTCATCTGAGCGCTTTCTTTGACTTTTTCTGTTTTTTTAAGGATTTGCGGGGCTCGTCCGCCTGGATTGCATTCGTCTGGCTTACATTCGTCTGACTTGCATTCCTCTGAAAAACGGCTTGTCTGAGCTGCGTTCCGCCGGTAGGTGGGGTGCTGCGCGGTTTGGTGCCAAAATTGCCGGTTTCGTGCCTGAAACCGTTGTCTTTCTAGGGGTAAGCCCTCCTATAGGGGGCAAGGGCATTCGTATGGTGGATGTGAACATGGGTGTGTTCGAAGGAGAAACCCATGTTTTGGTCTGCCTCTCGATTGATGAGTAAACCCGTCCGTCTGCTCGCCCGCAGGACGGATTCCTACGTGCATGCGCATACGGTGCTGCGTTCGCCCATGCGGCTGTTCGGTGCCGTGGCGGGCGCCTCGGCTGATTCCTATGATGCCGGTGACGATAACGATGGCATCGGCAACGGCGCCGGAGTCGGATCTGATGCCGGTGCAGCTGCCGACAGTGGTCATGCCGGAACTGTTGCGTTCGCTGGAACGTCTGCTGGAACGTTCGCTGGAACGCCGTCGTTTTACGAGGCGATTGACATTGCCGATGTGGTTCGTGCGCGCAGGCTGCGGCGGATTCGTTTCATATTGGTGCGGTGCGTGTCCGTGCTGCTGATCGTGGGCGCGGTGGTGGTCGCGTCGTTGCCGTTCGCCATGCAGGCGCATTCCGCGCGGCGCTTGGCCGAGACATCCGATTCGGCGGCTCGCACGGTTGCCGGATGGCCGTATCCGATGGCGATGGAGGAGTTGGAACGGGCGCGCGCATACAATCGGCGGCTTGCCGTGGAAGGACAGCCGGTATTGGGCGAGGCGGCCGATCCGTTCACTACCAGACCGGCTGGCACTGCCGGAGATGCTGATACCGCCGACGATTCGGCGCCTTCCGGCGGTGCCGGGCTTTCCGCGGCGGACACGGACGCGAACTATCAGGGCCTGCTGGATTCCGGCGCAGGCATCATGGGCACGGTATTGGTGCCCAAAATCGGCGTGGAACTGCCGATTCGGCATGGTACGTCCGAACCGGTGCTCGCCGTCGGCGCAGGGCATCTGTACGGCACCAGCCTGCCGGTCGGCGGCACTGACTCGCATACGGTGGTCACCGGGCATCGCGGCCTGGTCAAATCGTTGATGTTCACACGGCTCGACGAACTGCACGACGGCGATTTCATGTACATCAAAGTGATGGACGAGACGCTGGGATACGAAGTGGACCGAATCAGCGTGATCGAACCGGACGACGTCTCACGGTTGAAAATCGTGCCCGGCGAAGACCGGCTGACGTTGATGACCTGCACGCCATACGGCATCAACACGCATCGGCTGCTAGTCTCTGGGCATCGCGTCGCAATACCGCTGCCCGCGCCAGATCCGGCCGACGTGCGCGACGAACGTGCGACCGAACTGGGCGCGCTCGCCATGACCATCGTTTGCACGATGGGCGGCATGCTGTTGTGCTGCATGGTCGTGCGGTCGATGCGGCCCCGACACCGAATCATGCGGCACGTTTCCGCCTGGCCGCGTAAAGGATAAGGGGGAAGGCCGCGATTTTCGCGGGTCCGTACGTTCCCCGAACCCATCAATGGAGGGGACGGGTTTCAAAACGTTCATCCATAAGGTTCAAGGCATGGAGGCGCATAGGCAATTCGCCGCAGCGCCATGAGAGATGGACATGTCATGAAGTGGATGAAGGACCCGCTTGCCGGCTTCATAAGCCGGTGTGGCGCGCGGATGGGAAAATTCACCGCATTGCTTGTCACGATTGCGATGCTGGCCGGCACCACGGGAGCCGGCGCGACCGCGTTCGCCGACGAAACGGTGACGGATGGCGGCAACGTGGCCGCCGAATCCGCAGCGAGCCAGCCGGAATCGACACAACAATCCGATGCTGAAAACGCAGTCGGATCGGACGTTGCCGACATTGCCGGGCAAGATGTTGCCGGACAGTCCGCAACGGACGATGACGACGCGCAATGCCTTATGGACGACGGCGAATCGCATCGGCCATCGAACGAACAAGCGCAATCGCAACTGCAGTCGCAATCGCAACCGGAACAACCGTCGGAGACGATGCCGGAACAGCGGCAGCCGTGCGATAAGACGGAACAGCCGAATGAGCAGAAGGAGCAGGAACGGCAGGTGGTTAGGCAGCCGACGGCTGAGAACGCTGACGTACCTGCAAATGGTGCTGCACCGACTCAAGACGGCGATCGAAACGACCATGCCGGCGAAAATCGCACGGATGCTGTGGCGAATGGCGATGCGGGCGCGACAGCCGATGACGGCAAAACCGGCGATGCGGACGATGCTGACAACGATGGCAACACTGCTGAAGATGCCGACGATGCCGACAAGAACGGTAAGAATGACGCCGACAAGGATGCCGCGTCGGCTCAAAACGGCAACGATAACGACAAGAATGATGCTGCCAAAGACGATGCCGACGCCGACGAACACATCATGCGCGATCGCTTCACCTTCAATCGCAAAACCGTGATGCGTGCCGCGCGTAACGTCGCCGTGCCGCAGCCGGACCACACGAAAAGCATCACATACAACAACGGCGGCAAATACACGCTGAACCTCAACGTGGTGGGCAAGGATACCCGCGAAAGCCATGAGGTCACGGAGAAAATCGAAGTGGTGCTCGTACTGGACACGTCCGGATCGATGAACTACTGCATGGACGGAAGCCAAAGAAGATGCAACAAATCGAATCCGAAGCGGTTGACGGCGCTGAAAGAAGCGGCGACCAGCTTCATCGACGCCACCGAGACCACCAACGACACCATCCAGGACGAAAACAGCAAAGTGCGAATCGCCATCGCTCAATTCGGGCAGACATCCGGCGTGGTGAGTTCCCTGACCAGCGATACCGCCGCTCTGAAATCATCGGTGAGCAGGCTGTCCGCCAATGGCGCGACCCCTGCGGCAAAGGCATGGCCGCCGCGCAGACGGCATTGCTGCAGGCAAGGCCAGGCGCGAAGAAAATCGTCATTTTCTTCGCGGACGGTGTGCCGACCACGCAAAACACTTTTAGCACGAGAGTCGCCAATGACGCCGTGACAACCGCGCTCGCCATGAAATCGGCCGGCACGCTCATCTACAGCATCGGCATCTTCGAAGGCGCCAATCCGGAGCAGCAATCGTTCGGTAACAGGGAGAACGACCAAGCCAACCAGTTCATGCACGCCGTGTCCAGCAACTATCCGAACGCCACCGCGTACAACAAAACCAATTGGGGTACGGGCGGCAACCTCGGCTACTACAAGGCCACCAACAGCGCGGACGATCTGACGAAGATCTTCGACGACATCCAGAAGGAGATCACCACGGGAAGCGCCTACAGCGGCGTCTCGATCGTCGACGAGCTGTCCGAATACGCGCAGGTCGATGGCGTTGTCTGGAACATGGCCGGCATGCGGAACTTCGGCGGAACGACCTACTACCGGGTGACCGGCGGCGTGACGCTCAACGTGACGAATCTGCCTTCGGGGGCTACGCCTCCAGTGCTGGAACGTGATTACACATTGTGGTACAGCGACGCCGGCAATGGCAAGATCCGCGTCGAATTCGCCGGCGATTACGAGCTGCTGCACAACGCGACCTACACGCTCTCGTACGGCATAGTGCCAACCGACAGCGCCTACGCGCGGGTCAATATGGTCGACGGCGGCATCAACTACGACGCGACCGGCGACGCGGGCACCGGCACGACTTCCGCAGGAAAGCCGGGCTTCCGATCGAACGCGTCGGCGCAGGTCTGTTACACCTTCGACAAGCAGTCCGCCTGCGCGGCCTACCAGCATCCTGTATTGCAGGTGCCGTCCGCCAACGTGGTCGTGACGAAACATTGGGAAGGCGGAATGCCGGCGAGTGGAGCCACATTGCGCATCGATTTCATGCAGGGCGGCGCATCGAAGCTGGGCAAAGACCTTTCCGAAGATGACGAGCTGCCTACCGGCGAATGGCAGTACGCATTCCGTGGCGTGATGGCAGGCGACTACACCGTCACGGAAGGCAACATCGCCGGCTATCACGCGAAAGGCAACGTCACCTCAGTGCCGATCAGCATCACCAGAGCCGACATGTGGAGCGCGTTCGACAAGGGACAGACCGCCACCTACGAAGCCTCGTTCACCAACGTGAAAGAGACGGTGGCCGTGCTGCCGCTGTCCGGCGCATCGGAAGGACGGACCTGGCTGGTCGTGGCCGGCGTCACGGCACTGGTGCTGCTGCTTGCGGGCATCGTCGGACTGGCTTTGATCGGGCGCGGACGGCCGTGACGGAACTGCCGGACGGCAATCGCAATTCTCTGATCGCAATCCGGCAATCGCATTTTTTCAATCACAACTAAAGAGCAACACAACTTACGAAACTTCCCATAAAACCAACCAATCGGCTGCGGTAACAAGGCCGACCAAACCAAGGAAGAGAGGTCTCTCATCATGAAGACGAGAAGGCTTTGTGCAGTAATCGCCGCGGCGGCAACGTTGCTGGGCGGTATGGCGTTCGGCACGGCCGGAGCGTATGCGACCGGCAGCGCATCGATCGAAGTGCGGCATTCGCAGAAGGGGCACACCTACTCCGCGTACAAGTTCGCGTCATTGACGGTGGACGGCGACGCCGTGCAGGTCGACACCGACGCCGATTGGGTGACTGCGGTGACCGACGCGGTGGCCGCCGCCAACAACAACATGGACCCCGTTGTCAGCATGCCCTCCGAATATGACAGCAATCCGGCCGCGTTCGCCGCAACCAAGACCGGCGATAACGACGCCGCCTGGTTCCGCACATTCGCGGCCTCGTTGGCGGTTGGCGATGGCGTCGTTGCCGACAAAACCGTTGCAGGCAACGGCGGTACGGCTGCCATCGGTTCGCTTGAAGAAGGCTGGTATCTCATCACCGATGTGGACAAGGACGGCGGTCGGGGAACCAATGCCATCGTCGCCACCACGCTGAACGGCGTGGCCGCCACATTCAAAGTGAAGGGCGATCCGGCAACCGGCCAGGGCAAGATCAACGCTGTCGGCATGTTTGTGGCCAAGAACGAGAACGAGCCCGACCAGCCGGGCAAGACGGCCGATACGATTACCACCACTGAAGGCGTGAGCATTGGGCAGACCGTCGCCTACACCATCACACTGGATATTCCGAACGCGGCCGAAGGCTACGACAAGTATCCGTACTTCGTGAAGGACGTGGCATCCAAGGGTCTGACGGTCAACAAGGACTTCAAGGCCGTTGTCCGAGCCGCGGATGGCACGGAAACGAATATGCCGTTCGCCTACGTGACCGTTCCGACCGTTGGAGCCGACGGCAAGACCACCACCGTGCTGGAATTCGACTTGGCCAACAAGAGCGGCCAGCTGGTCATCACCTACACTGCCGTGGTCAACAAGGACATCATCGACATGGGCAACAAGGTTACCAACAAGGCGGCCGTGTCCCGTGACACCGAGGTGTGGAATACGCCGGTCGAATTCGACTCCTATACCGGGGGCTTCTCCTTCCACAAGTACGGTGTCGGAAGCGATGCCAATGGTCTCGCAGGAGCGAAGTTCCACGTGTTCGAGGGAACCGAGGTTTCGCAGACCCCGCTCAAGTTCATCAAGATTGTGGATGGCGAATACCGCCTTGCCGAAGCGAACGAGAACGGCGCTGTCGCGGATGTGG
>ENA-OQKS01000118-OQKS01000118.1-human-gut-metagenome-genome-assembly--contig:-NODE-118-length-23800-cov-3.803531_pt1 | contig 23800 bp, 17 predicted proteins | sample MGYA00242804_ERZ504808 | MGnify/ENA primary metagenome ERZ504808 (study PRJEB26092, sample SAMD00036375) | human gut metagenome | host: Homo sapiens | study: EMG produced TPA metagenomics assembly of...
AGGAATTCGACAAGGAGTGCGGCGATTTCGCTGACGAACTTGCCAAGGAGCGCTGATTGCCATGGCACGCGCATCCCGGACCTCCCAAGCCCCGTGCGGCGCGGCAGGCCAAAATGCTGTACGACATGTGCGCAATGGCGATCGTGGCCGGCAGGGCCGATCTGGACGGGGCGGATGAAGTTGGTTTCGACATCGAACTGCCGATGTTCACGGTCGGTCGCGCCGGCGAACTCGCCAACGTGCATCCGCAGACGCTCCGCCAATACGATCGTTTGGGGGCTGGTGGTGCCGCAACGCACGGACGGTGGCGCTCGCCGGTATTCGCTGCGAGACATCTCGCGCCTTGCGAAAGCGCAGCAGCTGAGTCAGGAAGAAGGCATCAACCTGGCTGGCATCGCGCGGATCCTTTCCTTGGAAGAGGAGAACCGCGAGCTGCGCCGGCAAGTCGAGCGATTGCGCCGGCCGGCCGGTTCCAGCGTGTTCGCGGCCGATGCGGACGGTGACATTGTGGAAATCGAACGTTCCCGCCGCGCTCGCATGTGGCGTCGGCAGATTCAGGTCGACGCCCGTCAGCTGCCGTCGCGCGAGTCCGTGGAGGCCGCGCGTGTCGCGGCTGATGCGTACGACACGCGCGGTGGGGGTGTCGCAGGCGAAAACGAGGGGATTGAGAGGGGTAAACCCGTTTCTCAGCCGATTTCTAGGTCTATCGTGCTTTGGGGGATTGACTGATTTTCAGAAAACATTGAAAAAAATTCAAAAACAGGCATATCTTGCAACAGATGTGCCTGTTTTGTTATATAGTTTTACCAAATGCATTGCTTCCTGCGACGATGTCGTTGTTGTGGGAAATAATGTTGAGTATCCGCGTTCTAACTGTCATTCTTCCGGTCGTCAAGGTGCTTCGGTGAAAGATGGTTCTCTTTGCCCATGAATAATCATGGAGGAGGGGGTAAGATATGCGGCGAGAACAGGAAAGGTTAGGAGCGTACAGTGCCAAGAGTTGCGTTCACAGCTAAGACCCGCAAGTATCTCGGGTCTCTGGATGCCGTGGAATCGGTCACCCAGTATCGTATTTGTTACTCCAAGGAGTTTCGCGATGATTGCATGCGCAGGTATGCCGAAGGTGGCTCGCCTGCCGCGATTTTCCGCGAGGCCGGGCTTGATCCGAAGATCATTGGATACAAGCGCGTGGAACGTTGCATCGCTCGCTGGAAGGCGGAAAATGCGGAAAAGGCCGCTGAAACCGCTGTGGAAAACAGTGAAAATCAGGGAGAGTGAATTTCAAATCTCCCGATACAAGTGAAATTTTCGAATTTCATGGATTATAGCGATGGGGGTTGCCGATAATTCGTGAAAAAAATCGGATGATTTTGCGAATACGTAGGCGCGAAGTATTGCGTCGATATGGGAAGCGCTCGGATGGAGGACCGTCCGGGCGCTTTTCGTTTGCCTCGCTTGTATGCCTGTTTGTTGTCTGCCGTTTTGCCGCGACTCGCGAATGCTGCCGTCTTGCCGCTCTGCTGAAATGGCAGTGGAAGTCGCGATGGACGGCGCTGCCCGGAAATCCGGTGCTCCGCGTCCGACGGTCGTAGGGAAGGAACATCATGACCGAGACGAACCTGATGATCAAGGCCGTGTTCTGGGATATGGACGGCACGCTGATCGATTCCGAACCGTATTGGCATGAGGGTGAGATGAAAATCGCAGCCGCGCATGGCGGATATTGGGATGAGGAGCTCGCCTGGCAGGGTTCGGGCACGCCGGTTCCGGATGTGGCCCGTCGCATGGTGGAGCATGGTTGCCAGCTGTCGATTGAAGAGATCGGCCAGGGCATGATCGATTACGTCGCCCAAAAGGAATTCGAGCGCATTCCGTGGATCGAAGGCGTGGAAGACGTGCTTGTCGCGCTGCGTGACGCTGGCGTTCCTTCGATGCTGGTCACCACGTCGCCGCGTCATCTTGCGGAGAATCTGGTTGTCCAAGCGCCGGCTGGCGCGTTTGCGGGCTACGTGTGCGGCGATGATGATGTTGAGAAGAAGCCGTCTCCGGCCCCGTATTTGGAGGCGGGTCGTCGCTTGGGTATCGCTCCGGAAGATATGAAGTACTGCATTGCGATTGAGGATTCCATGTCGGGCCTGCGTTCGGCCGTCGCCTCCGGCGCGACGACGATCGGCCAGACCGGGTTCATGCAGATCGACAATTCCAACGGCCCGCAGTTCGCCTCGATCAAGGGCTACGAGGGCATTGACGCGGCCTCGCTCGACGCTTTCGTGCGTCAGCGCGTATCCCAGGTCTGATTTTTCGCCCCATCTCGCTTACGTATGGCAGATTTGTCTGGTGGCTAGGAAAAGAAAAAGCCCGCTGCGGTGGAATGAATGCAGCGGGCTTAGTGGAGCCGACGGTAGTCGAAACCGCGACCTCTTCGATGCGAACGAAGCGCTCTACCAACTGAGCTACGGCCCCAAGTCATGTCTAGCAACACGCTAAGCAAGACAACTCTCGCGATTCTAGTACGAAGTCTGTACGAATGCAATCTGCGAGATTCGCGTGTTGCGGAATATCCCTTGCAGGAAAAGCATGCGAAAGCATACGAAAACGGTGCCTTCCGAAAAATCGAAAGACACCGCAATCGCAAGAAAAGGAGAAAACGTAAGATCAGGCTTCCGCGGTCGCGGTATCAGCCTTCTTTTTGTCGAACTTTGCTTTGAGCAAGCCGACGAAGGTAGGAATCAGCGACAGCACGAGAATCGCAATGATGACCAGTTCGAAATGCTTCTGCACGGCCGGAATGCCGCCGAAGAAATAGCCGAGCAGCGTGAACAGCGTGGACCAGCACAGGCCGCCGAGCACGGAGAACGGGGGTGAAACGGCTCCAACGCATGCCGGAAATGCCGGAAATGAACGGCATGAACGTGCGGATGAACGGGAAGAAACGGCCGAGGAACACGGCGAGCGGGCCCCACTTTTCGATCATGCCTTCGGTTTTGGCGAGGCGTTCGGGGGTCATAGCCTTGACTCTGCCGGATTCGATGATGCGACGGCCGAAGAAGTGGCCGATCCAGTAGTTGCACTGGTCGCCGATGATCGGAGCGCACCAGACCACGGGCAGCAGCGCGAACAGCGGTAGTGCGGAAACGCCGGTCTGGGCGTCGGGCGCGGCGAAGAAGCCGGCGGCGAACAGCAGGGAGTCGCCCGGCAGGAACGGGAAGAACACGACGCCGGTTTCGACGAACACAATCAGGAAGATGAAACCAAGCGTGGGGGCGACGCCCATGGAGATCCAGCTGGCGATCGCCGTGCGCGGATCCTTGAGCAGATTAATGAAGAAGTTGATAATTCCCATGAAATGCTCTCTGTGAGTACCTTACATCTAAACGTCCAAAATTAAGTGGTTCAGGCTGCCTTGTGTGGGTTGGCCTCGCGGAACCAATGTCAGCCTACCAGTGGCCCTCTAATGCGGCGCCTAGTAATGCCCGACGGTTGGCAAATCTGCACAAACGGACGCAAAGTGCCAACTGCGGTGGGTGATTTTGGTTTGGTGGTGTTTGGCGTTTGGCTGTTTGGCTTTAGAGTATGCGATATATCCGGTATATCGCGTATCGCTCATTGTGATTTGGCGTTGTGACCTTACGATTTTGGTTTTTTTGGGGGGGTGACCTCATGATTTTGATTTGGTGACCTCACGATTTGAAAAAAAGGCGGCGAAAAACGGAATCGTGAGGTCAACAAATCAAATAGTGGGGCCGCTGAACACGAATCGCGCATGTTGACGGTACGAAAGTGTGTTTCGATGGCGCGGAAGATAGCGTGGAAACAGCAGTAAGGCAATGCGAGAGCGGTTGGGGCAATGCAAGACTAGGCGAATACGGCAAATACAAGGGAGTGTGAATCGTGGCGGAAAATCTTGCGCAATCGGTTGATGGGAATCTGAATCGGCAATCGCGGGCGCTGCTCGAAGCGTTGCATGCGGCGGCCGGAAAATTCTCCATGTTCGGTCATCAAAACGAAACCAGCAAGGTGATTACCCCCGATACGGATTCCGACGTGCATGCCGTGACCGGCGCATATCCGGCGGTCTGGGGCAATGATTCGGGCGCTGCCGGCACGGGCGCATATGGCACTCCGCTGCCGGAATCGCCGTATGCGCGCGATTTCAACGCTTTCGCGCGCAACAGCTTCATACGCATGGCCGATTCGCTGCCACGTATGTACACGAGGTAAGTACGTGTGCGCGGTGTAAACATGCGTTTGCGGGCGGATTCTTCCAGTCGGTGGAGGAATCTGCCCGCTTTTAGTCTTGTAGGAGGGCGGATTCTTCCAGTCACTGGAAGAATCAGGACGTTTTTAAGCCTGTTGGCGTCCGAATTGTTCCAATGTCTGGATGTTTTGGGACGTTACTGGGGCTGTAAGCGGGGTGATTGTTCCAGTGGGTGGGGGAATCACCCCGCTGAGGGTCTGTTTTGTGTCCGGATTGTTCCAGCGATTGGGGGTTTAGGACGCGGGGAGGGCTGTTTTCCTTTGCGTTGGATAGGCTGAAGGCATGGAACGCATGAATGAGACGTTGGACTTGAAACTGAATGAGTTGAGTGCGAATACGGCAGAAGTAACGGGAACTGCGGGAATGGTGAATACGGCGGAGATGGCAGAATCGCCGACAGCGGCGGAACAGTCTGGAACAGAACAGTCTGGTACGGGGCTTGACGCCCTCGTGTGCGGAACCGACGTTCCGCAAGGCACGGTGGTGATGGCTGCCACGCCGATCGGCAACACGGCCGACGCCTCCGCACGCCTCATTGCGCTCCTGGAACGCGCCGACATCGTGGCCGCCGAAGACACCCGCCGTCTCTACGCGCTCGCCAACCGTCTCGGCGTGCACGTGAACGGCCGCGTGGTGGCCTACCACGATCACAACGAGCGAGACAAGTCCGACGGTCTGCTCGATCAGGTGGAAACCGGCGCTACCGTGCTGGTCGTGTCCGACGCGGGCATGCCGACCATCAACGATCCAGGCCTCGCGATCGTGCGTCGCGCCATCGAACGTGGCCTGCCCGTCACCTGCGCTCCCGGCCCGTCCGCAGTGCTGGACGCGCTGTGCCTTTCAGGACTGCCCACCGACCGCTTCTGCTATGAAGGATTCCTGCCGCGCAAGCATTCCGAACGCGTGCAATACCTGCGTACCCTGCGTTCTGAACGCCGCACCATCGTGTTTTACGAAACCCTGCATCGCATCGACGATTCCATGGCCGACCTGCTTGACGTGTTCGGTCCGAACCGCAAGATGGCGCTTTGCCGTGAACTTACCAAGGATTTTGAGCAGATCCGTCGCGGAACCATCGCGCAGATTCGCCAGAGCGTGATCGACGAGCCGCCGCGCGGCGAAATGGTGTTGGTCGTTGCCGGCGCTTCCGAAGAGGAGGCTGACGCTGCTGCCCCCGCATCGTTGAGCGTCGAAGACTTGGCGGTGCTGTCGATCGACCGTGCGCAGGAAGACAATCTGCGCATCAAAGACGCGATTTCGCAGGTCGTTGCCGAGCATCCCCTTGCGGACGGCTCGCTTGCCAATCGCAAGCAGGTCTACAATGCGGTTCTTGCGATGAAGCAGTGAGTCCATATTAGTTACCGTCCGGCGATTGCCTATCGTGCGATTGCCCGTCGCGCAAGTGTTAGCTGCATGCTTGCGATCCGCACGATTCCAACGATTCCAGCAGTATTTGCAGGGCGCGGGCCACGTCCGGCCCGCCGACTTGCGCAAGATAGTCCAACATCGCCGGTGTTGCGGAAGGATTGGCGACCAGCCATTTGCGCAGTTGCGGCGCGTATTCCGCGATATGCCATAGCACGTCCTGCGGTGTGTCCGGACTGCACGCCACCAGCGGCGTCAATGGAATTGGGGGAGACGGCGGATCCACCAGCGGTTTCGGCCGCGGTTTGGGCTGGTATGGCGGCGGTTCGCGGCACGTCCGCTGTGCACGGTGCGCGAGATTCCGCGCATCCCGATGCGTCGCGCGATGCGTCCGTGGCCTGCGTTTTTCTTGGATTCCGAGCAGTCTGCGGAATCCGTTTGCTCTGTCGGCACCTATCCTGTCGGCGTGCGTCGCGCGCCGCGCCTTATGCCTGCTATGCGCTGCGCTCATATTCGTCGCTTCTTCCGTCGATCGCAAGAATGTAGTTGCGCGCCTGTGGCGCGTTGCGAATATGCTTCGTCTCCTGCATGATTTGCATGCAATCGTTGGAGCGGAAATGAAATTCCTGCATGAGCATGCAGATGATTTCGGAAACCAACGATTCGCTTTCGGGGGTGCAGTTCAATGCGAGATCGCATGCGGTGCGAACAGGCGTGGTCACGATGATCGGACCGACTTTGATGGTGTGTTCGTTTGGTGCGAGACGGTTGAAAACGTTGATTTTACGGCCGTAACGTAGCGCTCGATAGTGGGCTTTCGCGATAATGTCGATGGATTCGGGGAAGGTGCCGCCTAGCCAAACCCATGCGGCGGTGCGTGAACATGCCACGGACCGGCTTGGCAGCAATGTCGCGATGATGCAGGACCGCCCGTACAACGTGTTCGAATCGTGGCATGAATAGGCGTTCGCGCTGTCGAGCTTGCACAGCGCGCCGGATGAGGCCAGCAGGTTCAGGCACATCGGGCCCGGAAGGTCATCGTTGCCCAGAAGGGGTGGTGGAGTGTCCATGACGGTACCGTAGCGGATTCGAATTCCGTTGCGCCACCAGCCCCCGAAAATCTGTGGATATGTGGAAAATGATTGTTACGTAATGCAACAATGTGGATAGATCGGCAGATATGCAAATTATGATGCAAACTATTTCAAACGATTGAAATCGATGATCGCACGTCCATCCTCCAATAAAAATCCAACTACCGAAATACATGGAAAATGCGGGATATGGCGCTTTGTATAATCGGGCACCATGAGTCATATTTTGGTTGAATGTTGCTTGGCCGTATGCTAACGGCCCCCGTCCATATCGGTCACGTCGCCGGATTCGGCGTGCCCTCCGACGTATACGCGCGCTACGAGCGCATGAAGGGCAATGACGTGCTGATGGTGTCTGGCACCGACGAGCACGGCACCCCAATCCTGGTGGAAGCCGACAAGGAAGGCGTGAGCGCGCAGGAGCTCGCCAACCGCTACAACCGCGTGATCGCCAAGGATCTGTGCGACCTCGGCCTGAGCTACGACCTGTTCACCCGCACCACCACCGGCAATCACGAGCAGGTGGTGCAGGAACTGTTCAAGCAGTGCCTCGCCAACGGCTACATTTATAAGGGCACCCAGAAGGTCGCCATCTCGCCGTCCACCGGCCGCACCCTGCCTGACCGTTACATCGAAGGCACCTGCCCGATCTGCGGTGCCGACGGTGCCCGCGGCGACCAGTGCGACGCCTGCGGCAACGAACTCGACCCGGACGAGCTCATCAATCCCGTTTCCAAAATCAACGGCGAAACCCCGCGCTTTGAGGAAACCGAACACTTCTTCCTCGACCTGCCGGCGCTCGCCGAAGCCAATCTCGCATGGCTGAAGACCCGCGAAGGCTGGCGTACCAACGTCATCAACTTCTCCATCGGCCTGTTCAAGGAAGTCAAGCCGCGTGCCATCACGCGTGACATCGACTGGGGCATTCCCGTTCCGGTTGCCGGCTGGATCGACAATCCGAACAAGAAGCTGTACGTGTGGTTCGACGCGGTGATCGGCTACTTGTCGGCATCCATCGAATGGGCTCGCCGCAAGGGCGATCCGGAAGCATGGCGCGCATGGTGGAATGATCCGGAAACCCCGGGCTACTACTTCATGGGCAAAGACAACATCACGTTCCACTCCCAGATCTGGCCGTCCGAAATGCTCGGCTACAACGGTCAGGGCTCCAAGGGCGGCGAAACCGGCAAGCTCGGTCCGCTGAACATGCCGGAGCAGGTCGTGGCTTCCGAATTCATGACCATGGAAGGCAAGAAGTTCTCGTCTTCGCGTGGCATCGTCATTTATGTGAAGGACATTCTCGCCCGCTACCCTGTGGATGCCGTGCGCTACTACATTTCCGTGGCCGGTCCGGAAAGCTCCGATTCCGACTTCACATGGGCTGAGTTCGTGCGCCACAACAACGAGGAGCTTGCCGCTTCCTGGGGCAACCTCGTCAACCGTGTGGCCAATCTGATGAACAAGAACTTCGGTGAGATTCCGGCGCTCGATGAGAGCGAAATGACCGATGAGGATCGCGCTCTGCTGAGCGAAACCAAGGCCGCGTTCGACACGGTCGGTTCGCTGATCGAGAACCATCGCCAGAAGAACGCGCTGAGTGAAGCCATGCGCGTGGTCGGCGACATCAACAAGTACATTTCCGCCACCGAACCGTGGAAGATCAAGGACAATCCGGCTCGCCTCGGCACCGTGCTGCACGTTGCCGCCCAGGCCGTGTCCGACGCGAACCACCTGCTGGCCCCGTTCCTGCCGCATTCCGCGCAGAAGGTGTGGGAGGCTCTCGGTGGTACAGGCACGTTCTCGCCGTTGCCGCGCTTGGAAGAGGTCGAGGATCTCGACAAGCCGGGCTTCATGTATCCGATCATCACCGGCGACTACAAGCTGGGCGAAACCGTGCATCCGTGGGCTTCCGAGCCGATCGTGGCCGGCACTGCAGTGCCGAAGCCGCATCCGATTTTCGCGAAGATTCCGCCGGAGGCCGTTGAAGAGGAGCTCGCTCGCTTCGATTCGGAGCTGAAGGCTCGTCGTGAGGCCGAGGCGGCCCGTCTTGCCGCCGAAAAGGCCAAGCTGGAAGGCTGATTCGCTGATTCACCTGGGGATTCGGCTTGATTTGGCCTGATTTGCCGCTAAGGTGAGTTGTTCTGATTGCCGGTGCAAGGAATTACGAAGTTCTTGCACCGGCTTTTTATATCTGATTTTGCAAATCCGACTTGTAAATCTAATGCGCAATATTCGACTTTCTGTATACGATTTTACAAATCTATAGTGCAATCCGGATTGAATCGATTTCAAAATCCGTAACAATCGCTATTTCTCTTTGCCATTCCTCTCGTTACAATGAGGAAGTTGAGGGAAATGCGATGCTGCAGGGAGGCTCTTATGTTGGACGTCAAGCGAGTGCTGAAAGCCGCGCCTACGAAAATGCGTTCCCAAGAGCCGCTGCAGCAGTTGTGGACGCCCTGGGGCGAACAGATCGCCGGCGAATGGTTGTCTTCCAACGACGCCCACAAGGCGTTCTGCCCTGCAAAAGACGGCGAACGCAAACTGGAAAACGGCCGCACGCCAATCCTGAACGAGCATCCGCGCCCAACCATGGTGCGCGGCAATCACACCATGCTCAACGGATTCTGGGATTACGCGATCGTGTCCATTCCCGAAAGCGGCAACGGCTCGAAATGGCGCAAATCCGCGGCTGTGCTCACCTGTGACGAAGCGGTGCAGGCAGTGAAGGAAGCGGCCATCCCCGAAACGTTCGACGGCAAGATTTTGGTGCCGTTCTCCCCGGAATCCGCGCTTTCCGGCGTGCATCAGACGATTTACCCAGACAATATGATCTGGTATCGCACGGTGGTGCATCCCGTGACGCTTGGGGGAGGGGAAGCGGTTCGGCAGATCGGCGATGCGAACCGCTTGATGCTGCATTTCGAAGCGGTCGATTACGTGTGCGCCTGCTTTATCAACGGGCAGTTTGCAGGGATGCATGTCGGGGGATATTTGCCGTTTGACGTCGATATTTCGGCATTCGTCGATCCCGATGATGCTTTCGAGATTGCGTTGTGCGTGTACGATCCGAACGATTCGGGCACGCAAATGCGCGGCAAGCAGAAAATCGAGCGCGAGGGGATTTGGTACACCGCGCAAAGCGGCATTTGGCAGAGCGTGTGGATGGAGATCGTGCCGGAAGCGTACGTGCAGACGCTTACGCTGAAGGGCGCCGCCGACGGCAGATTGTTTATTCGCGCGGAAATCGGCGGAGACAAGCCGAATGCCAAACTGCATATCGTCGTAGCCGATCCCGCGGACGGCACGATCGTCGCGGACGAATTGCTGCCGGCTGGCATGCGCAAGGTGCGCACGGAAATCGCAACGCGGGCCGAACACTTGTGGTCGCCGAACGATCCGTATTTGTATGACGTGACGGCGACGCTGGAATTTGGTGCGGCGAAATCGCAGGGAAAGCAGGAAAAGCTGCAGCAAGAATCGCAGGAAATTCAAGAGAAACCCGCGAAATCGCAGGAAAAGCAAGATATTGTGCGCTCGTATTGCGCGTTCCGCACGGTTGAGATTAAGCCTGATTTGAAGGGTATCGCGCGCTTCCATCTCAATGGCAAGCCGGTGTTCCTCAAGGGTGTGCTCGACCAGGGCTATTGGCCGGACGGCCTGCTGACCGCGCCGAGTGATGAAGCGCTGGTGCATGACATAATCGCCATGAAGGAATCCGGCTTTACTATGCTGCGCAAGCATATCAAAATCGAGTCGGCGCGCTGGTACTACCATTGTGACCGCCTCGGCATGCTGGTATGGCAGGACGCGGTGTCGGGTGGCGGCGAATACAACGCGTGGGTCACCAACCGCAAGCCGACGCTCATGCGTGCCACATGGAACAAGTACCGCGACGACACGGCGAAGCATTTCGCGGCGCTCGGTGCCGACGATTCGACGTACCGCCGCGACTGGTCGCGCACCTGCGATGCCATGGTGCACATGCTTGCCGGCCACCCGTCGATCGTCACGTGGGTGCTGTTCAACGAAGGGTGGGGGCAGTTCGACGCGTGCGATGCGGCGGAACGCATTCATGCGCTTGACCCGACGCGCCCGATCGACGCCACGAGTGGCTGGTACGACCAGCGTTGCGGCGATGTTCACAGCGTGCACAACTACTTCCGTCCGCTGGAAATCTACCCGGATAAGGGACCGTTGCGTGGGTATGTGGCCGAATATGAAAAACGGCATAAGCGGCGTCGTCGTGCCGCGCATTACGCGGTGTTGCCGGTTGCGCAGCATGGCGTTCGTGCGTTCGTGATTTCGGAATTCGGAGGATTGGCGCAGTTGGTTGCCGATCATGCTGCGGTTTCGCGCGCGTACGGCTACGGTGAATACGATTCGATTGAGGATTGGCGCACTGCCGTCCGTTCCGTGCTTGATTCGGCGGAATCGTTGGAATCACGCGGATTGGCGGGCTACGTGTATACGCAGGTTTCCGACGTCGAAGAAGAGCTCAACGGCCTCATGACCTACGATCGCCGCCTCAACAAATTCGCGCAATGATTCGCCGAGATTGAGTGCGGTCATGGCGGTCATGGAAGCGTTCTGCTTCTTGCGTTTCGGTGGCGCGTTCGGTACGTTGGGAACGGCGGCTATTATGGCGCCATCACAGCGAGCCACGGCGGAACGGAGCGAGGAGATGTGCGTTGCGTTTGCATTGGCCGCATTAACCGAGGGGGTCTTGTGACCATGAATCATGTTCCGGAAGCGCCGCAGTCCGCAAGCGGCGATTATGCGTGGTTGGGAGCCGAGCCGGGTTCCGTAGCCGATCAGCTGTATATGTCGGCGGCCGACGAATGGAATCAGGCAATCAATTCGCGTTTTGTGAATGAATTGCTGGATGATACACTTCCAGAATCGATTTTGAAGTCTTATTTAATTCAGGATTTCAAGTTCTTTAATCAGGGCATCATGGCACATGCGATTGAACTTGCGCCGCGTCAGGAAACCAAAGATATGCTGGCGAAACAATCGCAATGGTTTGCTGACAATGAAGCAACATATTTTACCGGATTCCTTAAGGAATACGGAATTACTGACGAAGAATACAATAATTCCGAGCAGACTCCGGCAAATCGTGAATATTGCGAATATCTGACCAAGCTGGTTCAGGGAACTTGGGAAGAACTCATTACTGCGCTGTGCTGCATGGAATGGATTTATCTTGCCTGGGCCAAGCGCACCATCGACGCTGGCGTCGTTCAGCAGATTCCGGCGCACAAGGGTTGGGTTGATTTGCATGAGGGCGATTATTTCCGCGCCTGGACGGGCCGCCTGATCGCGCTCGTCAACGAGTATGCGTCGGTGGATGGCTCGGAGGCCGACGTGTTCCGCACCATCGTGCATCTCGAGCGTCGCTTCTTTGAGGATTCCTATCCGCAGCGGTGAGCGGTGAGCATGATATGAGGCAATGAGCGCCAATGCAAATTGGCGGTAACGCGGTAACGCAATAACGCAAGCAGGGGGAGATCCGCAGAATACGCGGATCCCCCCCTGTAATTGTTGGGGCAACCGGCATGCCCCAACGTGTCAGATCAGCTCGATATCCACATCCAAGTGGAGCGGCTTATCGGCTGGAATGTGGTACTGCGGGTGCACCGGGCTCATCCAGGAATCGTCGCCGCCGACGCCCATTTGCGCGGCGAGCACGCGCAGGAACATGTGCTTCGGAGCGGGCAGTTCGTCCTGATGCTGGGCTTCTTCCAACATGAATGCGCTGTACGGCTGCAGGCTGAGCGCAAACGCTGATTCGCCGTGACGGCTCACACGCATGCCATGACCGGCATCATCCGTGATCTCAGCCCAACGCACATCCTCATGGTTGCCGGTTTCCTGCGGCATGAGGTACGGCGCATGATCGTCGTAAGCGTTGGTGTTCCAAATGCCCAGCTTGGCATGCTTGCGGTCGGCGTAGGTTTCGTCGGGTCCGGGGCCGTAGAAGCGCAGGTTGGAGTATTCGACCGGCAGCGTCCATTCCAAACCGAAAGCCGGAATGGTCGGGGCTTCCTGAGTTTCACCCGGATAGTCGACGCTCAAGTGCAGCTTGCCGGTGGTGTCTGCCACATACGTGATGGTGACGTGCGTGCGCTGCGGAATGGCGAGCTCGTACTCGTATACGGCTTTCAACGTATCGTCATTGACCTGTTCGATGGTGTTGTTGACGCACTTGGCGTAACGGCCTGCGCCGACCCACTGCGCGCGGTCGTAACCGTGGCCTGCACCGCGATCGTTGTCGGTCAGCGCGCGGAACGTGGTGAGCGTGGGCCTGCGCAGCACGAATTCACGGCCGTCAAGCGTGTACGAAACAATGCCGCCCTGCGTACGCGACAGCAGAATCTCACGACCGGATCCCTGCACGCCAGCATTCCAACGGCCAACGGTCACAATGCCGTCAACAGGCTTCGCCTCGCTGGCAGCAACCGGCTTGGAGCCTGCAACCACGGTCTGGCCGAACGACAGCTCGTAGCCCTTCGGCGCCCACTCTTCCGCGGCGGCAAGGCGTTGGCTCACTTCGAGCGTGAGCTCGTTGGCTTGGCCTCGGTAGGCCTCCAACGGCCATTCAATATCGAAGTGCTTGGTTTCGCCAGCCGGCACATCAAAACGCTGTTCGGCCTGCCATACCGGCTCGCCATCCGCAAGCACGCGCGTAACGAACACATAGTCGGCGGTGGAAACGAACAGATTGTCATTCGCGATCTCAACGCCGGTTTCACCCGGCACAATGCGCACGTTGGCATACAGCTGCTTGACGTCTTGCGCCTTTGGCGACGGCGTGCGATCGGCGAACACAATACCGTCTCCGGCAAACTCGTAATCGCTCGGACGATCGCCGAAATCGCCGCCGTAGCAGAGACGTTCATCGCCATCGGGCAAGCGTACAAGAATCGCCTGATCAATGAAATCCCAAATAAATCCGCCCTGATATTGCGGGTAGCGTTCCAGCGCAACATATTCGTCCATATTTCCGACGGAATTGCCCATGGCGTGCATGTATTCGCAGGAAATATACGGCTTCTTCGGATCGGACTTGAGATATTCCTCGATTTCGTCGGCGTGCGCGTACATGCGGCTTTCGATGTCGGTCACGTCGTCATACTTGCGATTGTGGGTCACGCCCTCGTAGTGCACTGGTCGGTTCGGGTCGAGTTCGTGCACGTGGACGCTCATCGCGCGGAACACGTCTCCCGCATACGATTCGTTGCCAAGCGACCAGATGACTACGGAAGCATGGTTGTAGTCGCGCTTCATCATGCTGTTCACACGGTCCACGCACGCGCCCTCCCATTCGGGCTTGCTGCCCGGAACGGCGGAATCCTCGGTGACCACGTCTCCCGGCAGGCACCAGCTGCCGTGCGTTTCAAGATTGGTTTCGTCGATCAGGTAGATGCCGTATTCGTCGCACAGGTCGTACCAGTATTCCTGGTTGGGGTAGTGCGAGGTGCGGATGGCGTTGATGTTGTGCCTCTTGCAGAACGTGATGTCGTCGATCATGTCTTGCCTGGTGATGGCGCGGCCGCGCTTCGCGTCGAATTCGTGGCGGTCGGCGCCCTTGAAGACCACGCGCTTGCCGTTGAGCTTCATGATGCCGTCTTCGATGCGGAAGCGACGGAAGCCGACGCGCTGCGTTGCGGTTTCAACGATCGCGCCATCATGGCCGATCACCACAACTTGCAGTTCGTACAGTGCCGGGCTCTCGGCGCTCCACGGCTTGACGTCCAACGAGCCGGAAACGATGCCGGTTTCGTCGGATGCGGCCAATGCGGTTTCCCACACCACATTGCCACTCAAATCCTTCAGCGTCGCCGACACGGTGGCGGCATTCTTCGCATTGCGCACCGCGAGTAGCGCGTCGAGCGAACCGGTGGCGGTTTCCGGATTCCAATCCGCTTCGACCTTCATATCTTCAATGTGCACATGCGGCTGTGCGGCGAGTTCCACGGAACGGAACAGGCCGTGCAAACGCCAGTAATCCTGATCTTCCAGCCAGGATGCGCTTGCGTATTCGTAGCAGGCGACGGCCACGACGTTTTCGCCGTCGTGCAGCGCTTCGGTGATGTCGAATTCGTTCGGGGTGTAGCCGTCTTCGCCGTAGCCGACGAACACGCCGTTGACCCACACGTAGATCGCGGTGGCCATGCCGTGGAACGTGATGCTGACGGTGCCGCCATTTTGACGGGCCGTATCAAGACGCTCGGCGACGGTGAACGTGCGGCGATACAGTGCCACATGGTTGGTTTCGGGAACGTTCGGCTCCTGCGGATTCTCATGGCCGTCCCACGGGTACTGAATATTCACGTACTTGTGGTTCATGTATCCCGCGTTCTGCAGGTGGGAGGGCACGTCGATGCGGCCGAAAGCGGAATCGTCGAAATCCTCGGCTGCGAACGGCTCTTCCTCAAGATCGATGTCGGAGGCCTGCACCATTTCCACGCGCCATTCGCCGTCGAGGCTTTGCTTCAAATCGCTCGGCTCGCCGATCGCGGGAATGTGAGAAAAGGTTACGTGATTGGAATGTGCCGGCGTGCGATTCACTGCGAACACCGTGGGGTCGGTGAGCCACGCGGCGGATGCGGTGGTGATCTTATCTGCCATGATTTCCTCGTTTCCGAAACATAACTTCGTTGTTGATGTAGGTTTAGTTGGTGTGTACTTTTGTGTACTCAGAGTAATAAGCTCTTTTACTAGCATGGTAAACGTTGTTTACTTAAATTGCAAATCTGCGTGTTGCTTTATTTGCAACTGAATTTACTTATATGGCGATAGGTGACGGCAAATGGCGGTAGTAATCATGATTGCAGATGTCAGTATTTGATAATCGTAAGAACTGCGATTGCGACACGCCGTTTGGGGGCTTTGTTTACTAAGGAATTTTACTTTTGATAGTAAACAACGTATACTCAATTTTCGAGGTCAACGGGTGATCTCATCAAAATCTTCTAAGGAGAAGAGATAATGAGCAATACGACCACTACTGCGAACGGCACGGCTCGTTGCGGAAAGCTCGGCCAGCGCGTAGCGTACGCGTGCGGCAACCTTGGCCAGTCCGCGTTCTATAACGCACTGAGCACCTACTTCGTCGTCTATGTGACGAGCTCCTTGTTCGCTGGTGTCGATAAAGGCGTCGCCACCAAGCTGATCGGCATCATCACCGGCCTGGTCGTGGTGATCCGTATCGCGGAGATCTTCATCGACCCGCTGCTGGGCAACATCATCGACAACACCACCACCAAGTGGGGCCGTTTCCGCCCATGGCAGTTCCTCGCCGGCGCGATTTCGTCCGTGCTGATCGTGCTAGTGTACACCGGCCTGTTCGGCTTGGTGAACGTGAACACCACGTGGTTCATCGTACTGTTCGTCATCACCTTCGTCGTGCTCGACGTGTTCTACTCCCTGCGTGACATCTCCTACTGGGGTATGATCCCTGCATTGAGTTCCGACTCCCACGAGCGCTCCACCTACACCGCACTCGGCTCCTTCACCGGCTCCATCGGCTACAACGGCATCACCGTCGTGGTCATCCCGATCGTCACCTACTTCAGCTGGGTGTTCACCGGCAAGTACGTCGAAAGCCAGTCCGGCTGGACCTGCTTCGGTATTATCGTCGGCCTGCTCGGCCTCTTGACCGCATGGACCGTTGCCTTCGGCACCAAGGAGAACGAGAGCGCCCTGCGCTCCAAGGCCCAGAAGAACGGCAACCCGATCGAAGCCTTCAAGGCCATCTTCCAGAACGACCAGCTGCTGTGGGTTGCCTTGAGCTACCTGCTGTACGCCATCGCCAACGTGGCCACCACCGGCGTGCTGATCTTCCTGTTCAAGTTCATCCTCGACAACCAGGCCGCATACTCCCTCACCGGCGTGATCGCACTGGTCGCAGGCTTGGTTATGGCTCCGCTGTACCCGATCCTGAACAAGCGCATTCCGCGCCGTTACCTGTACATCGGTGGCATGATCTCCATGATCGCCGGCTATGTGATGCTCGGCATCTTCTCCGACAACATCATCATGGTGTTCGTGGCTCTGGTGCTTTTCTACGTGCCGGGTACCCTCATTCAGATGACCGCCATCCTGTCGCTGACCGACTCCATCGAATACGGCCAGCTCAAGAACGGCAAGCGCAACGAGGCCGTCACCCTGTCCGTCCGCCCGATGCTCGACAAGATCGGTGGCGCCATGTCCAACGGCATCGTCGGCATCATCGCCGTGGCCGCTGGCATGACCGGCAATGCGACCGCAGCCGACATGACCGCATCCAACATCCACATCTTCAAGATCTGCGCCTTCTACATTCCGCTCGTGCTCATCATCCTGAGCCTGATCGTGTTTCTGTTCAAGGTGAAGATCACTGAGAAGATGCACGATGAGATCGTCAAGGAGCTCGAAGTGAAGCTCGCCAACGGTGAGATCGAAGCCGACGACGCTCAGACCGTGGAAGCCGTCGAGGCGGTTGCCGTGGCTGAAACCGCTGGAACTGCTGGAACCGCGACTCCGGCGGGCCAACCTGAATCCCGATAACTGAAATTCCCCTTCCTTTCCGACAACCAGGGCCGCCTGAAGCACTCCATCCGCTGCAGGCGGCCTTTCATTCTTTTCGTCTCCATGCCTCTCATCCCGTCCGGGTTTCTCCACTCACTGGAACAATCTGGACGATAAAAGGCCTGTCAGCGGGAGGATTCCTCCGCTCACTGGAGGTTTTTGGACAGTACGGGGGTATTTTTGCGGTCCGGATTCTTCCAGCGACTGGAGGAATATGGATGCTTGGAGAGTTGCAGACGGGGCGATTCTTCCGGTGGCTGGAGGTTTTTGGACGTTAGCAGGTCTGTTAGCGGGTAGCTTCCTCCACCGACTGGAGGTTTTGGGTCGCGCTAAGGCGTCCGGAGCTATGCTTCGCCGATGAGGGAGCCGCGTTCGTGGATCGTCGGTACCAGTGTGCGGATCACGATGGTGGCCTGTCCGCGCAGGGTGAGATCCTCGCCTTGCCTGCAACGGTGAATTTGCGGCGCCTCCTGATAATCCGTGGTCACGGTGCGGCTGATTTCGTTTTCCATCGCGTCGATGAATTGAGTATTGACGATTTCCGGCGCACCATATACCGAAATGTCGCGCAGATCCAACAATCCTGCCGGTATGGCCATGACGCGCCCGAGCAACGCGCCCGCTTCGGTGAGAATATGCGTACGCGCGGCGGGATCCTGCGAGATGCGTTGCTGCAACCTGTCACCGGAAACGAATGATTCGAGACATCCCTGTTTGCCGCATTCGCAGATTGGCCCGTTCGGGTCGACCACCACGTGTGCGATTTCTCCGGCAGTGAAGGAACTTCCTTCGATGATGACGTCGTTGAGGCATAATGCCGCGCCGACGCCCCGCCCGATGGAGATGAGCATGGAATTGGGGGAGCAGTCGCCGAAGAATCGTTCCGCCACAAGTGCCGCATTGGTGTCGTTGCCTACGATCACGGGCACTCCGGTGGCGTTTTCCACTTCGGTTTTCAGCGGCAGTTCGCTCCACCCCAAGTGCACGGATTTGCGCACCACGCCGTTGGGTTCCACAATGCCGGTCACCGCGATGCCGATGCCAAGGGTCGGCAGTGGCGTTGAGCTGATGAGCTGCCTGCAGAGGTCGATCACGTCATCGACGCTGCAGCCATGGTCGACGGGAAGCTCGGTGCGGTCCACGATTCTGCCGGAAAGATCCGCCAGCGCTCCTTTGACGAGCATCGGATTCGACAGGTCGACGGAGACGATTCGCCAGAAATCGGTGTCGATGGCGAGCACTTGTGAACGTTTACCGCGCCCTTCGCGATTGTCGGGGCCGAGTTCGCGCAGAATGCGATTGTCGACCATTTCGCCGGTCACTTCGCTGGTGGTGAAGCGCGAAAGTCCGATGAGTTTGCCGATATTGGCTCGCGACATTTGCGTTGCGGGGAAAAGCTGCTCGAATGCGGCGGTGATATTGCTGATTCGAATGTCGGAAGGTGATGCCTTTGCTTGGGTACCGCTCACGATGTCCTCGCTTTCTTGTGTGGAGCCGATACATATTGTAGTTTGTGGCGATACAAGTGCGTTATGTAATTTTTATTGGCAATAAAGATTACTAAACAAGAGTATACGGCATTTTTCCTCGAATTGCGATTGCTTTACGATTGTTACTAAATGGCGGAATTTCAGCTTTTTTGTGGAATAGCAATCGCGTGCCGGATTTAAATGTAAGGAAACTTGACAAAAAAGGATTACGTAGGTATGCTGTGACTATCCGGTGCAAGGAGGTGCCGGAATAATCTCACGAAGGAGAGAGATATGCGATCCCACACTCAGCGTTTGATGGTTTGCGCAGCTTCTTTCGCGGCTCTGTGCAGGGGTCTTGCAGGATGCGGTTCCAATACGGCCAGCACCGGCGGGGATTCCGGGGAGGTCGTCAACCTCACGTACATGCACCGTCTTCCGGATTCCGAAGGCATGACCTTGGTCAAAGACATTGTTGCCAAGTGGAACAAGGATCATCCGAACATTCAGGTCAAGGCCACCAAGTTCGATGGTGCCGCACAAGATATGATCAAGAAGCTGGAAACCGACGTCAAGGCCGGCAATGCTCCGGATCTTGCACAGGTCGGCTACGCCGAAGTGCCTGAGGTGTTCACCAAGGGCTTGCTCGAAGACGTGACCGAAGAGGCCGCGAAGTACAAAAGCGACTTCGCCGAAGGCCCATATTCCATGATGCAGGTTGATGGCAAGACCTACGGCCTGCCGCAAGATACCGGCCCGCTTGTGTACTTCTACAACCAGAAGGCTTTCGATGAGCTGGGCATCAAGGTTCCCAAAACCAAGGATGAGCTGATCGAAGCGGCAAAGACCGCGGCCGCGTCCGGCAAGTACATCATGGATTACGAAGCCGATGAGGCCGGCAACATCTTCGCAGGTTTGGCAAATGCTTCCGACCCGTGGTACACCGTCAAGAATGACGCTTGGGTGGTCAACACCAACGGCAGCGGTTCGCAGGCTTTTGCTGAAACCTTCCAGGAACTGATCGACAACAAGGCCACGCTGACCAACCCGCGTTGGGTGCCGTCGTTCGACGCATCCCTGCAGGATGGCACGCTGATCGGCAACATCGGCGCCGCTTGGGAGGCTCCGCTATTCAAGGACTCCGCAGGAGACACCGGCAAGGGTGACTGGCGTGTCACCCAGATCGGTGACTGGTTCGGCAATGGCACCAGCACCGGCCCTGACGGTGGTTCCGGCGTCGCAGTGCTCAAGGGTTGTGAGCACAAGGCCGAAGCCATGGAATTCCTCGACTGGTTCAACACTCAGGTTGAGGATCTGACCTCCCAAGGTCTGATTGTGGCCGCCAGCACCGAAACCGCGAAGACCCCTGAATCCTGGAACGAATTCTACGGCGGCCAAGACGTGATGAAGGAATTCGCTACTGCCAACGACAACATGGTCGCATTCAACTACATGCCGGGCTACTCCGCGGTCTCCGCAGCTATGCAGGAAGCCGCCGACAAGGCAGCCGACGGTTCCGGCAAGGTGGCGGACGTGTTCCCTGTGGCACAGCAGACCTCCATCGACACCCTCAAGAACTACGGCCTGTCCGTAGCGAAGTGATCGACGTATGGAACCAGGGATCACCCGCTCTGATTCCATAACCCCTCCAACGACGGTGTGGAGCCAACGCAACACACGGCTCCACACCGTTCCTTATGAAAATATTCCTTGTGAATATTCCCTATGAATCGATCTAGCTGATTCGACGGAGCGGCTGAAACCGGCACTCCTCTCCCGTGATGACGATTTGGATACGGCGATTCGAACTGTGAAAGATGCCATCAACGATGAATGGCATCCGATGCGAAAGATAGGTACATCATGACTGCAACAACGCAAGCGGCGAAACCAAAGCGCACTGATGCGCAACGCCGCGAGAATCGAACAGGATGGGCGTTCATGGCGCCATTCGGCATACTGTTCGCCATTGTATTCATCATCCCGATTTTCTATGCCATCTATTCCAGCTTCTTCCGTCAGGTCACCGAGGGCGGCGGCGCGTACGGCGGCGGCGAATTGGTGAATAAATTCGTAGGATTCCAGAATTTCGAGTACGTGCTTACGTCCGGCAATTTTTGGTCCGGTGTGGGCAGGGTGCTGATTTACACCCTCATTCAGGTGCCGCTGATGATCATCATCGCGTTGGCTTTGGCGATGGTCATCGATTCGTTCGTGGTCAAGCACATCACGGGTTTCCGTCTCGGCTACTTCCTGCCGTACGCCATTCCAGGTGTGGTCGCATCCATCATTTGGGTGTACCTGTATAACGGTCAGATTTCGCCGATCGTCAAAGGTCTTGCGGCCATCGGAATAAACGTTGATTTCTTCAGCAAGAACGTTGTGCTCGCTTCCATGGCAAACATCACCACATGGACGTTCACCGGCTACAACATGCTGATTTTCTTGGCAGCACTGCAGGCGATTCCGCACGAACTGTACGAAGCCGCACGCATTGATGGCGCAAGTGGATGGCAGATCTCCATGCGCATCAAACTGCCGAACGTGCGTTCCGCGGCGCTGCTGTCCATGTTGCTGTCCATCGTCGGCACAATCCAGCTATCAACGAACCGCAGATCATGCAGACCGCCGATCCGGGCATCTCCAAAACCTATACGCCAATGATGATGGCCATGAACACTTCCCAAGGCACGCTGACTCCGGGCGGTGACGGACCCGCATCGGCGGTCGCCATCGTCATGGCACTGATCGCAGGCGTTCTCGCCATGATCTACGCACTGGTCGAGAGGAAGGCGAACGAACAATGAGCAACGCAGTCGCAGCAAGAAAAGACGAACGCGCCCGCAGAAAAGCGGAACGCATGATGGAAAAGCAACGCGAAGCGGCCGAACACGATCTGCCGCGCTCCATGCGCCCATCGCCGATCACCAAAACCATTACCGTGATCGTGCTCGTCGTAGCGCTGATCTACTTCCTCTTCCCAATCTATTGGGCCATCATCGCATCCACCAAAACACCATCGCAGCTGACCAGCAGCAACGGATTGTGGTTCGCCGTCGGACTTGACCAGATTCCCGACGCCATCGCAACCAACTATTCGAAGCTTATGGGGTGGACCCGTGGCCAATTCTGGCGTTGGGTGCTGAATTCCCTGATCTACTCCGGGGTTTCCGCACTGATCGGCACCATCATTTCGGTGATGGCAGGCTATGCCACCGCAAAATTCAACTTCCGTGGCAAGGCCATCGCCATCGGCGTGGTCATGGGATGCATGCTGATGCCGGTCGCACTGCTCACCATTCCGCAGTACTCCATCTTCCACGCACTGCACCTGACCAACACCATGCTGGCGATCATCATCCCGTGCTGCGTTTCGCCATTCGGCTTCTTCCTCGGACGCGTGTACGCGCAAACCTCCGTACCGAACGAACTGCTGGAAGCGGCCCGCATCGACGGCGCCGGTGAAGCGAGAATCTTCTTCACCATCGTGCTCCGACTGCTCGCCCCAGCCATGGTGACCATCTTCCTGTTCCTCTTCGTAGGAACGTGGAACAACTTCCTGCTGCCGTTGATGATGGTTTCCTCCGACACCCTCAAGCCGGTCACGCTCGGCCTGTATGGCATGGTATCGCTCGCAACCTTCAACGATCGTGGATCGCTGATGATGGGCGCACTGCTCGGCGTACTGCCGGTGATCGTGCTCTTCCTCGGCTTGCAGCGCTACTGGCAGGCCGGTCTTGCGGCAGGCGCGGTCAAGGGTTGACGGGCATCCATCCAACTCCATGCGTGGCATGCAAACGCCACGCATGGAGTTGGATCAACAGAACAACCGTAATCCGGGCCCCACTATTTCAGGCAGGTACATGCAATGAACGCAAGACTGCACCATAACGGCCGTTCGCAAGGATGCGTCGGCATCGACATCGGCGGAACGAAAATCGAAGGCGTGCTGCTCGACGCAACAGACCGCGTCATCGACGTCTGCCGTATGCCATCGCACTCCGGTGAAAGCAATGTCGTAACCGACATCGTGCGCGTCGCCCGCATACTGTCCAACGAAGCGCTGCCCATCGGCATTGGCATTCCAGGGCAGGTGAACTGCGCGACCGGGCAAGTGAGCAACGTCGTCAATCTTGATATTGAAACGTTGGAACTTGGCGAACGCGTCAGCGCAATCATGCACGCTCCGGTGCACGTGGAAAACGATGTGAACGCGGCTGCGGTCGGAGCCGCGGAATTCGTGGAACAAGTCGACGGCAACGCAACCGTCGTATTCCTCAACTTCGGCACGGGACTGGCCGCAGGACTCGTGCGCGGCGGGCAAGCCGAACACGGGTACAGCGGATCCATCGGCGAAATCGGGCACCTACCCATCGACCCCAACGGATTCGAATGCCCATGCGGGCAGCGTGGATGCTTGGAAACCGTGGCATCCGGCGGGGCCGTGGCAAAACTTTGGCCCTCCGCAAACCCGCCCATGCCTGATCTCATCCGCAAAGCGCGGCAAGGAGACGGGCATGCCAACGACGTGCTCACCATGGTGGCCCACGCCATGGGCGACACCATCCAAATCGTCGCGCAAGCCTACGATCCGCAACGCATCATCATTGGCGGAGGCATGGCGAAAACCGGTGACGCACTCATCGAAGTCATCCAAGCCGAACTGAGCCGCAGAGCCGAAGGATGCCGATTCCTGACCACACTCGACATCGCATCGAACATCAGAATCGCAGCCATTGACCAACCAATCGGCGCAATCGGCGCGGCGCTCGCGGCAAAACGAGCGCAACCGCAATCGTGAATGCGTGATACTTCAGGCAGACTGGAACAAGCGCAACAATTCCGGAAATCCAGATCCGGCAATCCCGGCAATCCGAGAATCACAATCGAGAATTGAAATCGATAATCGACAATCGAAAGGCGAATCGATGGCAAGCGAGAACATCCGCAAATGGGCGATCATTCCCGAACCGAACAGCATGACGGTCGGCGAAGGCACGGTGCTGTTGCCCTATGCGGGGCGCGTGAACGAATCC
>ENA-OQKS01000120-OQKS01000120.1-human-gut-metagenome-genome-assembly--contig:-NODE-120-length-23632-cov-3.434078_pt1 | contig 23632 bp, 22 predicted proteins | sample MGYA00242804_ERZ504808 | MGnify/ENA primary metagenome ERZ504808 (study PRJEB26092, sample SAMD00036375) | human gut metagenome | host: Homo sapiens | study: EMG produced TPA metagenomics assembly of...
GCCACGGCTGCACCGGCAAGGGCAACGACCAGGTGCGTTTCGAGCTGACCCTGAAGGCCCTCTGCCCCGATATGGCCATCATCGCTCCCTGGCGTGAGTGGGACATCAAGAGCCGTGACGAGGAGATCGACTACGCCGAGGCTCATCACATCCCCCTGAAGATCAACCGTGAGACCAACTACTCCAAGGATAAGAACCTGTGGCACCTGAGCCATGAGGGCCTCGACCTCGAGAGCCCCGCCAACGAGCCGCAGTACAATAAGCCCGGCTTCCTGGAGCTGGGCGTTTCCCCCGAGCAGGCTCCCGACACCCCGACCTACATCACCCTCCACTTCGAGAAGGGCATCCCCACTGCCGTTGACGGCAAGGAGATGGGCGCTGTCGAGCTGGTCGAGTACCTGAACAAGGTCGGCGGCGAGAACGGCATCGGCCTGCTGGACATCGTCGAGAACCGTCTGGTGGGCATGAAGAGCCGCGGCGTCTATGAGACTCCCGGCGGTGCGATCCTGTACAAGGCCATCGATGTTCTGGAGACCATCACTCTGGACAAGGAGAGCGCACACTTCAAGGCTCAGCTGGCTCAGAAGTACGCCGACATCGTCTACAACGGCCAGTGGTTCACCCCGCTGCGCGAGGCTCTGGATGCCTTCGCCGACAGCCTCGAGAAGACCGTCACCGGCGACGTCAAGCTGAAGCTCTACAAGGGCAACATGATCAACGCCGGCGTCACCTCTCCGTATACCCTGTACGATGAGCAGACCGCTTCCTTCGGTGAGGATGAGGATTACAATCAGGCGGATGCTGCCGGTTTCATCAACCTGTTCGGCCTGTCCATCAAGGAGCGCGCAAAGCTGTCCAAAAACTGGCCCGAGGTCAAGGAATAACCTGCTTACCATCCCCTTTGGCGTGTTTTTTACACTTTCACGCTGAAGGCTCAAATTACCGGCATCATTGCTGGCGGCACCGCCGCGGGAGCTTTTTCCCCTGCGGCGGCTTTGCCGTTTTTTAGAAGAAATAAAATGAGCGGCAAAAACTCCTTCCGTCAAACCCTGACGGGTTTGCCAGCTCCCTCAGTGAGGGAGCCTCTGGCGAAGAGGTGAAGCTTTCCGCACTGCCAAGGCCTCCCTCCTTGAGGGAGGTGTCACCGAAGGTGACGGAAGGAGTCTCGGCGAGCCGCCTATCAGTAAAGGATAAAACTATGGCAGAACAACTTTGGAAGGGCCGTTTCTCCAAGGCGGTCGATTCCCGCGTCAACGACTTCAACTCTTCCATCCGCTTCGACCAGCGGATGATCGCGCAGGATATGCGCGGCAGCGGCGTCCACGCCGCCATGCTGGCAAAGCAGGGCATCATCTCCGAGAAGGACTGCGAGGATATTCTGAGCGGTCTGGCCTCCATCGCAGATGATCTGGCCTCCGGCGCTCTCACCATCGACCCCAACGCCGAGGACGTCCATACCTTCGTGGAGCAGACCCTCACCGCCCGCATCGGCGACGCCGGCAAACGCCTGCACACCGGCCGCAGCCGGAACGACCAGGTGGCGCTGGACATCCGCCTGACTCTGCGGGACTACAGCCACACCCTGCAGGCTTACATCGTGGAGCTGGTCAAGGTCATCTGCAAGAAGGCCGCTGAGAACACCACCGCCGTCATGCCCGGCTACACCCACCTGCAGCGCGCCCAGCCCATCACCTTCGGCCACGCCCTGATGGCCTATGCATGGATGCTGCTGCGCGATCTGCAGCGCTTCGAGGACGCCACCGCCCGGATGGACGCCCAGTGTCCGCTGGGCTCCGGCGCTCTGGCCGGTACGACCTACCCGCTGGACCGTCAGTTCACCGCCGAGAAGCTGGGCTTTGCGGCACCCTGCCCCAACAGCCTTGACGGTGTGTCCGACCGTGACTTCTGCATCGAGCTGGCAAACGCCATCTCCATCTGCATGATGCACCTGTCCCGCCTGTCCGAAGAGATCATCCTCTGGTGCAGCTGGGAGTTCAAGTTCATCGAGCTGGACGATGCCTTCACCACCGGCTCGTCCATCATGCCCCAGAAGAAGAACCCTGACGTCACCGAGCTCATCCGCGGCAAGACGGGCCGCGTCTACGGCGATCTGAACACCCTGCTGGTCATGATGAAGGGCATCCCTCTCGCTTACAACAAGGATATGCAGGAGGACAAAGAGGCCATCTTCGACGCCGTCGATACGCTGGAACTCTGCCTCAAGACCGTGACCCCGATGCTGGACACCATGAAGACCCTGCCCGCCAATATGCGCCGGGCCGCTGCCAAGGGCTTCATCAACGCCACCGACTGCGCCGACTATCTGACCAAGAAGGGAATGCCCTTCCGCGACGCCTACAAGCTCACCGGCTGCATGGTCTCCGACTGCATCAGCAAGGATAAGACCCTCGAAGAGCTGACCCTCGATGAGTTCAAGGGCTACAGCGCTCTGTTCGAAAACGACATCTACGACGCCATCGACCTCATCAAGTGCTGCGAGGGCCGCACCAGCTACGGCGGTCCCAGCGAGGCCAGCGTCAAGAAGCAGATCGAGCTGGCAAGCGCCCAGCTCGGCGCATGGGAGGCGGCAAACGCATGAGCGTAAAAGTCTTTATCGACGGTTCTTCCGGCACCACCGGTCTGCGCATTGCCGACCGTCTGGCCGCCCGGCCTGACATCGAGCTGCTGAGCATCTCGGCTGAGGGCCGCAAGGATGTGAACGAGCGGGCAAAGGTCATCAATTCCGCCGACCTCGCCTTCCTCTGCCTGCCCGATGCGGCCTCCAAAGAGGTCATGCCTCTGCTCCGCCCGGACGTCAGGGTGCTGGATACCTCCACGGCCTTCCGCACCGACGCGGCCTGGGACTACGGCTTTCCGGAGCTGAAGGGCCAGAAAGAGAAGATCAAAAATTCGTATCGTGTGGCGGTCCCCGGCTGCTATGCCAGCGGCTTTATCAGCATCGCGCGGCCTCTGGTGGAGCTGGGGCTGGCCCCGGCGGACTATCCGTTCAGCTGCACCGGCATTTCGGGCTACTCCGGCGGCGGCAAGAAGATGATCGCCGAGTACGAGAGCGCCGACCGTCCGGCTCACAGCAAGCTGGATGCGCCCAAGAGCTACGGTCTGGGCCTCGCTCATAAGCATCTGCCCGAGATGCAGAAGATCAGCGGCCTCGCCCACGCCCCTGCCTTTGTGCCGGTGGTGTGCGATTATTACAGCGGGATGCAGGTCCTCGTTCCGCTGGACCTCAAGCTGGCTGGCACCAGCGCCGAGGCGGCGGCCGCAGGCATTGCGGACTATTACAAGGAGGGTGCGGCCGTTTCCGTCCACGCCCTCAACGAGCCGCTTCCCGAGAATGGTCTGTACTCCAACGCCCTGTCCGGCAGCGACAGGATGGAGCTGTACATGACCGTCAACGCAGCGGGCGACCAGATGATGCTGGTGTCCCTGTTCGACAATCTGGGCAAAGGCTCTTCCGGTGCAGCCATCCAGTGCATGAATCTGATGCTGGGCCTGCCGGAGACCCAGGGGCTGGAATAAAAAACTCCCTTCGTCTGCTCACGATGTTCGCATCCACCTCCCTCGAAGAGGGAGGCTTTTGCAGCTGATGGTTACGCAAAGGCTCCCTCCATGAGGGAGCTGGCACGGCGAATGCCGTGACTGAGGGAGTGTTTGTGGGAAAGGAAAAGTGTTATGCAGTATCAAGAAGTTGCGGGCGGCATCTGCGCGCCCAAGGGTTTTGCAGCAGCCGGTGTCCATTGCGGCATCCGGGCAAATCACAGTGAAAAGTACGATCTGGCGCTCATCAAGGCCGACGTCCGCTGCGCCGCCGCCGGCGTTTACACCACCAACAAGGTCTGCGGCGCACCCATCAAGGTAGACCGCGCCCACCTGACGGACGGCTATGCACAGGCCATCGTGGTCAACAGCGGCAACGCCAACACCTGCGCCGCCAACGGCGTGGCACTGGCGGAGGAATGCTGTGAGCTGGTGGGCAAGGCGCTGAACATCGACGCAAAGGATGTCCTGCCCTCTTCTACCGGCGTTATCGGCCAGCCGATGGTCATTGACCCCTTTGCCCGGGGCATCCCTGCCGCCGCCGCCAAGCTGGCGGCTGACGCACAGGGCAGCGCCGACGCGGCGACGGCCATCATGACCACCGATACGCACAAGAAGGAATATGCCATCCAGTTTGAGCTGGGCGGCAAGATCTGCACGGTGGGCGCTATCGGCAAGGGCAGCGGCATGATCGCCCCCAACATGGCCACCATGCTGGCATTCTACACCACCGACGCCGCCGTCTCCCCCGCCCTGCTGGAAAAGGCCCTCAAGACCGTCGTCCCCGGGACCTACAACCAGATGAGCGTCGATCTGGACACTTCCACCAACGATACCCTGATCATCATGGCCTCCGGCCTTGCGGGCAACCCGGAGATCACCGAGGAGAACGCCGACTACGACGCCTTTGTGGCCGCACTGACCGCCATCGCCGAGCATATGTGTGCTGAGCACGCCGGTGACGGCGAGGGCGCGACCCACCTCATCACCTGCGAAGTCACCCACGCCCCCGACCTCAAGACGGCCCGTGCCGTCAGCCGCAGCGTGGTCTGCTCCAACCTCTTCAAGGCCGCTGTCTTTGGCCGCGACGCCAACTGGGGCCGCATCCTCTGCGCCATCGGCTATACCCCCGGTGACTTCTCCATCGATAAGGTCTGCGCCTGGCTGTCCAGCGCCGCCGGTGAGGTCTACGTCTGCGAGAACGCCGCCTACCACCCCTACAGCGAGGACGAGGCCGCAAAGGTCCTGGCCGAGCACGATATTCTGGTCAGGGTGGATATGGGGGACCGGTGACGCCAGCGCCAAGGCATGGGGGCTGCGATCTGACCTATGACTATGTGAAGATCAACGGCGACTACCGCACCTGAGAAGGAGAACTGCAATGAAAAACGAAGAAATGGCCCTCCTTTTCTCGGAGGCGACCCCTTATATCCAGAAGTACCACGGCAAGACCATGGTCATCAAATATGGCGGCAACGCCATGATCAACGAGACGCTGAAAAACGCGGTCATGAACGACCTTGTCACCCTGACCCTGCTGGGCGTGCGGGTGGTCCTGGTACACGGCGGCGGCCCTGCCATCAATGAGATGCTCAAAAAAGTGGGCGTCGAGAGCCGCTTTGCAGGCGGCCTGCGCGTCACCGACGACGCCACCATGGAGATCGTCCAGCAGGTGCTGGCCGGTAAGGTGAACAAGGACCTCGTGGCAAAGCTGCGGGGCCGCGGCGTCGGCCTCTGCGGCATGGACGGCCAGATGCTCCGCTGCACCGAGCTTGACCCTCAGCTGGGCCATGTGGGAGAGATCGTCCACGTTGACCCGACGCTGATTTCCAGCCTGCTGGACAGCGGCTATATCCCCGTTATTGCAACGGTGGGCATGGACGACCTGGGCCAGGCGTATAACGTCAACGCTGACACCGCTGCCGCACAGATCGCTATCGCGCTCAAGGCCGAAAAGCTCGTCTCCATGACCGATATTGCGGGCCTGCTGCGGGATAAGGAAGATGAATCCACCCTCATCCCCGAGGTGGAGGTCTCCGAGATCGAGGGCTACAAGTCCGCCGGCATCATCGCGGGCGGCATGATCCCCAAGATCGGCGGTATGGCCGATGCGATCTATCAGGGCGTCCACGAGGCTGTCATCATTGATGGCCGCGTGCCGCACTCCATCCTGCTGGAGCTGTTCTCCGACCGTGGCTCCGGTACCCGCTTCTATCGCCGCAGCCATCACGAATAAGGGTTGCGCGATGCGCCGGAGTACTCTATAATAGTTGATAAGAACACTTTCCGATATGCCAAGGCCTCCCCTCGATAGGCAACAGCGATGACCGCCGCCAGCCGTGACGGAGAGGTTTAGCCTCGCTGCGATTCACGGCTAGGCTCTCCTTCGTACAACCTCTCAGGCGCTTCGCGCCAGCTCCCCTTGTAGGGGGAGCCTTTGGCAAAGAGGGAAAGTATGTGGCTCCACCGTCAGGAGGTAGATATTATGGATTCCGAAAAAGTCATCAAGCGGGACAACGAGTATGTCCTGCATACCTACGCACGCAACCCCATCGTCCTCGAGAAGGGCCACGGCCTCTATGCCGAAGGCCCCGAGGGGCAGAAGTACCTCGACTTCACCAGCGGCATCGGCGTCAACAGCCTGGGCTACTGCGATATGACCTGGGCCGAGGCCGTCTCCGAGCAGGCACACAAGCTTCAGCACACCTCGAACCTCTACTATACCGCCCCCTGCGGCAAGCTGGCCAAAAAGCTCTGCAAGCGCACCGGTATGAGCAAGGTGTTCTTCGGCAACTCGGGCGCAGAGGCCAACGAGGGTGCCATCAAGGCCGCCCGCAAGTACAGCTTCGACAAATACGGTGCCGACCGCTACAATGTCATCACGCTGGTCAACAGCTTCCATGGCCGTACCATTGCTACCCTGACCGCCACCGGACAGGGCGTGTTCCACAACTACTTCGGCCCCTTCAACGAGGGCTTCCAGTACGTCAAGGCCGGCGACATCGACGCCCTGACCGAGATGGTGGACCGCCACACCTGCGCTGTCATGCTGGAACTGGTACAGGGCGAGGGCGGTGTTGTGGCGCTGGAACCCGAGTATGTGCAGGCTGTCCGCGCCCTCTGCGACGAAAAGGACCTCGTCCTCATCGTGGACGAGGTGCAGACCGGTGTGGGCCGCACCGGCACCTTCCTGTGCTGTGAGCACTACAACCTCCAGCCCGACGTCGTCACGCTGGCCAAGGGCCTGGGCGGCGGTCTGCCGATTGGCGCTGTCCTGATGAATGAGAAAGTCGCTGCCGGTATGGGACCCAGCAGCCACGGCTCCACGTTCGGCGGAAACCCGGTGGTCTGCGCCGGTGCGAATGTCGTCGTGGACCGGATGGACGCCAGCTTCCTCGCCAACGTCAACGAGCGGGCCGTCCAGCTGCGCACCGGTCTGGAAAAGCTGCCCCGCGTCAAGAGCCTCTCGGGCATCGGCCTGATGGTCGGCATCGAGTTTCTCGAGGGCATCAAGGCCGCTGACGTGCTGGCCGCCTGCCGCGAAAAGGGCCTGCTGGTGCTTACCGCAAAGACCCGCCTCCGCCTGCTGCCGCCGCTGACTCTGACCGCCCACGATGTGGAGATGGCGCTGGATATTCTGGGCAGCGTCCTCGCGGAGATGGACCCCAGCAAAACGGAGGAGCAGGCATGAAGCATCTGCTGAAAATGAGCGACCTCACCCCTGACGAGGTGGCCCACATCCTTGATGTGGCCGATGAGCTGAAAGCGCAGCAGAAGGCCGGAGGCACCGAACCTCTGCTCAAGGGCAGGAGCGTCGCGCTGATGTTCTCGAAAAACTCCACCCGTACCCGCACCAGCTTCGAGGTGGGCGTCTACCAGCTGGGCGGCCTCGGCAACTACATGAATGCCGCCACCGAGCTGCAGTCCGGCCGCGGCGAGCCGCTCAAGGATACCGCCCGGGTGCTGGGCCGCTATTATGACTGCGTTGTCTGGCGCACCTACCGCCAGAGCGATTTGGAAGAGTTCGCTGAGTTTGCGGGTGTCCCCGTCATCAATGGCCTGACGGACTATGCTCACCCCTGTCAGGTGCTGGCCGACCTCATGACCATCCGGGAACGCCGGGGCGCACTGGCGGGCCAGAAGCTCTGCTTCATCGGCGACGGCAGCAATATGGCCAACAGCCTCATCGTGGGCGGCCTGCTCTCCGGCATGAAGGTGGACTGCGTCTGCCCCCACGGCTACCGCCCGGCGGCAGATGTGCTGATGTTCGCCCATAAGTACGGCAGTGCATTCCGCCTGCTGGAAGACCCCGCCGAAGGCGTCAAGGACGCCGATGTGGTGGTGACGGCTGTCTGGAATACCGCTGCCCCCGGCACCTCCGAGAGCGAGAGCCGCCTGCGGGACTTTGCAGGCTTCCAGCTCACCAGCGGCCTCCTGAAAGCCGCAAAGCCGGACTGCATGGTGCTCCACTGCCTGCCCGCTCACCGCGGCGAGGAGATCTCTACCGCTGTCTTCGAGGCCCACGCCGACGAGATCTTCACCGAGGCAGAGAACCGTCTGCACGTCCAGAAGGCTGTGCTGGCGGTATTGCTGGCGGGAAAGTAAATATGCAATGAAAAAGGGGCTGTTGCAAAATGGCTCCAAATAAAAAATGAGATAGACTTCCCCGAAAGGGGTTGCCTATCTCATTTTTTGTTGTAGGCTGAAACTGCAATAAACCAACGATGAACGCCTTTTGAATTGCAAAATGATTTTTCAGTTGCTATACTGGGCTTATCAAAATCTTTTTGGGAGGCTGCCGCAATGAGCGCACAGACAATGCAAATCGGGAACCGACCTTGCCGCATTTACGGCGAAGCTCATGCAGAATACCTACTGCTCCAAATGACCGGCGAACATGAGTTGCAAAGTATGTATCATGAAGTGACAGCCATTGCACAAAGCGGCCGGAATTTTCTGTTTGCTGCGGTTCCTGTGAAAAGCTGGAACGGTGAACTTTCCCCGTGGGAAGCTCCTGCGGTGTGGGGCAAAGAAAGTTTCGGCGGCAATGCGGCGGACACCCTGCGCTTTCTGACAGAACAGGTCGTGCCAACGCTGAAACAACAGTTCAATCTCCCGGAGAACGTCAAAATCATTCTGGGCGGCTATTCGCTGGCAGGGCTGTTTGCGCTGTGGGCATCTACGCAGGCAAATCTATTCTGCGGCATTGCTGCTGCGTCTCCCTCGGTGTGGTTTCCGGGTTGGATGGAGTTTGAACAGCGGCACCCGATGCAGGCACAGCACATTTATCTGAGCCTGGGCGACAAGGAAGAGCACACGAAAAACACCGTCATGGCTGTGGTGGGCGATAACATCCGCACCCTGCACAGCCGACTTATAGAGCGTGGCGCAGACTGCGCCCTTGAATGGAACAGCGGCGGGCATTTCAAAAACGCTGACCTGCGCACGGCGAAAGCCTTTCGGTGGGCGATGGAGGAAAACCGATGAATATTTTGATCGATGCCGATGGTTGCCCTGTGGTGGATCTGACGTTGCAGATTGCAAAGCAATTCAGCGTTCCAGTCATCATCCTGTGCGACGCCTCTCACCAAATCGAGCGGGAAGGTGCGCAGACGCTGGTGTTCGATAAAGGGGCTGACAGCGTGGACTTTGCACTTGTCAACCGGGTAAAACCGGGGATGTGGTCGTGACGCAGGACTACGGTCTGGCGAGTATGTGCCTTGCCAAGTGCGCCCGGGTGCTGAACCAGAACGGTTTGGAATACACCGCCGACAATATAGACGCTCTTATGCTGCGGCGTTATGAAAACAAAAAAACTCCTTCCGTGCCGGAAAGCACCCCAAGGGGGAGCCCAAAACGGACGAAGGAGCAGGATGCCAAGTTTGCGGATACGCTCGAGAAGATCCTGAATTACAACCATTGATACATACTATTGGAAGTCTGGAGAAATCCAGTCTTCTTTTTTTATGAGAAAATTGTAACATTTTTTGCAATTTGGTTGCGTTTTGAGGGGGAGTGAATCGGCCCCGTCGTTCTTTCGGCTCGTTTTCTTGCATCTGCTTTCCCGAATCTGCTATACTGAAGCTACTTTTTTTAATCGGAGGCTTTCATGACAACCCTTCTTCTCCTGCGCCATTCCATCCCGGAGCGCGGCGGTTCCAGCCCCGACCCCGGCCTTTCTGCCGAAGGTCTTCAGCGGGCCGCCGCAGTCTTTCAAAATGACGCTTTCCGCACGGTCTCGCTCGTCTGGTCGTCCCCTTCGCTGCGTGCGCTCCAGACCGCACAGCTGCTGGGGCTTCCCGTCCGGCAGGACACCCGCCTTGCCGAGCGCCGCACCGGCGATACGACCGGGCAGGACGCTTCGTTCTGGAAACGCCAATACGAAGACCCGGACTTCAAAAATCCGGACGGCGAGTCCTTCCGTGAGGTCAGAGCCCGGATGGCAGACTGCCTCCACGAACTGCTGGATTCGCTCCCGGAGGGGGCAGAACGCCCTTGTCGTCTCCCACGCCGCCGCTATTTGCAGCTACTTGCAGCGCTTTTGCACCGTTGAGGTGACCGACGCCGCACAGAAGCTCCGCCGGATTACATTTCAGGGCGAGGTTCTGTTGGATGGGCACTTTTGGGAGGCTGATGGATTTGTGCTGCACATCGAAAATCGCCGCCCTGTTCTCATCCGCACCATCTAGCCGCAAAAAAAGGCACCAGCCTGAGCTGATGCCTTTTGTTGGCGGAGCATCAGGGAGTCGAACCCTGGCACCGGTCTCCCGGCCTATCGCATTTCGAGTGCGACCTCTTACGACCACTTGAGTAATGCTCCATATTTACAATATAGCTTAATTATTATAGCAAAATCCCGCCTTTCCGTCAACTGGAAAAACAAAAAGCCCTTCCCCTTGTGCTTGACAGGCAGAGCGGGGTGTGCTATATTTATTTCAAATTTGAAGTATATGCTCAAAGGAGAACCTATGGCACAGAATCGACAGGATATGGGCAGCGGGCCGGTCAAGCCCCTGCTTTTGCAGCTGATGATACCCGCCGTGGTGGCGCAGGTGGTCAATCTGCTCTATAACATCGTAGACCGCATTTACATCGGCCACATCGAGGGCATCGGTGCGGCGGCGCTGACGGGCGTGGGTCTGTTTGCGCCGATCCTTATGCTCCTGAACGCCTTCGCCATGCTCATCGGCGCGGGCGGTGCGCCCCGCACGGCCATCGCGCTGGGACAGGGCAATAAAGACGAGGCCGAAAAAATCATCGGCAACAGCTTTACCATGCTGCTGTTTTTCGCTGTGGTGCTGACGGCAGGCTTCTATGCCGGTGCGCCCGCCCTGCTGCGGCTTTTCGGTGCCAGTGACGCCACTCTCCCCTATGCGGTGGCCTATGGCCGCATCTACATCCTCGGCTCGGTGTTCGTGCTGCTGGTCATGGGCATGAACCCCTTCATCACGACCCAGGGCTTTGCGAAGATCAGTATGCTCACGACGGTCATCGGCGCAGTCATCAACATCATCCTCGACCCCATCCTGATTTTTGGTCTTGGCTGGGGCGTCCGGGGTGCGGCAGTGGCGACGGTACTCAGTCAGGCCGTGGGTGCCTGCTGGATATTGAAGTTCCTCACCGGCTCCAAGACTATCCTCAAGCTGCGGAAAGAAAACCTCAAAGTGGAGCGGAACATCATCCTGCCGGTGATGGGGCTGGGCATCTCCACCTTTGTGATGCTCTCCACCGAGAGCCTGCTCTCCATCAGCTTCAGCTCCAGTCTGGCCCGCTACGGCGGTGACGTGGCTGTGGGTGCCATGACCGTGATCACCAGCGCCTCCCAGCTGTGCACACTGCCCATTCAGGGCGTGTGCCAGGGCGGCCAGCCGGTGATGAGCTTCAACTTCGGGGCCGGGAAAAAGGACCGGGTCCGGGAGGCCTTCCGGTTCCAGCTGACCCTGTGCGGCGCATACACCTGCCTGTTCTGGCTGGCCATGATGCTGGTGCCCGGGGCCTGGCAGGCATCTTCACCTCCGATTCCGCACTCATTTCCTACACCACCTGGGCCATGCGCATTTACATGGCCGGCATCTTTGCCATGGGCTTCCAGATCGCCTGCCAGCAGAGCTTTATGGCGCTGGGTCAGGCCAAAGTCAGCCTCCTGCTGGCCTGTCTGCGCAAGATCATCCTGCTGATCCCCCTCATCTTCATCCTGCCCCACTTTGTGGCCAACAAATGTTTCGGCGTTTTTCTGGCCGAGCCGGTCAGTGATATTCTGGCAGCGACCATTACGGCCATCACCTTCTTTTCCCGCTTCGACAAGATACTGGACAAGGGCGCCGGGGAGGTATAATTTCACAGGAAATAAAGCCATCCTGCGGGCATTGCCTGCGGGATGGATACAATGAAATCCGGACGATGAACAGATGAAATTTCAGAATGACTGTATGCATCAAAAATACATCAGCAAAGAATTTTGGATGTAAGAGCTAAGAATCGAAAGGAAGGCTTGCAGAAAGCTCCAAAAAACCAAATCAAACGGGTCACTTTGTTACAAACATTGCCTGAAAAATTTGTGCTTGAATCTAATTGCGGGATGAGAAAATATGCGCTATCATAATATCCAAAGGCGACCCGTATGCGGAAGGAATGGCGCTGTGAGCAAAGCACGGCGCTGCCATAATACGGATAAACGCAACGTGAATCGGAGGTAACAAGAAATGAAAAAGATCTCTCGTCGTGACTTCCTCGCAGCTTCTGCTGCTGTGGGTGCAGCTGGCGTCCTGACCGCTTGCGGCGGCTCTTCCAGCACCGCAGCATCTACCGCAGGTTCTGCTGCCAGCACCGCTGCCGGCGGCAAGTCCACCGACTACCCCACCAAGGGTATTTCCGTCATCTGCCCCTGGTCTGCAGGCGGCGGCACGGACTCCTGCCTGCGCGCATTCTGCGAGGCTATGGGCAAGAACCTGGGCGTCACCCTGACTGTCGATAACCAGACTGGCGGCGGCGGCATCCTGGGCCATCAGGCGATCGCAGACGCCAACACCGACGGCTACACCATCGGTATGATCACCTTCGAGCTGGCCACCTACAAGAAGCTGGGCACCAGTGAACTGACCTGGGAGAATTACGCTCCTCTGTGCCGCGTCAACACCGACGCAGCTGCCATCACCGTCGGTGCAAAGTGGGCCGCTGACAACGGCATCACCGACCTGCCCGGTTTCATTGATTACTGCAAGGCTCACCCCGGTGAGGTGCAGATGGGCGGTTCTTCCAACGCTTCTGTCTGGCACATCGCTGGCGGCTACCTGATGAGCGCTACCGGCATCGACATCCAGATGATCACCTATCAGGAAGGCGCTGCTACCGCTGTCCAGAACGCAGCCGGCGGCTTCATTCAGGGCGTTACCGTCTCTCTGGCCGAAGCCCGCAGCTTCATCGAGTCCGGCGACCTGATCTGCCTGGGCGTCATGGACGAAGAGCGCAACCCCGTCTTCCCCGATGTTCCTACCTGTAAGGAGCAGGGCTACGACATCACCTACTACACCCAGCGCGGTATGGCCGCTCCTCTGGGCGTTGATGATGCCATCATGACCCGTCTGGAAGAGGCCTGCGCCGCTGCCATCGAGGATCCTGACTTTGTGACCTTCATGAACAACAACGGTCAGGCCATCTCCTATCTGGATGCACAGGGCTATGCTGACTACCTGAAGCAGGCTGCTGTCGATGTCGCAGCTGCTATGGACGCTGTCGGCCTCTGATTTGTCTCTCTGAGTATTTGCTGGGGCAGGCAGTTCATGCCTGCCCTTTTTTATGAGAAGATATAGAGAGGAGGAACCCCTTTTGAACAAAGACAAAATGAAAACGATGGCCTTCTCCAATCTGGTAGGCTCCATCATTTTCCTCGCGATCGGCATCTGGGCGTGGTTCCAGACCGATAATTTCCCTGAGGTGGCCAACACCTATGTACAGGCTTCCACCTTCCCCCGCGTCATGATCGTGGGTATGCTCATCTTCTCGGTGGTCCTGCTCATCCAGTCCATCTTCAAGCTGATGGGTACCATGAAGCCCACCGACCCCGTTGCTGTCGAAGTCGGCACCCTGAATCCCCTCAAGGATAAGGGCGTGGCCGCTGCTTACCTCGTCATGCTCCTCTGTGTGCTGTTCGCTGCTCTGTTCAAGAGCTGCGGCTACATCCTGTGCGCTGTGGTGCTCTCGATGATCATCATGTTCCTCATCGGCAAGCGCAACTGGGTGCAGATGGTCCTTGTGAGCGTTCTGGTGCCGCTGCTGATGTGGCTGGTGTTCTACAAGGTGCTTACCGTCAATATTCCGCTGGGTCCGCTGAACTTCCTGCGCACCCTCGTGGACATGATATAAGGAGGGAGCACAGTTATGGATTTTAGTCTGCTTCTTTCCAGCTATGCGACTGTCTGGTCCAACCCCGAGGTCCTTCTGATGACCTTCATCGGCGCACTGGGCGGCGTTCTGCTGGGCGCTATCCCGGGCATGACCGCCACCATGGGCGTGGCGCTGCTCATCCCCTTCTCCTTCGGCATGGACCTCATCCCGTCCATCGGCCTGCTGCTGGGCATCTACTGCGGCGGTATGTACGGCGGTTCCATTTCCGCTATCCTCATCCACGCCCCCGGCACGCCCGCCGCAGCCGCCACCCTGCTGGACGGCTACCCCATGTGCAAGAAGGGTCAGGCCGGCAAGGCTCTGTCCGTCGCTATGTTCGCCTCCTTCTGCGGCGGCGTCATCGGCGCACTGGTCATGACCTTCCTGTCTCCGCTGGTCGCTGATATGGCCATGAACTTCGGCCCCGGCGAGATGTTCATGCTGGCCGTCTTCGGCCTGTCGGTCATCGTCGCAATTTCCGGTAAGTCTGTGGCCAAGGGCCTCATCAGCGCCTTCTTCGGTATGCTGCTCTGCACCGTCGGCCTCGACCCCACCAACGGCATCCCCCGCTTCATCACCACCAAGCAGACCGGCCTGCTGGATGGCTTCCAGTTCATCCCCACTCTGATCGGTCTGTTCGCTGTCTCTGAAGTCATCGCCGGCGTTGAGCGCATCATCCGCGGCGAAGAGCATGAGCAGAAGTCCAACGAGAAGATCACCAACGTGCTGCCCGATTGGAAGACCATCAAGAAGATCTGGCCCAACATCCTCTCCGGCGGCCTCATCGGCACCTTCATCGGCGCCATCCCCGGCGCAGGCGGTGACATCGCGGTCTTCGTCTCCTACGGCGCCAGCAAGTCCGCCAGCAAGCACCCCGAGCTGTACGGCACCGGCATCCCCAACGGCGTTGCCGCTACCGAGTCCGCCAACAACGGCTGCTCCGGCGGCGCTATGATCCCCCTGCTGTCTCTGGGCGTCCCCGGTGACTCCGTCACGGCCATCCTGCTGGGTGCCTTCATCATGAAGGGCATCACCCCCGGCCCCATGATGTACGTCACCGAGCTGCCCACCGTCTACCGCGTCTTTGCGGCTCTGATGCTGGCAAACCTCTGCATGCTGGTGGTGGGCTGCCTGGGCGTCCGCTTCTTTGCAAAGATCGTCTCCGTCGAGAAGAAGATGCTCTACCCCATCATCCTCGTCATCTCCCTGCTGGGTGCCTTCTCCATCAATAAGAATGCCTTTGATGTGGGCGTCTGTGTCGCCTTCGGCATCATCGGCTGGCTGATGAACAAGTACGAGTTCCCGCTTTCTCCCATCCTGCTGGCCCTCATTCTGGGACCCATGTGCGAGAAGAACTTCGTGCGTTACATGAACATCCAGCGCGGCAACTTCTTCGCCATCACCACTTCTCCCATCGCAATGGTCTTTGCAACGGTCGCTATCCTGGTCATCGTCTACTCTGTCTACAACCAGAGCAAGATCAACAAGCGTGCTGCTGCAAACGCCGCGAAGGAGAACGCATAACCCCAACATCCAGACAAGCTCTGTCTTTTACATTCCCATGAAGCTGCGGCTGTCCCGTTCCGTCGGGGCGGCCGCGCTTCGCTTTTATAGGATAATGAGAAAGCCCCCGGCGCTGCCGGGGGCTTTCGTTGTGCTGTATTTTATTCTTCCGATTTGGGAGCTTCGGGGTGGCGGCACTTGGCCAGCATATCCAGCTCCGGCATCAGCTCGGTGCTGATGACCGAGAGCATCTGCTCCATCTTGTCGCAGTCCTCAGCCGGGAAGCGCTTGCGCACACGCTCGATGACCGTGTGCAGGTAAGAATAGCTGATGCTGTAGTAATCGATGTATTTCTGGGTGGGGCGCAGGAAGTATTCGCGGCGGTCGGTGGTGGACTGGATCTTTTCCACATAGCCCTTTTTGACGAGGCTGCCGATTTTATAGGCCGCGTTGGGGGTGGAGATGCCCATCATGCGGGAAAACTCTGCAATGGTGGGCTCCCCCATCGCCATGATGCCCTCCATGCAGAAGGACTCCACCGTGGTCAGCGTGGCTTCGCGGGTGGCAAAGCGCTGAAATACATTCTGATAAAAATGCAGCTTGAATTTTGTATAGACGTCCTGAAAGACTTCTTCCAGCATGGGGTTTTCCTCCAGTGAGCAAATAGCTCAAAAAATTTACTCTTTTGATAAGTATACCATGATTTGCGCCGGAGGGGAAGACAAAAATCTACGATTCCGTTAAGATTTTGTGACCTCTTCCTTCCCAGTATGGCCCATCCGCGCCCTGACGATGCTGAGCACGACGAGTTCGATGGCGATGGCACAGGCCAGCAGCACGAAGGAGGTCAGGGTGTTGGCGGCATCGCCGAGGACAGCCTGTGCTGCGCCGCAGAGCAGATAGCAGCCCGCCGAGATGGCGGCGGCGGTCATGGCGTAGGGCAGCTGGGTGGAGACATGGTTCACGTGGCTGCAATGCGCGCCGGCAGAGGCCATGATGGTGGTGTCGGAGATGGGCGAGCAGTGGTCGCCGCAGACCGCGCCGGACAGGCAGGCGGCGATGGAGACCACCAGCATCTCACCCTCCGGGAAGGCATGGCAGACGATGGGGACCAGAATCGAGAAGGTACCCCAGGACGTGCCGGTGGCAAAGGCCAGGAAGACCGCCACCACAAAGATGATGATGGGCAGCAGGTACTGCAGAGCCGCCGCAGAGCCGCTGAGCAGGCTTGCGACGTAGTATTTTGCGCCCAGCAGGCCGGTCATGCCGGAAAGCGTCCATGCCAGCGTCAGGATGAGCATGGGGCTGACCATGGCCTTGAAGCCCTCGGGGATGCAGGCGGCGAAGTCCTGAAAGGTCATGACGCCCCGCACCCGGTAAAACACGAAGGTGAACATCAAGGCAATGGCGCTGCCCATCACGAGGCCCACAGAGGCGCTGCAATTGGCAAAAGCGGTGACGAAGTCCACGCCCTCAAAGAAGCCGCCGGTGTACACCATGCCGAAGATGCAGGCCGCGATGAGCACCAGCACCGGCGCGATGAGGTCCACCACATGGCCGCGGGTGTCGCTGCCGTCGTCCACGTCGTCGCCGTAGGGGCGGTCGTCGGTGGTGAAGAGGTCGCCCAGCAGGGCGTTATCCTCGTGCTTCTTCATAGGGCCGTAGTCGAGGCCGCTGAAGATGAGGAAGAGGCTCATCACCATGGTGAGGATGGCGTAGTAGTTATAAGGGATGGTGCGCAGGAACATGGTAAAGCCGTTGATGCCCGAGCCTTCCGGGACGGAGGATGTGACGGCGGCGGCCCAGCTGGACACCGGCGCGATGATGCAGATGGGTGCTGCGGTGGCGTCGATGAGGTAGGCCAGCTTTGCGCGGGAGACCTTCTGCCGGTCAGTGACCGGGCGCATGACGGAGCCGACGGTCAGGCAGTTGAAGTAGTCGTCCACAAAGATGAGGATGCCCAGCAGCAGGGTGGCGAACTGTGCGCCCGCCCGGGTGTGGATGTGGGTGGAGGCCCAGCGGCCAAAGGCGGCGCTGCCGCCGGCCTTGTTCATCAGGGCCACCAGAATGCCCAGCATCACCAGAAAAACGAGGATGCCCACGTTGCTGGAATCGGACAGCTTGGACACCATGCCGCCGTCTTCGTTGAAGAAGAGGGTGGTCAGCGCCAGCTCAAGATTGCCGTTGGCGTAGAGCAGTGCGCCGGTGGCGATGCCCACCAGCAGCGAGGTGTAGACCTCTTTGGTGTTCAGGGCCAGCACGATGGCCACCACAGGGGGCAGCAGAGACAGCGCCGAGCTGTACACGGCGCAGGTGTAGGTGGAAGGGTCGTCGATCTTGCCGGGCGTTGCGGCGGTACACCACAGCAGCAGGGCAAATACCAACAGAGCACCCACCCACGAGAGATTGGTTTTTTCATGATAAACTCCTCAGGTGATTTTTTTGCAGCCTGCCGGGCAGACTAACCCTTTAGAAGCCGTTTTCATAAGCATTGCACACCGCCCGAACGGCCTTTTTGCCCGCATACTGCGTTGCTTTCCCTTGCAATCCGCTCAGGATTGCTGCGGAAAATCGCCTTGTCTGCGAGCAAAAATTCTCGTCGTTCGATGCACCCTGCTTACAAAAACAGCTTCTAACGTGATGGGACACGGAAGGGGGTGTTGGCTGCGCCGGACTATAAAGCGATGTATTTAGAGCTGTTCCGTGCCAGCGAACAGGCGGCACGGCTTTTGCAGGAAGCTCAGGCCCGGGCCGAGCAGCAGCTGCTGGCTGCCGACCCGCCGCCCATCGAGCTCGCCGAGAAAAAAGAGTCTTAGCCCTTCTTGCTCTCGGCCTTGGCGGCAAACTTTGCGTCGTTGACCACAAAGCGCTCGTGGACGCCGCCGCCCACGGGGCCTTTCTCGTCGTACAGGGAGACTTTGAACACCAGCTTGCGGCCTTCCACAGCGGTCAGCTCGCTCTCGCAGGTGACGGTCATGCCCACGGGGGTGGGTGCGGTGTGCTCCAGCTCCAGCTTGGTGCCCACAGAGCCGCAGCCCTCATCCAGAGCGTCGGCGACGCTCATCCAGCAGGTCTTTTCGGCCAGCGCCACCAGTGCGGGGGTGGCGAAGACATTCAGCGTGCCGCTGCCCATGGTCTTGGCGGTGTTCTCGGGGGTCACGGCGACGCTCTGCTTGCCGCGGATTCCGGTTTCTAACATATAAAAATTCCCTCTTTCTTAATTTGTCGTGATGCCGCGGTTTGCGGCAGATAATTTCACGTTTGTAAGGATACCACAAAATCCACGCCATTGCACCTGTTTTCTGGATTTTCCTTCAAAACTCTTTCCGTCTGAGGCCAAACGCGGTATCATAAGCTGGACAAGGAGGGAAAGAAGATGAACGATTTCTGGAAATCCTACGACATCACCCACGCCGAATACGGGGCCGATTACCGATGCTACCCGCTGTATGGCACGGTCCACCTCATGGAGCTGGCCATTTCGCTTGCCTTTATCGTGGGGGCGGCCCTGTGGTATCGCCGCAGTTCTGCCCGCACCCGGCGGCGCATTTTAGTCGGAGTCACCGCTTTGCTCCTGCTGGACGAAGCTGCCCTTCTGCTGGGGATGGCCCTGACCGGCCAGTGGAATTGGAGCTATCTGCCCCTGCACCTGTGCAATATCAACGTCTTCGTCTGTCTGTACAACACGATCACGGACAGAAACTGGTGCAAAGAGGAGCTGTATGCCCTCTGTATCCCGGGCGCAATGCTGGCCCTGCTCTGCCCCAGCTGGCTGGATGTCCCCTCTTGGTGGACGCTCATCAATCTGCACTCCGTCAGTATCCATGCCCTGCTGGTACTCTATCCAGTCCTGCTGGTGGCGGGCGGCTACCGTCCCAGTCCCCGGCGGGTGCCGCAGGTGCTGGCGTTCCTGTTCGGCTCTGCCCTGCCCATCTACTTTCTGAATCAGTCCCTTAACACCAACTTCTATTTCCTCAATAATCCCTACGGGAACATCATCACCAGCACCTTCACGGCCCTGCTGGGCGAAAAATATTATATCCTGGGCTTCCTGCCTGCCGCCGCGCTGGCGCTGTTCCTCATGTATCTGCCGTGGGCGGCGGACGATAAAAAGAAGAAGCGGACATGAATGCAGTGCTTTGGAAAAAGGCAGTTCGGTCAGGACTGCCTTTTTCTTTTGCCCCAAATTGCACCCTTCCTGCAAAATAAATCTGCAAATTTCTTGCGTTTTGCGGTCTGTTTTATCAATTTTAAGAGAATGCTGATTTTTTGCGCAAATCCCCTTGACAGGAGTCATACAGCGTGTTATCATGAACACATGAACAGATGTTCATATATTGGAGCGAAAGGATGACGACGATGGCTGAGAATGCTCTTGCCCCAGAACAGAAGCTGCCCAAGGCCCCGCCGGAGCTGCCGGACGATGAGGTGCTCTACGAGCTGGCCGATTTGTTCCGGGTGTTCGGCGATTCCACCCGCATCAAGATCCTCTACGCCCTCCACGACGATGAGCTGTGCGTGCAGGACATTGCAAATGCCGTCCAGCTCAGCCAGTCGGCGGTGAGCCATCAGCTGCGGGTGCTCAAGGACTCAAAGCTCGTCCGCTTCCGCCGCGACGGCAAGACCATTTACTATGCACTGGACGATGACCATGTGCGCAGCATCCTCTCCATGGGCATGGACCACATCGAAGAGTGATGCCCCCAAAACGCTGCAAGCTCTGCCGCACCCTGCGGCGGAGCGGGGATATAGAAAGAAAGGCTGGTATTTATTATGAAAAAGAGCTACAAGATCGAAGTTGACTGCGCAAACTGCGCCCAGAAGATGGAGGATGCCGCCAACACGGTCGCCGGCGTCGCAAAGGCTACCGTCAGCTTTATGACCCAGAAGATGAACGTCGAGTTCGATGAGGGCGCGGACGTCAAGACTACCATGCAGAATGTCCTCTCCGCCTGCAAGAAGGTCGAGGACGACTGCGAGATCTTCGGCATCTGAGTTTCGACTTTTGCTGCCGGGGTGCGCGTGGAAAATGTGGAAAAATAAATCAGTTTTCAACAATTTCCACGACGTTTTCAACATATTGGATGCAAAAATAGAAAAATGAACGCGCATTTGCGGCTTTTTGCGGGAAAACCTCGTGGAAAAGCCGGGGGAAAGCGTGAAAAACAAGCCCCTTGTGGGGAAAACCTGTTGAATCTGAGAAAACTGCCCCAAAAGGAGGCTGGTACCCGTGACGAAAAAACAAAAGAAAATGCTGTACCGCATCATCGCCGCTCTGGCGCTGGTGCTGGTGCTCAAGCTGCTGCCGCCTCTGCCCGCGTCGGTGGAGATGCTGCTCTACTGCATCCCCTACCTCGTGGTGGGCTGGGATGTGCTCCGCAAGGCCCTTCTGGGCATCAAGAACCGTCAGCCCTTTGATGAATGCTTCCTGATGGCCGTCGCCACCGTGGGTGCCTTCGCGCTGGGCGATTACGTCGAGGGCTGTGCCGTTATCATCTTCTACCAGATCGGCGAGCTGTTCCAGGGCGTTGCCGTCGGCAAGAGCCGCCGCAGCATCTCGGCCCTGATGGACATCCGGCCCGACTACGCCAACATCGAGGGCGAGGACGGCAAGCTGGAGCAGGTGGACCCCGATGAGGTCGAGATCGGAACCATCATCGTGGTCCAGCCCGGCGAGCGTGTGCCGATCGACGGCGTCATCGTCGAGGGCGCTTCCACCCTCAACACCGCCGCCCTCACCGGCGAGAGCCTGCCCCGGGATGTCCGGTCCGGCGATGAGGTCATCAGCGGCTGTGTCAACATGAGCGGCCTGCTCAAGGTCAGGACCACCAAGGAGTTCGGCGAATCCACCGTCTCTAAAATTCTCGACCTCGTGGAAAATTCCAGCATGAAGAAGGCCCGCGCCGAGAACTTTATCACCCGCTTTGCCCGCGTTTATACCCCGGCGGTCTGCTACGGTGCGCTGGCGCTGGCCTTCATTCCCCCCACTCGTTCTGCTGCTGATGGGCCAGCCCGCCCGCTTCGGCGATTGGGTCTACCGCGCCCTCACCTTCCTCGTCATCAGCTGCCCCTGCGCACTGGTCATCTCTATCCCGCTGAGCTTCTTCGGCGGCATCGGCGGCGCCTCTGCCTGCGGCATCCTCGTCAAGGGCTCGACCTATCTGGAAGAGCTGGCCGATACCCGCGTCGTCGTCTTCGATAAGACCGGCACCCTGACCCAGGGTACCTTCAAGGTCGTCAAGGTCTGCCCCGTGGAGGGCGGTGCCGAAGATTCCCTTGTGGAAGCCGCTGCGCTGGCCGAGAGCTGGTCGAAGCACCCCATCTCCCTGAGCATCAAGGCTGCTTACGGCAAGGGCATCGACTCTGCCCGCGTCACCGACGTGGAGGAGCTGGGCGGCCACGGCGTCACCGCCAAGGTGGACGGCAAGCCGGTCGCTGCCGGTAATGCCCGCCTGATGGCAAAGCTGGGCCTCACCGTCCCCGATGTCCCCCAGACCGGCACCATCGTCCATGTGGCCATCGACGGCAAGTATGTGGGCTATCTGCTCATCTCCGACGTGGTGAAGCCCCACAGCGCACAGGCCATCAAGGGCCTCAAGCAGGCCGGCGTCCGCAAGACCGTCATGCTCACCGGCGACGCAGAGCCGGTGGCAAAGGCTGTCTCGGCAGAGCTGGGCATCGACGAGTACCACGCCGGCCTGCTGCCCGGCGATAAGGTGGACCAGATCGAGAAGCTCCTGGCCGCCAAGAACCCCAAAGAGATGCTGGCCTTCGTGGGCGATGGCATCAACGACGCCCCTGTCCTCTCCCGTGTGGATGTGGGCATCGCCATGGGTGCTCTGGGCTCTGACGCCGCCATTGAGGCCGCTGACGTCGTCCTGATGGATGACGACCCGGCCAAGATCGCCCTCGCCATGCGCATTGCCCGCCGCACCAAGAGCATCGTCTACCAGAACATCGTCTTTGCGCTGGCCATCAAGGCGGCCTGCCTGTTGCTGGGTGCTCTGGGTATCGCCAATATGTGGGTGGCCATCTTCGCCGATGTCGGCGTCATGGTCCTCGCTGTCCTGAATGCGACCCGCGCCCTCTACACGAAAGACCTCACCCAAAAATAAAAGATAGAAAGCAAAGAGGGTTCTGTGCGTCCGCACAGAACCCTCTTTGCCTTATAAATAGTTCTTGCAAATGCAGATAAACCTGTTATACTACTGTATTGGAGGGTTGAAATAAATGCAGGAACAAAACGAAACGAATTTGAATCGCGCACCGGTATGGCGCGCGTTCCGGGCCGCAGCGCCTCAGACGCTGCCGGTATTTGCCGGATATTTGGTGCTGGGCCTCGGGCTACGGCATCTATGTGCAGTCGCTGGGCCTGCCGGTCTGGCTGCCGCCCCTCGATGGGTACGGTAGTGTACGGCGGCTCGCTGGAATTCGTGCTGGCGTCGCTGCTTCTGGGCAGCTTTGCGCCGGTGTCGGCCTTTCTGATGGCGTTGATGATCCAGGCGCGGCATCTTTTTTATGGCCTGACCATGCTGCAGCGCTACCGCGGCTACGGCCTGCGCAGCGCCTACATGATCTTCGCCATGAGCGACGAGAGCTTCTCCATCACCTGTTCGGCAGAGCCGCCCGAGGACGTGGATAAGGGCTGGTTCATGTTCTTCATCACCCTGCTGGATCAGATCTACTGGGTCGCCAGCGCGGCCATGGGCGCGGCCCTCGGCTCTGTCCTGCCCTTCAGCACCGAAGGCGTCGATTTCGTCATGACGGCCATGTTCGTGGTCATCTTCCTCAACCAGTGGGAGAAGGAAGAACAGCACGCCAGCGCCATCATCGGCATTGCCGCCCCGCTGGCCTGCCTGCGCATCTTCGGCTCAGGCAGCTTCCTCATCCCCTCGATGGTCTGCATCCTTGTGGCACTGCTGCTGTTCCGCCGCCCCATCGAGGCCAAAGAAAGCGAGGCGGCAAAATGAGCAAGATCCAGTTCATCCTGACCATCGCCGTCTGCGCGGCGGCGACCATGCTCACCCGTTTTCTGCCCTTTCTGGTGTTCGGCTCCCGGGGCGGCAAGGTGCCTGAGGTGATGGAGTATCTGGGCCATGTGCTGCCCGCCGCCATCTTCGGAATGCTCATCGTCTACTGCCTCAAGGGCGTCAGTCTCACCTCGGGCAGCCACGGCATCCCGGAGGCCATC